>Ga0222650_1001046_pt1 | contig 16213 bp, 12 predicted proteins | sample AntAcemetagen367_FD_179820 | JGI IMG/M metagenome (GOLD analysis project Ga0222650, IMG submission 179820) | Saline water microbial communities from Ace Lake, Antarctica - #367 | ecosystem: Environmental > Aquatic > Non-marine Saline and Alkaline > Saline | place: Antarctica: Ace Lake...
CGCTTTCGCAACGGGCGCGCTCGAAACGCGCAGGAGACTTTCTTCGATGGGATGGATTCTTTGCCATCCGGCGAATCTACGCGGGCATGAGCACGACCACCACGGGGCCAATTTATTGACGCTTACGTTCGTTGGTATCTTGCGATCACTTTTTTGTCCACCGCGCCGACCGCTCTGGCTCAGGAAGCGCTTTCTGTGGCCTTTCCAGCTACCCGGGAAGCGATTGAGTCAACATTGCCCTCGATGGAGTGGACCCGTGTTGATTCGTCCCACTTTGACAGTAGGGAAGGTGTCTTCGGGATTGAGACGTGGAATTACCGGGGAGGGCCTGTTGGAAAGGTCAAAGTATACCTCTGGGATTCAGACGTGGACCGCGACGATGGAGCCTACCGCTCTGAGGAGTTCTGGCTTCACCTTGGAAATCCGATTGCCACGAGAAATCTCTCTTACTATCCCGGATACTCTTACGAAGAGGAGGTCATTTATGAGAATGGAAGACTGATCTCTTCGCTCTCCCGATCCGCTGAATCGGAGTTGGATCAAATTCCGGTTACATCATCGGCTACGTTTGTGGAATCTGACCCTGAAATGCTGAGTGATCAGGAGTGGATCGTTCAGATGTTTGATGACTCAAAGAGCAGAGCGGAGAAGCTTCTAGATACAGCGAGAACAGTTCAGTCGTTAGGAGGGGGAACTCAACCACTACTTACGAGGTCTTACCGAATTTATCTCGATGATTTCTCGCCGGATGGCAAATATGCATTAGCCTGGAGTATCAAGGGAGAGGCGCACCCGGCATGGGATCGATGGGAAACTGAATCGTGGGAGTATATTTATAGTCTAGGGGAATACCCCTCCATGCCCATTTCTGTGATTTCACTGGAGACCGGAGCGGTCATAGGTCAACTGAATCATGACAATGGTGAGGATGGCTGGACAGAATGGGCGCGTGACGAAAGTCTCTTTGTCTATTTCCGTGAAACCAGTCATGTTGGTCCCCTTGAATCAAAGGTGTATCGCGTCAGCGGGGACGAGGTCACGATGATTATTCCGGATCTACCTGCCGCAGTAGGTGAGATTGCCTTGAAAGAGTTGGAGAAAGCGGGGCACCCTTATTGTGCGAAGAGAGCCATGGTTGCTCCGGGAGACGCAGGAGATCAGGGGGTTGTTGATACCTGGATTTCCTCCGTTAGTGAGGAAGGTGTTTTTTCCTTTGAGACAACATTCGAGGATCAAATGGAAGAAGCACTTGGTCACGCCAGCCTAAGACTTGACCTCAAGATTGATGCGACAACAGGACAGCTGCAACTGGTGTCATCTGAAGTTGCAGATTTCCAGCGGGTACCCTTGAGTTGGGATGAAGCGGGACAAGTGATTTCAACTTCGGCGTCCTCATGGATTACCTCTCCTCCAGCGGTTGAAGAATACTACCGTTTCGAAACGTATCCCGAGACCGGCATATTGGGGCTCTATAATGATTTCGGGGGAGTTCTTTCGCCGGATGTGATCGAAATCGTGATGAAGCGCTCGATCTATCAGAGGGATATCGACGGTCTGAACCTTTATTCTCCTGACGACTTCGCGCGATATAATCCTGAAGCTATCGCGGAGATCAACAGGGAACTGTCCCACCTACTGAATCCCGCTGCCGTACTCGCAACACGCGGCCTTTATGAAGCCAAATTCAAAGCATTGGCGCAGGACTTCAATGCAGCTTTGCGATACTGGGAAGAGAATCCAGCTGAGTTAAAGAGGCAAGGGGAGGTTTACCTCAAGCATATCAAGGATGGCACTTTACCGGACGGCTACTACCTGCTTGATGGCGACATCGCCAACTTTCTCATGGAAGAGCACGCAAGTGAGTGGGAAACTCAACTCCACTATCTAACTGCAATACGGTTTTGGATGAGACGGTCCATCGACGGCTCGAAAGATGAATTCGCTTCCATTCTGCAAAAGACGATTCGAGCATTTGATTCGGAATACTTCGCAAAGAGCGGGTTCCCGGATCTAATTATAGAAAGTCCTTGAAGCGTTTTTTCGGAATACTTGATTGAGTAAACTGCCACTTTGAAGGGTCGCAGATCCAGAGTCTGTCGAATTCCGCCATTTTGAGTCCTGATAAAGTTCGATACGCAGAATTAAGGGGGCGGGGTTCGTGAGAAGGAAGGTCATCCGTTCAAATCGATCGGATGTGTGCATCCTTCCCGTGGCCGCTACTCGCTCGGTATCACATCAAATGGCCACTGAACACCGGATCGCGCAATTGCCTGCCGATTCGCCTCATGCTAGTCTCGCGGGATGAGACTTTTTTGCTTTCTCCTCCTCGCACTTGCCCCGCTGTTCGCCACCGCGAAACAACCCAACATCATCGTCATCCTCACCGACGATCAGGGATGGGGAGATCTCAGCCATTCCGGCAACACAAACCTCTCGACGCCACATATTGATTCTCTTGCCGCCGATGGCGCTTCGTTTGACCGTTTCTATGTCCAGCCGGTCTGCTCTCCGACCCGCGCCGAGTTTCTCACGGGTCGCTATCATCAGCGCGGTGGCGTTTACTCTACCTCGGCGGGTGGAGAGCGGCTTGATCTCGATGAGGTCACGATTGGGGACACCTTCAAAGCGGCGGGGTATCGCACTGCCGCTTTCGGGAAATGGCACAACGGGATGCAGTTTCCGTATCACCCGAATGGTCGCGGGTTTGACGAGTTTTACGGCTTTTGCTCAGGGCATTGGGGCCACTACTTCAGCCCGATGCTGGAACACAACGGGACGATCGTGAAAGGCGAGGGATTTGTCGTTGATGACTTCACGGATAAGGCGATGGAGTTCATCGAAGCAAGCGGTGATGAACCGTTTTTCGTCTACCTGCCCTACAACACACCCCATTCGCCGATGCAGGTGCCGGATGAGTTTTGGGATCGGTTTAAGGACAAGGAAATCATGATGCGCCATCGCGAGCCGAAGAAGGAGGACGATCTGCACCTTCGGGCCGCCCTCGCGATGTGCGAGAACATCGACTGGAACGTCGGGCGGGTCCTTGCGAGGCTCGATGAGCTGAATCTCGCCGAAGACACCATCGTCATGTATTTCTGTGACAACGGTCCAAATGGCTCACGTTGGAACGGGGGAATGGCGGGGAAGAAAGGAAGCACGGATGAAGGTGGCGTCCGCAGTCCCATGCTGATCCGCTGGCCTGCGGGGATCAAGCCGGGAACGGAAGTGAAAACGCACGGGGCTTCGATCGATATTCTACCGACACTGGCGGAGATGGCCGGGGTTCCGATCATTTCCGACAAACCGCTCGACGGCATGAGCCTGGCCACGGTCTTGACTGGAAAAGTGAACGAAGCAGAGCTCGAAGAGCGCGTCATCTTTTCGGCCTGGCGGGGTCAATCTAGCGCGCGAACTCCGCAGTTCCGCCTCGCGACGGATGGGAAGCTTTACGACATGAATGAGGATCCGGGGCAATATGACGATGTCGCGGGAGAGCATCCTGAGGTTCACGCACTGCTTTCAGAGCAGCTCAAGGTCTGGAGCGATAAAATGACGGTCGAACTGGGCAAAGACACCCGTCCTTTTGTGATCGCGCACCCGGGCCATGATTGGACACAGATCCCGGCGCGGGACGGGATTCCGCACGGGGGGATCGAACGCTCAAACAAATTCCCGAATGACTCATTTTTCGGAAACTGGACTTCCCTCGAAGATTCGATCACCTGGGAGGCGGAGGTGGCTGAGAGTGGAGAGTTCGAAGTGCAGATTTTTTATACATGCGATCCGGAGAATGTCGGGTCAATCCTGGAGCTGAGTTTTGGTGAATCGATCCTCACAGGGGCGGTGGAGAAAGCGCACGAGAGTCCGCTCCTCGGTGCAGCGGATGATCGCTCGCCCCGCATGGAGAGTTACACTCAGGACTGGGTCCCGATGACGTTGGGGACGATTTCACTCACGGAAGGGAAGGGCGTCTTAACTCTCAAGGCGACCGGGATTCCCGGTGCCAAGGTGATGGATTTCCGACTCCTCATGTTGAAACGGCTCTGAGGGGCGAATAGAGCCTGTCGCCGGCCTGGTTTGGCCGTGAACCGCGAATGCAGATCCCGAGTCTATGCTGCAAATTGAAACTTTTTACTGGAGCCCGAAGCGCTGGAACATCGTTGCATCGTGCCCGTAGATGTCTTTATCGAAACGAACACGGTTGTCTCCCATGATGGTGCTGGTCCAGTAATTCAGGTAAACCGGCATCTTTTTGTTAAGCGTTTCGCGACGGTCGGGTTGCGAAGCGTCATCCATCGCAGCACGGACAAGTTGCGTGCTCCAGCCGGGGTTGGAACCAAGAAGAAGCATCGCGAGTTCCTCAGGTCTCTGAACACGGACGCATCCGGAACTGAAATCGCGGTCCGCTTTTTCGAATAACTCGCGGTGATTGGTGTCGTGGAGGTAGACAGCGGAATCGTTCGGGAAGATGAACTTGATGAGACCCAGTGAGTTCTGGGGACCACCCCTTTGCTGCATGAGGAGACTTCCGGAAGAGACTCGGTCTAAGTTTTCCGCCGTGTTCGAATGCACGGACGTTGATCCGTATGAAGAGACGATTTCGTAGCCATGCTCAACCATGTAGGCATGGGGACCATTGGCCGATTGCAGTGCGGCAGGGACAAGGAGACGCTTTGCAATCGAGGTCGGAACCTTCCAGGTCGGGTGAAAGTAGATGCTCTGAACATCGCCATGGAAAACCGGGGTCTCGCTGATGCCCTTTCTTCCAACGACGACAGCCATGACCGTGACTTCCTTCTGGTTTCGATAAAAACGAAGCGCGCTCTCGGCAATGTTGACTTCGACATGTTCCGGTTCTTCCCAGGTGCGTGGCATCCAGCGGAGGCGGTCGATGTTGATGATGATCTGATTCACCCGGTAGCGGATTGGGGTATTGAGTTCTTCCAGGGTGGTTGTCCCGATGTAACCGTCCGGTTCGATGCCATGTCGAAACTGGAACGATTTAATCGCTTCGCCGGTGCGATCATCGATGGTCCCCTTCTTATTTTTTGCGGCTCCTCCGGGCAGGTCGCCCTCAGCCTGGAGGCGCGAGGTGAGAAGATTCCATTCCGGATACTGGCTTCCGGGTCCGGCAGGCTGTGCCGTCGCAGGGAGGTTCCGCCATCCTCCGAGGGAGTCAATCTTTCGATAGCGGGCGAGAGTCTTCACCATTTCTTTGTAGCGGACATCCTGTGGGGGCGCAGTCTGGAGGAGAAAGCTCGCGAACTGAGATGGGTGTTGTTGCAGTGCCTGATCGAGAAAGTGATAAGCAGTTAACTTGCGGCCGACCTCGTCCCACTTTTTGTGGACGGTCCCCGGCTCGACGAAGCCGTAGGCTGCCGCCTGGATGGCATACAGGGCAAGCTGGGTCGTGCCAACCTCAACCGCAGCACGAGCCGCAGGATCCGAGCTGGGGGCGCGCCACTGGGCGTCCCATGCATCTAGCTGGAAAAGGCCCGGAGCTAGTCCATGGTTGTCGAGTTCGCGAATGAACTGCGCGAGTCCACCCAGATACTCGCCGGTCCAAATGGGGGTGTAGTTCCGTGCGCGATACCAGCCGTCAATTCCTCCCTTAGCCTTAGCTGCTTCGGTTTGGATAAAAGAATTCATCCCCTGAGCGCAGACAAGGTCAGGTTGACCAAACGGCGAAAGGGCTATGGCGATTACTGAAATCCGAATTTTGAGAGACATGGCAGAGATTTAACAGAGGTTAAGTATCCTCTCTTTAAGAATTTGTTCAATAATTCAATGGGATTGAATGAGGCGCATTCTGAATATGCCGTTACGTCGGTGGAAAAGTAATCTTTCACGAATCAAGGCGTGGACAGGGAACGGTTTTCTTTGCAAGGTCTAATCCTATGAGACTTACGAGCGCTCCGCTTTATGCGGCTATTTTAACTTTTATTTCCAGCGCCGCTTTTAGTGGTGATCAGGGTCAGTCGCTGTTTGATGGAAAATCTCTTGAGGGCTGGAAGGCATTCGACATGTCCTATTGGACGGTCGAAGACGAGGCAATCACGGCGATTGCTTCCGAGGAAAATCCGTGCAAATCCAATCAGTTCCTCGTCTGGCAAGGGGGTAAGATCAGCGATTTCACGCTCACGTTGAAGTTTCGTCTTGAGGGTGGGCCAAAAGCGAACAGCGGCGTGCAAGTTCGTTCGGAGATGGACGAAACCGGGCATGCCAAAGGTTACCAGGTCGATATCAGCCCTCCGGAAGCTCCCTGGCTCGGGGCCATCTACGATGAGCATGGTCGAAAAATGCTCGCCGCTCGTGGTGAATCGACCGTAATCCAGGCGGATGGAGAATTTGAAAAGACGATCCTGGGCTCAGCGGATGAAGCGATTGCCGCTTTTGAGGGAGGCGACTGGAACACCTACAAGATCGTGGCAAAAGGCAATCGGATTGAGGTTTCGCTCAATGATCATGTCACCGCAGTGATCGAAGATCTGCAGGAGGAAGAAAGCGAATTATCCGGGATCCTCGCCTTGCAATTGCACTCCGGCCCGCCGATGAAGATCCAGTTCAAGGATATCTTCCTGAAGACTTGGTGAGTTTGAGAAGGATTTGAAATGAGGGCAAGCGAAGCGGACTTTTACGATGAGCTGGATCGAAATCCTGAGGATTGGTCAGTGCGCATTCGCCTCATTCGCTCGGCGGTTGAGGGAGGCGAGATTGACGAGGCGAGAAAGCTCGTCCGCGAATCTCCCGATGAAGGGCCGCTTCCCTCTGAGTTGCAGCAGGAAATTCACGCTCTGCTTCTCGCCGGAGCTCGCGAAGCATCCAACCCGCTTCGGCATTTGCCAAAGGCGGGGGACTAGTGATCGGACCGCAATCGTAATCCGTTCGCATGTTTCCGCTCTGGTATTCACCGATCTATACAGATGGCCTCGATCCTGAGGCGAGATTTCCGAGAGAGCGCTATCGCCTCGTCAGGGAAGCGCTCTCGAGAGATGTCAATGAAGGCAGAATCGAGCTGCAGGTGGCTTCGGCGATGGACCCCAATGACCTGCATCTTGCGCATGATCATTCATATGTGCGCGATTTTCTAAACGGCACGCTTGATGATTCTATTGTTCGGCGGATCGGGCTGCGCCCCTGGTCAAAAGTCATTGTCGAGCGAACCCTCATTTTGACAGGAGGAACGATCGAGGCGATGCACCATGCCGTCACGACCGGAAGCTTCGCCGGAAATATGGGCGGCGGTACCCATCATGCCTACCATGACTTCGGCTCGGGTTACTGCATTTTTAATGATCTCGCCGTCGCCGCGCGAATTGCCCAGCGGGATCGCGGCGTCGGCAAGGTCGTGATTCTTGATCTCGATGTTCATCAGGGAGACGGGACCGCCGCGATTTTTGAAAATGATCCCACGGTCACGACGGTGTCTTTTCATTGTCAGAAGAATTTCCCGTTTCGGAAAATGAGATCGGATTTCGATGTGCCTCTCGAAGAAGGCATGGGTGACGGCGAATACCTCGATGCTGTCGAGCGTTTCATGGCGAGAGAACTTTCGCACCGGGATATCGACCTGCTTTTTTTCCAGGCCGGAGTGGATGCCCTTGCCACCGATCGGCTCGGGCATTTGTCACTGACGAGGGAGGGGATGAGGCACCGGAATAAGTTGGTTCTCGACTTCGCTAAAGCAAAAGAAATCCCTCTCGTGATCACGATGGGCGGTGGCTATGGCGAGCCAATCGAAACCTCGATAGCGGCTCACTCGGACCTGTTCCGGCAGGCGGCGGCCTCTGCTTTTCCCGCAAGCGCGGGGACGTAACTCCGGGCGTGAGCGAGCAGATTCGCGCGAGGCCGGGGAGTTTTCGCTCGCGTTCAAACCTACGCTCGGGTTGGTGAGTAGCAGCGAGCGCAAGCAAGCAGACCCGTCAAGTTTCGCTCACGCTCAAAGCTACGCGAGACCGTTCCTTAAAACGGGATCGGGGCGGGGCGGTTCGGCATCGGCTCGAAGTCGGAAGGAACTCCGGGAAAGTTTTCCTGCCGAAAGCGATCCCAGGTCCGACGGGTCTCTTCGGAGATGATTTCGTTCATCGCCTCCTGGCAGTCGAAACAAATCAAGGCGCTGTCGAGCATGTCTTCACCCTGACAGACGCCGACGAGATTGAACTCCTCGCCCTGAACTTCGGTGAGCGTATTTTCGCAGAGGGCGCACTCATCGAAGCCGGAGACGTCGCGATGATGCTTTTCATGAAACTCTTCGAGCCGCCGCTTCGACTCCTCAGAAGTTTCCTCCATCATCGCAGTGAGGCATGGCATGCACATCGCGCTTTCAAGGATAACTTCGTCGCCTTTGAAGCTTTTCGAAATACGAAACCCCTCGGCGAATTCTTTGAGCGATTCTCCGCAGCGAGTGCAGGTCACAAAGGCACGTTCCTCGTAAAAGGAATGAAGGACGTGGGGAATCACGACACGGTTCGGCGAATCGGTCGAAGAATCGGACTCGGACTCCTCAGGAAAATCTGGTTCGTGGTCGGACATTAGCTATCTGTCAGTATCCGAAATCAGGATGGTTTCGTCCAGCCCTGATTCCAAATAATGTGCGTGCCGCTCTTTCCGGGAACGACGACATCTTTCCATCCGTTTTCGTCGATATCTTCGAGTCGAATCTGGAGTCCCACCCCCGGACCTTCACCGGCGGGAGCTTTGGAGATCCAGTTTTTCTTCCAGGACTGATCTTCGGGATTCCAGTCGTAGTAGTGAACCGTGATTTCATCGTTCGCGCCGGGATCCTTGCCTGAGTGGGCGAAGTAGCGTTTTCCGGTGATGAGTTCATCAGCCCCGTCGTTGTCAATGTCGCCCATCGCCATGGTGTGCGCCTGCGAGAATTTTTTGTCGATCATGTGCTGACGCCAGACGATCGTCCCGTCAGACTGCGGCTCCATTTGTTCTTCCCAGTAGAGGCCGTAGTTGTGTCCATCGGCCCAGATGAGGTCATTGCGACCGTCTTTGTTGAGATCGAGCACGAGGATCGGGCAACTCGCGTGGGGAAGGACAAAATCAGGGTGATACTCCCAGGGGCCGGAGTAGGGGCCGTCGGCAGGTCGCTCATACCAGCCATCGCGAAAGACGATGTCCTCAAGACCGTCTCCGTTGATGTCTCCGAAGCCAAGGCCATGACCGTTTCCGCTCTCGGAGACAAGGTGCTTTTCTGCTTTCATTGCGCCGTCATCGCCCTTCATGAAGCGCCAGATCAGCATAGGATTGTCATCTTTCCATGAGTTTGCGATGAACTCCGGCTGACCATCTCCATCAAAGTCGTGGAGAAAGGTCGCCTCGTTATGTCCGTAACCGGTGTCCGCAAGTTCGTGGATCGTCCAGATCCCGGTTTCGTAGTTGCCGGGGCCGGGATTCTCATACCAGTTCAGGAGAGGCAGGGTGAAGGCACCGGCAACGACGTCAAGGTCACCATCGCCATCCATATCGAGGAGGTGCTCGGAATTGTTCTGCACGTAGTCGGGGCCGAAAGGCAGCAATTTCCGAACCGGGAGCTGCTTAAAGTCGGGTGCCTGATACCAGAACTCTCCAGCGACCACGTCGAGCTTTCCATCGCCGTCGATGTCACCGACCGCGACGCCTTCGCTGTTGTCTTTGTGAAGTTGTTTGACCTCAAACTTCAGCGTTGGTGGTGGCTTCGGTTTCCCTTTTTGTTGGGCGGTTAGAGTCGCGGCGGCGACAATGAGGAGGCTACAGGGGATGATGGCGGCGAGTTTCATGAATAGTGAGAGATGGGGATTAAAATTCCAGGACAGGGACGAGTTGAGTTTTTCCGGCATCGTCGAGCAGTTCCAAAGTGACTTCGTCGAGTCCGTATTTTTTAAGGCCGGCGAAGGTGAACTTCTGGTGCCCTGCTTCTTTGATGTCGAGAGTGATGATCGCTTCTTCGCCGTTTTCGGGCAGCTTGATCTGGTTCTCGCCGTGGAAGAGAACGAGATCCTTCAGCTTGCCGGTGAACTTGAGTTGGATTTCTCCCGGCTCTGACACTTCGATAAACGTTCGCGCAACGGCGTAGCGATTCGATCCGCGTCCGACAACGTCAGGGGTTTCATCAGCGGGGAGTGCTCCGTTGACCTTGGAGTAGATCGGCATCCAAATGTAGCTGTCGATTTCCTCGGTGAAAATGATCTCACCCTGATGTCCGATCTCGTCACGGGTGCGCTCGTGCGGCAGGAGGGCCTGCCACTGGCGGATGAAACGATTCGGCGGCGTTTTGAAATCCCCGTCTTTTCCGAGTTCGGCAAGGAAGGCGACGAGATCGACGAATTCATCTTCGCGCAGGGAAGCGGTCAAGCCGGGCGGCATGAGCGAGACCGGGCTGATTTGGTTGCTCGCGACTTCGGATTTGGCAATCCGGTTTTCATTTCCGATCGCGTCGCGGATCACGATTTCGTTGTCGTCCTCGCGGGCAATCGCCCCGGCGATGGCATCGCCGTTTTTCAAGGTCACGAGCGTGGTGTGGTAGCCTTCTTTGATCTTCACGCTGGGTTGAAGAAGGGAGTCGATGAGGTAATCCACGGGAGCGCTCGCCCCGATCGAAACCATGTCCGGTCCGATCACGCCGCCCGCTCCGCCGATGGCGTGGCAAACGACACACTGGAGGGCGGCACGGCGATAGATCGTTTCGCCGCTGTGAGGATCTCCTTTTGTCGCGACCTCGGCCATCATCGCTTCCATTTCGTCAGGAGTGAGGGCCATTTTCATCGGCTTGAGGCCGCCGGCATCCTGGAGGGCTTTGACAAGTCCAGTCGGGCTCGTCGCGGCACTGCTCGCTTTTTGCACGCCGGTGAGGGCGATCTCCTGCGGGAGACTCGCTCCCTGGAGTGCGGCGGTGAGAGCAGGCGGGCCCTGCTTGTTGCCGAGAAAGGTCTCGAAAATGCCGTGAGGGTCTTTGCCTCCGGGCGCTTCGGTGAGGACCGCGACGGCGAGCTTGGCCCCTTCGGCGGGATTCATCCGCGTGCGACCGATCACGGCGAGTGAGCGGGTCAGGAAAGGAGCGTTGGCATCTTTGGCGAGATTCTGGAACAAGGTCGCCGTCTTGGGTCCGCCCATCGAAACAAGTCCGGTGAGGGCGGCCTCGGCGCGGGCTTTGTCCGTCGGCGCGGCGAGGAACGCTTCCTCCAATCCTCCGCGAGCGGACTCCAGTTTCCACTGGCCGGCGAGAGCGGCGGCGCTGGCGAAGATAGCCTGATTTTCCGAACGGAGAAAACGCGAGAGCCGGTTGATGTCTCCCGCAGGTTGCCGCTTGCGGAGACTTCCGGCGCTGGCGAGTGATTGGAGGACGGTTTCCTGCGAGGCATCGGAAGTTCCTTCGGCGAGGCCGTATTCAAAGATCGCATTCAGATCAGCAGGGGAGCCAACCTTCGAGATCCAGTCGGTGAGATCTGCAATTTCGGTCTCGCTCTTTAATTCACCATTCTTCAGCGCCGCCAAAATGATCGGGACCGCGATGGGTTTGTTGAGGGCGCGGACGGCGAAAAGGAGCTGCTTCGTGTTCGCGAAAGGATTGCCCGCCCCGGTCAGGCCCGTCCAGCGGTCTTCGTGCTCGCGGGCGATGGACCAGATGGCGAAGTCGAGAAACTCATCAACCTCGACGCCTTCGAGAGCCTGCAGCGCGAGTTTAACGGTCTCGGGGGAATCCAGTTGCGCGAGGACACTCACGGCCCAGAGGCGGACTTGCGGGTGCGGATCGCTGACCGCTTTGCTCGCAAGGGCGAAGGCCTCATCATTCCCGGCGGCGGTGTAATAAATCGCCCGCAGGGCACCGGCTCTCGCCTTATGATTTTCAGAATCGAGGAGCGCGGCGGCGGTCTCGCGATCAAGTTGGTTCATCGCCTGCGAGGCCCAGACTTTTCTCAAATTGAAAAGGTCGGCATCGACTTCTTCCGGCGCGGTCGCCGAAGCGAGGAGGGGAAGAATCGCCTCCGACTCGCGGGTGCGCAGCTCTTTTCCTGCCTGCTCGCGATTCCAACCCGCGTCAGAAGTGAGCGCCATCGCGACGACTTCAGCATCGAGCGCGTCTGCGATTTCCGGCTTTTCAAGGAGATCGCGGCCATCAAAGGTAATCCGCCAGATGCGGCCATGCTCTTTGTCGCGTCGAGGATCGCGGAAGTCGACCTCGCCATGCTGGATGATCGGGTTATACCAGTCGGCGACGTAGAGCGCGCCGTCGGGTCCCATCTTGATATCGATGGGGCGAAAGGCGCGATGCTTTGACGAAACAAGATCCTCGATCTGCGACGACGTGTAGGCGCTGCCGTTGTCCGTGAGATTGAAGAGATTGATCCGGTTCCCGCGGAAGTCCGGGGCCGCGAGGGTCTGCTGGAGTTCATCGGGGACATGCCCGCCGCTGAGGACTTCGAGGCCGCAGTGTTTTGGCTGACCGGGATTCAGCCCCGTGAGAATGCGGGACGCTCCGGGCGAAGTCGCAAAAACCGAGCGGGGAAAGACGAAGTTGATCCCCTGACTGCCGGCTCCGTCGGTGAGGAAACTTTGGCCCCACTCGTCAAAAGCGTGACCCCAGGGATTGATGAGGCCTTTCATGAAAACCTCCGCACGCTGCGTTTCGGGTCGGTAGTGCCACATCCCGCCACCGAGAAGACGGCGGACGCCGTAGGGTGTTTCGAGGTGGGTGTGGATGTAGATCGATTGATTCATCCAGATCATGCCCTCGGGACCGTAGCGGAAAGTGTGAACGAGATGGTGAGTGTCCTCCGTCCCGAAGCCTGACAGAACCACTTTCCGCTCGTCGGCGACATCATCTCCGTCGGTGTCTTTGAGAAAGAGCACCTCGATTGCATTCGCCACATAGCAGCCGCCATCGCCGGGGAGGATCGCGGTCGGGATATGAAGGTGATCGGCAAAGACAGTGTGCTTTTCGGCGACGCCGTCACCGTCTTCGTCTTCGAGAATGATGATGCGATCGTTGTCCTCTTCACCCGGTTGAATGTGGGGATAAAGCGGGCTGCTCACGACCCAGAGGCGGCCGCGCTCGTCCCAGTTCATGTGGACTGGATTCTTCACCGCCGGTTCGTGGGCGAAAAGATTGATCGTCGCGCCTTCGCGCACGGTAAAGGCTTCGAGCTGGGCCTCGTGCGCGGTATCGGGGATATCGCGAAGGCCGTTCTGCGCCACGAGGCTGGAGCTGAGGGCGAGGGAAAAGAGAAAGGGAAGGGTGAAACGATTCATGATCGGAGAAAAGGGAGGGGACTTAGTTCTTCGTACTACCAGAGAAAACGCGCTGGCGGGCTTCTTCGATGCGGACTTCCTGCGCTTCGATAAGCGGATCAAACATCGGGATCTCTTTGGCATTCTGGCCCTGCTCGTGTTTTCGGAAGAGAAAGAGATAGGTCTCGTTAGCGGGACGCCAGCGATGGAGGAAGAGCCGGTTTTTTTCACCGATCTCGGCGCGCAGGGCTATCTTGGCCTCCGCATCGGCAACCGTGACGGGGAGCTCGTCGTAGCCGAGATCCTTCAGGAGAGCTTTCGCGAGAATCGCATAGCCTTCCTCGGTGTAGTGGACGCCGTTATCGGTCAGAGCAGGATCAGCGATGCTGCCGTCAAAATCATCGCCACCAAGGGCGGCAAAGAGATCGACGAAATGCGCGTCGTTCTTTTTCGCAAGATCCCTGATCGCATCGCGAAAGGCGGCCATGTTGTTATTGTTAGCGCTTTGGTCGGGAAGCGGTGCTCCGAGATTCTCTAGCGGTGGAGGCGAAAGGAGGACCACTTCGCGGATCGATCCGCCGGCGGCGTTGCGGATCGCGTCGATCTTCTTTTGATATCCATCGATGAAAAGGGCGAGGCTTTCCTCAAGACCGGCTCCTGAAACCTCTGCGGCTTGTTTTTCATTGGTCCAGCCCTGCTCGACCGACATTGCCTCGCCGGTGCCGTAGCTGAGAAGGATGACCGTCGGTTTCAATTCTTCGACATTCTTTGCGAGGCGGCCCCGTCCTTCCTCCGGCGTGCCAAAGTAGGAGCGGGAGTCGCCGAAGACAGAGTCAGCGCTCCAGCCGAGATTGCGGAAGGTGATTCCCACGACCTCCGGCCCGGCCGCGATCTGAAGCGAGGCCTCAAACTGGCCGTAAAGGCGGGCACGTTCGATGAGGGTATTACCGATGAAGACAACGCGGTCATCGGACTGGAGAAGCGGATCCGCTTTGGCTGGAGCAGCCTGGGCAAGAAGAGCGGTCAGGCAGAGACCGACCGCGAAAGGGAGTTTCTTGATCATAGGATGTGGAAGGAAAGGCCAATCAGGCCGCCATGCAAAAGCCTAAACAGGCGATACCTGTATCGCAGGGGGACACCCTTGTATCGTTTCCTCATGCGCCGATCCAGCAAATTTCGGCTGAAAATCTGCGTGTTTTGAAATCGTAGCGCAGACCTCCAGGTAGGAAGGGTTGCCGCAACTGTTTCCCCCATGCTTGCGCGGGCCCCATGTCTCAGTTCTTGCCATGACTCCGCTTGTTCGTCTAAGGTCGAGTCTTATGCGATGGCAATATCTCTTCCTCATGGCCTTTTTAACCGCACCTTTTACCCGTGGGGAAGAGGTTAAAATCATCCCGCAGGCGGAGTGGTCGAAAGAGGGAACGAAACCGCTTCCCGAAAAAATGATCCCTCATTCCGACGGGATCACCTCTGTGGTCATTCATCACACGCAAAGCCCCAACGAAGTCGCCGCTTTTCAAAAAGCACGGCTCGTGAATGTCCAGCGCTACCACATCGTCGAGCGCGGGTGGGGAGATATCGCCTACCATTACCTGATCGGCTCAAATGGCTTTGTGTTTGAAGGTCGAAACGCTGATTTCCAGGGAGATAGCGGAACTTCTTACGATCTGAATGGTCGGCTTCTGATCTGTCTCCTCGGCGATTTCACGAGTCAGTTGCCAGCGGATGAGGCGCTTGGAGCGCTGATCGAGATGGTCGCTTCGTCCCTGCATGACAACGGGCTCACGATGGACCACCTCTTGACCCATCGCATGGTTGCAGCGACGGATTGTCCGGGTGATCGCCTTCAGGAATGGTTTGAAACAGAGGGCCGGCCCCTCATCGGTCAGCGCTTCGGTGAAATCGTCGCTCAGAACTGAATATGAAAAAGAACCCCGGCGCGTTTCTCTTCGCCCTCGCGGTGGTCCTTTTTCTGATCATGGTCTGGCATTACAGCCGGACCCTCCCCGAAAAGATCGTCGGTCATTTCAATGAGTCGGGAAAAGCGTCGCCTCCGATGGCGACCTCGACTTTTCTCCTCTCGATGACTGGCATGGCGATCTTACTTCCCGCGCTCGTGTCAGGAATCCTTTACCCGATGCGTTTTCTTTCTCCGAAGCTGCTTAACACCCCGTATCCCGAATACTGGAGGAAGCCGGAGAATTTCCGGAAAGCCTGCGACTTGTTGCTTCGCAGCGCTCATTGGTTCAACGCCGCCTTCGTCGTCTGGACGACTGGACTGATGTGCCTCGTCGTCGCGGCAAATGAGGCTCAGCCGCCTCGGCTCAACCTCACCGGAATAATGAGCCTCACTGCTTTTCTCATCGTCGTCTCGATCATCTGGACTGTCTTTTTGACGAGATCTTTCATGCGGAAACCCGAATCGGTCTAGGGATTGACGGCCATGACGCGATCTTGCGCCGGTGCCGCGCGTGGGCTAAAGACTCGCAGTTAAATCACTGCGAGAGAGAATGGGATCATTGGAATTAAAATGGGGATTAATCATCGGAGGGGCCAACATGGTTTGGCTTTTCCTTTCCTACTATCTCGGGATGCACGATGAGGGGATTGTCATGCTCCAGCTCATGACGATGATCGCCGTCCTCATTTCCGTGATCGGGTTTTTGATGGCGCTCAGGGCATTGACGAGGAAATTTCCGGAAACCGAGTATCTCGAAGGAATCCGCTCCGGCGCGATCATCGCGGGGATCTCGGCTCTCTTTGCCGCCCTTGCCCAGTTCATTTACTTTCAATGGATCAACCCGGAGCGGACTCAGCAAATGGTGGAACTCATCCGCGCGTATTATTTGGAGTCCGGCTTGTCTGAAAATGAGGCGAACCAATTCGCGGAGGGCGCGGAGACGACTTACGGGATGGTTTCCTACATGATTCAGGGCGCGCTCGGCGCACTCCTCATCGGGATGATCTCCACTGCGATCATGATGCTGTTTTTGAGAAG
>Ga0222650_1001050_pt1 | contig 16167 bp, 20 predicted proteins | sample AntAcemetagen367_FD_179820 | JGI IMG/M metagenome (GOLD analysis project Ga0222650, IMG submission 179820) | Saline water microbial communities from Ace Lake, Antarctica - #367 | ecosystem: Environmental > Aquatic > Non-marine Saline and Alkaline > Saline | place: Antarctica: Ace Lake...
CCCGCCGTCCGAAATCTTCCAACCGGTGACGAGCCGCCCCGCAGCGTTGGCGATGGCTTGCTCGATCACTCCGCGCCTGTCCTCTGGAGGAATGAGGCGCAGGATGTCAGCGGGAATCTTGCCGAGAAACTCGCCGTAGCGGTCAACCTGAAATCCTCTGGTCATGGCGTGAGTGGAAACCTCCAAAGGACGAGCGCAAGAAATGCGAGCGTGGAAAGAATAACGGACGCGACCTGCATGTTGATGATGTTCATGGTCGCTTCCCTGGCTTGATCTCAGCATGAGGATTAAATGGACCCCCAGGAATTGTTTTGCCGATTTGATCCTTTGCGCGAACCCGGCCTGAAATAGTCGCAATCATGGAGGCAAGCGCGATGGCGGCTAAAATTGCATCGGTGATTGACCCGGCAAATTCCTGCACATCGTATTTAAAAAAGATTGCCACGATAGCGAGGATGCCGGACACAAGCGCGGACAGAATTGTGCGGGATAGATACCAAGGTTTCATTACATTTTTCCGCGAGCGATGAGGTTTTGGACAGCAAGTTCCACGGTCGCGTTGACGACCGACGTGGACGCCTGAATTCCCGCAGCAATCGCCCGCGCTTGGATCTCGTCAACGGCTTGGGCTCGTTTGATTTCGCCGGTCGCCTTGCTGTCAGCCAGAGAGAGTACAACATCCAAGGCAATCGGCGCAAGTTGCTCTAGCAACGTGGCCGCAGACGACGCGAGGATTGGCGCGAGGAAATTGAAGAGCGCAACGGAAGAGCCTGTGATCCAGGCCCACAATCTGAGGAATGTATTTTTCATGATATTTATTTTTTGTGAAGACCGCGCCAGAAACTAATCACGGCCAAAATTGCAACCAGTATGCCCAATGCGCCGCCAAGGACAGTGATGCCCCACTCGACATTTTCTTGCCATGGCATGATGACGGCCAGGGTTGATCCGCCGATGCCGATTAAGCCGCGCGCGCTGATTGAGAAAAATTCGTGGGAGTTCATTCTGGCGTGGGCTCCGGCACGGGATCAATCGTCACGGTGCCGTCTTCGTTGATCGTGATGGCGGGAATGCGGCCGTTGATGGCGGCGAGGCGAGCGAGGCCAACGGCGTCCCCTTGCGCAGTGAGGAATCCGGCCACAAGCTCACCAAATGCCTGATTGATCGCAAACACCGACGCGGCCTTGTCTCCCAGCGCGGCCAGCACGGCAGCGGGATCGGGCGCGGACCATAGCCGCTGGCTGGCATCGTCGAGTTGGTTGATGAGCACGTCGCGAGTTTGTGCCGGGGCGAGGAGCAATTCGCGGGCTGTTCGCTGTGCTTGCGTCTCCGGCTCTGTGGTGAGCAGCGATTGCGCGTTTGCGTGCAGGGTGAGGGCCGCTAGGGCCGCGAGGAGTAGAGTTAGTTTTTTCACAGGGCGGATTTGATGTTAATATGTTGGATTGAAATAAATGTTGCCGTCGCGGGAGTTGGATTTACTGCCTCGGTGCAAAATCCATATTGCGAACCTGCGGAGTCTCCTGTCGGCCCACCAGAAAGAGCGGTTTGTTCCGCCCCGTTTACCCACCAGCGGGCGCCACCGGCCCCATCGGATGCAATTACAATGATGTTTTGTGTCGATGTCGTCATCGCAACCCCTGATCCTGCGGTGGTTTTTGTTGTGCCGTCGTGACAAACAGCGAACAAGCTATTTGCAACAATTTCAAAACCAATGCCTTTAACGGCGAGACTCCCCCCAGCCCAAGTTGATGCCTGCGGGCCTAGATAATAGCGCAAGGTCCCCGCGCTTACTACTGGGTGCTGGAATCTGACACTCAGGACCGTGGCCTTGCTCCAGTTTTTAGTCGATCGCGATTTGGGTGATGCTGACAAATTGTTGTACGGTCCCAGCAGTGCCTGGTAGTTAGCGGCCCCGTCGGTAGTATTTAATGGCCGATAAACCCACGCGGGAACATCTACGGCTCCAGTGGTTATACTCGGTGACGCTGCACCGCCAACAGCGGTCAGCATTGCTGTTGTGAAATTGTGTAGATCAATCTCCAGGTACCGGTTGCCTGCCATGTAGTCGTAGCGATTATCCAATGCGCCGACATTAGCCAACCGATTGCTGCTCACATCCGTGGCATTTGCCGCAGTGACTGTCCCCGCGTTGATCGTCACGGTATCTCCGCTGGCGTCTCCCAGGGTCGTGTTGCCCGTGAACGTCTGCGCCCCGCTCCACGACCATGCTTGCGCGCGTATCCAGGTCCACCAGGCTGCGAGGGACGATACGACGACATTTTTGACCCCGGTGCCGGCTTGCACCTCTCCGTCCGTCGCCTCCGTGGTCACCCCCGCGTTGCCAGTTGCGCTGGTTTGCACCGCACTGCCGGGCAAGGTGCCGGTGACTTCGCTCGCTAGGTCAATGGAGCTGCCCAGGCGAGTCACGTCAGCAGGCAGGCCGAGAGTAAATGCGGCGAGGTCCAGAGAGCCGCTGCCTCCGGTGAGATCGGCCCGGCTGCCTCCGGTGCCCACCGCATCGGTGATCCCGTAGCCGGAGAGCGTCGTGGGCGTGCTGCCGATCTGCGACCAGATTAGGCCGGTGAGCGCGGAGCCGTCGCCTGCCGGTGCTAGGACATTCGTGCCGATCACAAGGCCCAACGTAGCGCGGCCAGCCGTGGCATCGGCATCGTCCAAGAGGGTGAGGCCGAAGGAGCTGGCTTGGCTGTCGTCGAGCTTCAGGTCGAGCGCGGTCTGACCTGCGGTGGAAACGGGCTTATCTGCATCGCTGGTGTTGTCCACATTGCCGAGCCCCACGTCACCTTTGACGAGGCCCGTAGGGGTGTTGATGACCGGAGATGTGAGGGTCTTGTTGGTGAGCGTTGCCGTCGTAGCGTCTTTTGTGGCATCGCTGGTGTTGTCCACGTTGCTGAGGCCCACTTGGGCTTTGGTCATTTCACCAAGGCCGGAGCCGTCCCCTGCTGGCTGGAGGGCGGTGCCGCCAGCAATGATGCGAGCATCATCGCCCTCCGCGACGGTGCCCGCGGTCGTTCCTACATTTTTTTCTGCCGCGTCGCCCAGGCCGATGGCGGTGCGGAAATCTGCGGAGCTGAGGACCTCCACCGCTCCCCCCGCGCTCACGCGGAGGGTGGTGCTAGGCGTGAGGGTGAGGCTGCCTTCTTGGGGTTTTCCGCTCGTGCCGGTGAAGGTATAGACTAAGGCATCCGCCTGCAGGAGCGAGGCGCTGGCGAGGAGGAGGAGCAGCAAGATGGTTTTCATAAAAATAATTATTCGGAGATGAAGCGCGCATAGACCCACTGCGTGCCCGTATGGGTCCAGAGTTTTCCGCTCGCGGCGGCAAAGTGATAATCGCCCAGGGCTCCGGCATCATCGAAAGCGGTCGGCTCGGCCGCCACCGGGGCGCGAAACATCATCGAGACCAGCCCAAGATTTGTCTGCGCCTGGGTCTTTTCGCCTTCCGTTAGGGTCTGCGCAATTTTAACGAGGATGTCCGCTGCGGCGGGCATGTCCGGATCGGCAGGAGTCGGCTCGTCCTCATCGGACTGGAGGTAGCGGTTCCAGATCGTGCAGGGGATGGCGGGGGCGGTCTGCACATTCGCGTTTTCCACGAAGGTGATCTCGAGCACGAGGTCGCTCAGGCTCTCGGGGTTTTCTGCAAAGGCGGTGTTCAGCTCGTCGGTGAAAAGATTGAGTTCGAACCAATAGACGGTGCCCGTCCCGCTGCCTTCCTTCGTCCAGGTGAGCGCGCGGGCCAGCGCGCCCGCGGCGGGGGTGCCCTGCTTTTTGATCAGGATCTGACCGGTGGATCCGGTGGCGAGCTCGACGGCTCCGACGAGGCTGGGGCGGAAGAATTGCACTGGCACGCGGCGATTGTTGCGAGTCACGAAGGTCACCCGGGCGAGGGCTGTCCGCGCCACGACGGACTGGGTAATAACAAGGAGATCGAGATCGACGGCGAACATCAATCGTGCCGGGTTGTCAAATCCCGCCGCCGCCGCCTGCGGCGGAGTGGGAAGGTAGGAAGGTCTAAGGTGCGAACACGTAAAAATCCCCTCGCCGCTCCACCCGGTAGCCCGGATAGGGGAACCTCAGGCCTCCCGAGTTGTAATCCCGTTGCAGCACCCACCCCGGAAGCATTGTGTAGTAGGCCCACGGAATCCATCCTGGCTTCAACCCCAGCGCATATCCCCGAGCATCATCCTGCCAGTGATACGCAGGCGGGCTCCCTACGGTGGACCGCACGCTTCCGGCCGCCCAGACAACTCCCGCCGCATCCTCCGCAGCGATCTCCAGCGACGAATAACCACCACGATTGACGCCCACGTGGCCCCACCCCTCCATGCTCGAAACCACCTTGGAAATATAGGGTCCGGTGAAAGCCGGAGTGGGATGCGTGTTCGAGCCACCATGCACCCAGATCGTCACCGGCCAGGTAGGGCCGACTCCCACCAGCACCGCGCCATCCCGAATCCTCACCCGGCCAGCGGCCACCATCATCGCCTCCCTCATGGCCGCCACGAATCTCCATTGATATCCTGCGCTGGCACCAGGATGTCCACGCCATCCTGCCGATAAACGAATCCCTCACCCAAGCTCGCAAGCGGCGAGCCCTCACCGCCCAAGCCTTCAGGACTCCCTCCACCGCTACTCTCGCCAGATGTCACCGCCGCTGCCGCCACCGCAAAAGCAATCGTTTGCGCGCCGCCCGAGAAGACCCAATCACTGACATCCACCGGAGCAGGCTCCTCGTCATCCCACACCATCCAGTCCCCAGCCAGCCATTCGGCAGCTCCAAACCCAGATGGCGTCAGCACCTCGCCGGCCTCATCCACGGCTACCGCTCGGGTCGTGCCCGCCCCAGCGACGAAGCGGATCCTGCGCGTATATTCCACCCAGCCATTCCGCCGGACCCAAGAGCCCGCACGCGCCGATGCCTCTACCAGCCGCCAAGGCACCCCAGAGCCCGCCGCCGCCCACTCCAGAGCCTGGATCGCGCCCGCTTTTGCAGCACTCAGCGGAGCCTGCAAAATAGGCCCCGCCACCACGTCGAGGAATCTCGCACTCATGAGCGACGATGCGGATCCGGACTCAATGAAAAAACGCCCGCCACGCGGCACATCCCACTCCTCATCTACGCGATCAGCATCACCCACCGGTTGATTCGCGCGTGTGAGCAGCTTCGCCAGCGGGACATTATACGACTCACTCACTCTAAAAAACTCGGTCGTCTCATAAGCCCCGAGGTAAACCTTATCGGCTACGGCCACCCCACGAGCCCTAGAGTCACTCGCCTGAGAAACCCATCCTACCGCCCCCCCCGATGGCAGCAACCCCGTAACCCGCACCCGATGCGATTCCGGAAACGGATTCGTGAAAATAATCGTCTCGCCCTTACGCAACGGAAAAACATACGAGTGCTTTCTTGGGGGCTGATCCGATCCCACCGACCAAACCATGTCCTCATCAAACCAGACCGTAAAACTCCCTCCCGCGAAGCCCCCCGTATTCACCGCAGCCCACCGAATCACCTGCCCTGCGACCACCCGCTTAGAATAACTTCGGACATCTGCGCCGGAGCCATAGCTCAACGCCGTCACCCCATCCACCTGCAAGTAATTATCGACGTCCCCCATGAAGTTTACTTTCCCCGAGACCGGAGCTGCGAATGATCCGCTACGATACGTCCCCACCGGACCGTTTGGCATGAAACCGGTATGAACAGAGAAACTCATCGAAAGACCGACGGGCACCGGCCCCCTCCCGCGACAAGGCACCCCCCAGATCCGGTCGCCCCGCCGCTCCAACCGTGTCACGCCGACAGCCGCCATTTGCCGACCTTGACCCACCACCGAGATCCCTCCACCGTCGATCCGCCCATAGCCAGTCAAGCCCACCGTCACCCGACCAGGCAAGGCCAGCTCCCGCATTGTGCGACCCGCCACCTCCACCGGGTTCGCGCGCAATTCCACCGGGATCAAGCTCATGATGCCAGCTCCCAATCGTCCGCTAAAAAATCAGCTTCCGCGAAGTCGGCCGTGGTAACCACCGCTTCCGCTGCGCCCAAGCGATAGACCGCCACCGTGCGCGTGGTCCCGGCTCCGGCGGAAAAGAAAATTCGCGCGTCGGAGCGAGCGGGGTCCGCGCTCCACGCCTTGCGCCGCAGCATCTGCCCCCCGCGTGCTAGTGGTGCCAGGTCAGCCCAGGTCATGCGATTACCCCTCGGCGATGTCGCGTTCCACGCGCACTTTGAAAGTCTTCGTCGATCCCTTCAGAACCAGCGGGGTCCCTTTATGCACGACGTCGCTGGTCCACTCGATTTCCGCCAGCGCGTCAAACCCAGTGCCTTCGTCCTCCTCATGGTTCGAGAGGGCCGCAGCCAGCAGCGGGCCGGTGAGCGAGACCGGGAGATTAAAATACGCTTCCGCACCATCGCCGATTTTTTCAAAATCCGTCGCCTCCACCAGCATCGTTTCCGGCTCCATTTCCTTCAGCACCAACCGGAGCGTGTCCGGATCTGGATCCACCGGCACTCCGGACTTGTTGAATCGGATCGCGACCATGACGACATCATCCTCCTTCCAGGTGGCGAGCACGGCCTGCGCCCCGGCACTGCCCCCCCCTGCCACCGTGCGGTCCAGCATCTCGATTTCCCAATCCATCGCCGTGCCGCCGGTGCCCGCGTCCGCTGCGGTCGCCGAGTCGATCCCGATGACAAATTGGCGACTGCCGCTCTCGGCGGCCGCATTTACGGCCGTCAGCGTCACCACATACGTGCCGGTCACAGAGCACGCTCCAGAGAGCATGCCTGAGGACACCTTGCGCACCTGGCCCGCCGTAACATCCGTGGTGAAATTCACCGCCGCGCCGCCCAGCGTGGACGCCAGCTTGAACGTATCATCCGTCTTGTCTCGCACGTAATAGATTGTTCCGGCCGTCAGCCCACTGCCGCCTGTCAGCGCCGGGAAATAGGCCCGATCCGCATTCGCGTATCCATGCCCGGCACTCGTGAGGATATCTGTCGCTTCCGCGCCAGTCACCGCCTTCACTTCCTGGGTGTCCACCGTCACTCCGGGAGGCAATCCGATCCCCTCCCAGATCACCGGCGCATTCGTGGCGGCGGGTTGAAAATTAAATTCTTCGTTTCTCTTGAATCCGAGAATCGAACTTGAGGCTGAGATGACGGGTGCGGACATGGGCGGAGATTGGAGATTGGAGATTGGAAATTTGAGATTTTAGGAGATCACGGCTTGGGCTGGGGCGGTTTTGATTTTGCCATCGGCTTCGAGGCCTGCGGAGAGGCCGAGGAAGACGAAGCCGCGTGCGAGAGGCTGGTTGTTCTCGGTATCGAAACGGGTCAGGCGGGCGCGGAGGACGAAGTTTGCGCTGGCGGGAGCGGCGGCGTTGTTGCCACTCCAGATGCCGTAGATTTGTTGGTCGAGGCTGAGACCGCCAGTGACTCTCGCGATGCGCACGCCGAAGGCATGGGAGCGGAAGAGCGGATCGAGCACGATGCGTTGCTCGAAGATGGGAGTGGCGGACCAGGCGATGCTGGAGAGGTTGAGCCCGACGGGATCGGGGGTGGTGTCCGCCGGAGCGGTGCCCAGCTCCAGGAGGAAGACCCATTGCGCCTGGCTGAAGAGGTCGGCATTGCGGGCGGCCCGGGCGAGTTGCAAATGGACGGCGAACTCGACGGCCAGGGTGCGCCCCACGGCGAGTTGTTTGTCGTTGACCGCCATGGTGAAGAGGGTGCGCTCGAAGCGGGACGGGTAGTAGGAATTCGTCGCCCCATCGCGGATGGCGGGGAAGAGGGTGCGGCCATCGCAACCCACGAAGCCATCGTCGGCCACGTAGGAGGATCGAATGCCCCCTCCGCCGGGGATGAGCACGGCGGCCCCGGTCTCGTTTTGGTACACTTTGCCCGCATTGGCAGCGGGGTCGGGAAGCGGATCGGGCAGGGTGTCCACGGTGCCATCGTGGATGGCCGGGAGCATGTAGGGGGCGCGGTCTGGGAGCCTGGCAGGATCGAGCCCCCCCCCTTCGCTCAGGTAATCGCCTCCGGGGAGATGGAGGATTTCCGCGAGTTGCGGCAGGAGGGTCACCATGCCGGTGCTGCTGGTGGAGGTGACTCCCGGCCCAGTGCTCGGCAGGATGGCGAGGAGATCGGCGATGGAGCTGCCGTAGTCGTCGAGGATGTCTTGCAGGCCATCGACCTGCGCGATGGTGTGGGTGTGCGCCTGGAAGACGCTGGCCGGCCCGATGCCGACGATGTTGACGAGGAGGGCCGATGCGGACGGCGCGAGATCGAAGGTAACGGTGAGGGAATCGGCCGAGCCTACGGTAACGGTGTATTCGGAGGGGAGGAGGATGCGCCCGTCGACTTCGTTTTCGCGGACGATGACATAGGCGACTTCGGTTCCCAGGTTGTGATCGATCACGAATTCGGTGAGGACCCCGTTGCCCACGACGGTGGGATAGGCTTGTTGCTGGCCGGTGAGGATTTGATCCGGCACGGAGGGGAGGTAGTTTTTCGGAGCGGGGCCGCGCAGCCAGGGGATGTCTTGCGCGGTGGCAAGGGCTGGCCAGATGAGTGGGGCGGCCACTCCGACCGGCACGTTGAAGAGCTTGATGGGCTGGGCCTCGACGTCGAGATCGTCGATATCGGCAGCGTTGGGAACGACCTCGGCTTCGACCTCGAAGGGCACGTCTTTGAGTTCGTCGATGCCCCGGAGGGCGGCGAGCATGGGCCAGAGCCCGAGATCGAGCGTGAAGGTCTGGTCTCCTGGCGGAGTGGACTCGGGCGGCACGACGATCTCGAGCTGGTCGACATCAATGCCGGAGAGTTCGCCCTGGAATTCGATATCCACGACGTTCGTTTGCGGGTTGCGGGTGGCGACGAAGGCCCCATCGCGGGCAAGGATGGCGTCGAGGACGGTTTTGTATTTATCGATCCCGTCCTCAACGGAGAGCAGATCGGTGCGCTCGGAATTGTAGCGAAAATAGAAGAGGGATCGAAAATCTGCGGGGAGGCGGAATCTCTGGATCTCGTTGACAAAATAGGTGCCGCTGGGATCGGTGTAACCATCGACGAGGGTCTCTATCGTGGGGGCCGCTGGCAGGACTTGGGCGGAGCTGTCGGTGAAGGCGAGGGGGCTTTGCAGGAGTTTGAGCTCATACCACCAGTCGCCGGCGATTTGGTTGCCCTCGATACTGGCAATGCTGAGGGGATCGAGGGTGTTTTCGACGATGGAGAGTTCGACGGCCGCGCCATCCTCCCGCCCGAGGAGCCAGCCGGATCCGACGCGGAGGACCCGGAAATCATCGGGGCGGTCTGCGACGGCATTGAGCCTCGTTTGCATCTCGCTCTGGCTGACGTTGTGCTCGAGGAGGGTGGTCGTATTGGTGGCCGATGTGGTGGCCACGCCCACTTTGACTTTCCATTGCCCGGAGACCGGTGGCCGCTCGATCCAGCCGATGGAGGCCTTGAGGGAGCGGATGTGGAGTTCTTCTTCCACCACGACTCCATTGACGAGGTTTAGGAACCGCAGGGCATAGGTGCGGGTCTGCCGCGCCCGGTATTTTGGGAAGGTATATCCGCTGCCCGAAGCGGAGGAATAGACCCGGCCATCATGGAGGCCAACAAAGAGGAGCGCGCGCATCAATGCGGGTTTGTTGTCAAACCTGCAGAGAGGTCATTCTTCCTCGGGCTCGCTGGCCAGACTCACGCCAAAGAATGCCGCATCGAAGGGCCGGACCTCATAGGGAAACTGGGGATCAAGGGGCGCGGGCGCTTCGACCCGACCCTCGGTCTCGAATTCGGCCCGCAGGCGGGAGGCTTTGTTGATGCCGAACATGGAAAATTATGAAGGATGAATTATGAAGTATGAAGTGGGGCCCGGAGGCCCCGCGAGCCAGGCTTCGCCTGGGAGCGCGGTTGGAAATTCTTCCGCGCGGGAGCGCGGCACTCGGGCGCGAAGCGGCCCACTTCTTACTTCATCCTTCATAATTTATAATTTTCTACACGGTCCAGAATCTGCCTTCGTTGGAGGTGGTGTTGAAGGCGTTGAGAACCTTTTGGTAAAGCTCGTTTTGCAGGGCCAGCCAGGGGCCGATGAGCATGTCGGCCAGGGGGAGGCCGGTGCCTTGGAAACGCTGCGGCTTGGCGTTCTGTGGAGGTAGATTGCGGGCGGCATGCGCGAGGTTCCAGAAGATGGCATGGCGGACGTAGGGGGTCCAGGTGGCATCGGGCTCTCCTGCGAGTTGGTTCGGGGGGGAGAGGAGATAGACGGTGGAGACGAGTTGACGATCTTCCCCTTCGGCCTGGTAGTCTCCGGCCAGGCGGTCCTGGAAGGTGGGGATGCGGGGCGCGGGAAACTTCGCCGCCTGCATCAGCCGCGCACGGGGGCCAACGCGCCGGAGGTTGTCGGTGTTGAAGGTGACGGAATAATCCACGACTTGCCCGCTGGTACCCGAGGCATCGACGACGGATACCTGCGGCTCATAGGTGGCCCGCGCGACGGTGAGATAAAAATCCATCGCCACGAGGGCGCGAGGGGGGAGCGGGTTTTCATCCTCGCGCGTGGTGGCATCGAGGGTGACTCGCCCCAGCGCGGAAATGGAGAAGGGATTTTCCGGCTCGCGCACCCCGAGAGCGGCGAAGTAGGGATCGACCCGCTCCTCTTCGCCCGGCACGCTCCGGAGCCGGTGCAGGGGCAGGGCCTTGGCATCAAGGAGGCCGGGCTCATCGAGACCGTCGATCTCGGCGCCGGGCACGAGTGGATCTTCGCCATTCACGAGCCCTGGATTGACGGTGGCCTCCCAGCGGTTCTGTTTTGGATTCCACGCCGGATCCGTAAACCACGGATGCCGCCAGAGGGCCGAGCCGGTCAGATCGATGACTTGCCCCTCGGAGGAGTGGGAAACATGCGTGCGGGCTCCGGAGCGAGCGATGCACTGGGCATGGGGCTCGAGGACTTTGGTGTTCCAGTTGCGCGACAAAAGAAAGTTCATTCCGATAATCTCAAATCTCAAATTTCAAATCTGAAATTCTTCACGCTGGCGTGAAGAAATGCCGCCAGCGGCCCTCTTGTTTGGCGGCGCGGTGCTGGTAGTCGAAGAAGGCGATTTGATGGACGGTGCCGAGGCCTTGCTTGTCCTTGGCGGGGCGACGAAGCAGGGCGACGGCATGTAGGGCGACGGTGTCTTTCTCTGGACTGAAGAGGGTTTTTGTTTGGACGAGGGTGAGCTTGGGCGGCTGGTCTTTCGGGGCGAGGATCCGGCCGGTCTCGGGATCGGTCTCGGCCCGGATGGCGATCCAGCTTTTGCCCGCGGGGGTGAATTCTTCCGGGGTGAGCTTCAGGCGGGGCGCACCCTCCGGTAGCGGGTTGCCCTTGGCATCGACGCCGCTGAGGAGTTTGCCATCGAGTATGGGTTCGAGCCCATCGACGAACCCCAGGCTGATGGTGGCAGATCGCCCGCTCAGGGCGACGGCCCAAGCCCCCGAGAAGCCGCGCACGGCGGAGCGGGCACTCACGCTCACGCCCCCTGGCATCTGCGAGAGGAGGATGCCACGACCGGGAAGGAGCCGCAGGGCGCGCTGGGCCAGGGCCAGCCGATTGACGGCGGGCAGCACCGGATCCCCACTCCTCACGAGCAGATCACGGATGTCCATCAGGTAATGTCGCTCTCTTGTTTGTAGACGCCATCGGCTATCTCTTCATCGAGTAAAAAGTACTCCTCGGTCACCTCGGTCACGTTGCCGCGGATATTTGCGGTCGGTGGCATCATGAGCCACTTGGTGCGACCCTTGAGTTCCGGCGGAGACCCAGGCGGGGAATCGATGACTTTGCCCACTTTTGTGAGCAGGCCGGAGGGGATGGCGCTGACGGCGTAGGTGCGCTGCCAGACGACTCCGAGCTTCTTGTATTTTTCCACCCCGAACATGGGGTTTTTTTTTTCGGCAGAATCGCCTTTGAGGAGCCCGAGACCACTGGAGGCAGCTTCCTGGTATGTCGGGTCAAAGACGACCCGCCCATCCTTGAGCACACCTCCGTATTTTTTCATCAACTCTTTGATCTGCGGGTTGGCCTCGATGGCCTCTTCCTCGTAGCTGCCGCGCAGGCTGTATTGGATGTCCTTGGGATCGGAGCCGGGTTCTTTCTGGCCCTCGTAAATTACGGTCACGGTGTAGAGCCCTCCTTCGAAGTGGGAATAAGAGCGGGTCTTCTCCGGCACCCCGTCCACTCGGCGGCCCCGTGCCACGGTGAGGCATTCCTCCCGCGTCTTAGCGTAGTAGGGCACGGTGTGCGTGACCACTCCGATTTCATCCACCACGCCGCTGCTGCCAAAAATCTCCCGCTCGTAGTCCTCGCTCATTTCAAGAGAACTTGAGAGTCAAATCTTGCATCGGCCGGTTGACGGTTTTTTTGTCCTCGGTATTCTTGGCGATTTTTTCGAGGAGCTGGGACTGTCGGCGATTCTCCGCCAGGATGGGGTCTTTCACGAAGACGCCGAAACCTGAGATCGCGCTGAGCCGCGAGGCGGTGGGGCGACCGCCTTTGCCTGCGGCATCCCCGCCGTCTGCGCCATCGGGGCGGATCCCTTTGTCTTTGGCTCCTTTGCCCAGGGCGGCGTCTTGCAGCTTACGCACTTTGTCGGTCAGGGTGCCGAGTTGACTGTCGAGGGAGTCTTGGGCCGCCCCGGTGCCGGTGATGTCGGCGGCATTGGCGAAGCCATTGGTGATGGAATCGCCGATGGCTTTGGCTTCGTCGGTGAGACGGGTTTTGATTTGCTCATTGAACGGGGTCTGTGCCTGCTTTGCTGCTGCCGATTGTTGGGCTGCGGCATCGGCGGTGTTTTTTTCGGCTCCGCGGAGTCCACCGGAGATGGAATCGACCACCCCTCCCAGACCGACTTTGCTCAGGATGGGCCGCATCATCTCGACGATTTTGGCAAAGACGCCGTAGAAGACGGCGGCGAATCCATTGACCATGGCGAGGAGCTGATTGCCCATGCCGCTCCAGAACTCGGATTTGCCGAGGATGGAGAACATGTCCATGGCGACCCGAAAGGCTGAGACGAGGAGTTGCCCTGTACCCACGAGGACCGACCTCAGCGCGGCCCAGAGGAAGTTGATGGCGGTGCCGATGGTGACTTGGGCGCTGGTGAGCAAGATGCTCCACATGCTCCCATCGGTGAGGGCCTGGATGCCGAGGGCAATCGCTGCCCCGAATTGTCGCCCGGTCTGGGCAAAGTCGGTCCCGGAGAAGAAGTCCATCAAGGGCTGGATGACGGGGGCGATTTGCTCGGCCATGCCGACAAAGAATCCCTGGGTCTTGACTCCGGTGAGGCCGAGTTGATCGGAGATTTTATCGAAGAGATCGGCGTTGTCGCGCAGGATGGTGGCCTGTTCGCCTACGTTGCGGGCAGCCTCGGTCATGGCCCCACCATCGGCAAAGAGGGTGAGCATCTGCCCGCCGGAGCGACCGAAGATCTGCATGGCGGCAGCGGCCCGGGCGGTCGGATCGGCGATGCCGGCGAGGGCTGTCCGCACGGCGTCGAATTGCTCGTCGGGAGACATCTTCTCGAGGTCTTTCCACGAGACGCCGATGGTGTCGAAGGCCCGCTGGTATGTGGTGAGCCCCTGCCCGGCCTCGACCACGGCGCGCTGGAGTTTGTTGACGGCTGGCCCGACTTGCTCGGCGGCCATGCCATTATTTTTGAATGCTTGCTCGAGGATGGCGAGTTTATCGGCGGCGATACCGGTGCGGGAGGAAAGGTCGCTCAGGCGCCCTCCGGCATCGAGGGCTCCTTTGAACCCGGCTCCGAGTCCGGCGGACGCGAGGAGGAGGCCACCCACGGCCACGGCGGCTCCCTTGGCGACGTTCATGAGGGGCGCGAAGGATCGCCCCAGCTTGTTCATGGAGTTATTAAACTTCGAGAGGCCGCCGAATTTTTTGTTGACCCGGTTGGAGACGGCATCGAGTCGGGAGGCGACTCCCGCGAGCCCTTTGTCGCGGTAGGAAAATTTGACGGGGATTTCTTTGGCCATTTAAGAAAATTATGAATTATGAATTATGAAGTATGAAGGGGGAGCGGAGGAGATCAGGTGAGCCCGGCCTCGCGGGCGGCACGTTTGACGGCGAAGGCGTCCATTTGTTTATCCATCTGCCGAGCGCGATTTCTCAGCGCGGAGGCGATGCGGCGGTCGATGCCTTTCACGTCGCCGGCGAAGCGGACGGAGTTGACGACCTCGATGCTCATGCCGGTGGCGTCGGTCTTGATGACGACTCGGCCTCGGCGGGTGCCGTGGCGAGAGATCCAGGCGGGGAGGACCAACCCCAGCCGACGGGCGGCAGCATTCCACCCGCTGGCGAGGATGCCGACTTTCGCGAAGATTTTTTTCCGATAGGCGGCCAGGCCTTTCACCGCAATTTTGTTTTCGATCCGGCCGCCCACGCGCCCTTGGCTATTCCGATGCTGCCGATGGGCGGAGCCCGGATCTGTGATCCCTCGGGGCGAGCTGAAGAAGAGCTTGCCGAGATCGTTGCGGATGGCCGCCTCGCCGCCGGGCTTGTTGTAGCCGAAGTTTTTATTCGGCGGGGTGATCTTGACCACGTCGCGGATGAAGAGCTTCGCCTGTTGGCGGAGGATTTCCTTCTTCGTGCGCTTGGAATTCTCCGAAAACCGCTCGAGGGCACGGAGGAAGTCGCGGGTGTCGATTTTAATGTCGGCCTTGATCATCACAGTGGGAGCGAAGTCAAAGACCCAGCACGGCCAACTGGTCGTCTACTGAGGCGGTGGGAGGCACGGTCCAGTCGCCCTTGGCCCAGTGGAGGGCATGGATGTAGAGCATGAGCCGGGCGAGTGGCAAAGTTTCCAGGATGTAGCTTTCGGTCCAGCCGGATTCGCGGGCCAAGGCCAAGACGGCCTGGGCGAGCGGATCCGGCTCTAGGAGTTTGGGGGCGCGCCCGCTTCCGCGGTAGCCTGGCCGGGTTTCGGCTTGATCTCGATGGCGGCAGCCTCAAGGACTCGCATGTCTGTCTCGACGATGGCCTCGAGCTGGGTGAGCTCGGAGGCCGGGAGGGGATCTGGCAGGGTGAGGAGCCATTTGTCCATCGCGATCTCGAAATCATCGAGGCTACGGGAGAGGCGCCGCATCTCGGGGAGGGTGTGGGTGAGGAGAAATGCGTAGGAAAATGCGATCTCTTTGGGGGTGGCCCCGATCTGGTTGTACCGAAAGAGCATCCGCTCGATGTAGCGGCGGGCACAGACGGTGACGGGCGCGAGTTCGACGCCGCAGAAGGTGCGGTCGTGGTCGTCGTGCATGGTGTCGGCATTGAGGAGGGCGCGTTCTTGGGTTGTCATTTGTCGAGCATGTCGAGGAGTTGCTGTTTGCGGACGGGGTCGAGATCGGTGTTCAGCGGGATGTGGGCGTGTTTCTGCCCGCGGGTGATGGCGGCGAGGATGAGCCCGCCGGTGGCCTCGTGGGCCTCGCCTGCGCGCAGGGCGGCGGAGTAGGCGCGCATGAGGGCGAGGGGGTGCTCGGGATTCGCGGCCAGCCAGGCGGGGTCGCGCCATTGGCGGTAGAGGGCGTTGGTTTTGTAGCGCCCGGTGGGATCGCGCTGCGCGAGAAACCAGGAGACGGTCTGCTTCGGCTGCCCCGTGGCATCGACTCGGCGGTATTCCACAAAGTCATTGATGGGCGCGAGCGGGATGCCCAGCACGGCGGCGGCCATGACGAAGGCTCGGAGGTCGGCGCGCTCTTCGACCGGCACGTTGAGAGAGACAAAGCTCCGCCGGGAGGGGTCGCTCATTATTCGACTTCGGTCGCGCTGGGATAGTTCGTCCCGCTGGCTTCAGCGGAAGGGAAATCGGTGTTGACCTCGCCGTCTTTGACCGACTCGATGACGGAGATGCCGCCAGTGATGCCGGTGATGCCGGGATCTCCCACTCCCACATCGAGCGCGCTGACATCTCCACGAGTTTTGAGGGAAAACTTTTTTAAGGGATTGAAGTTATGGACGTGTTTGTCCACTCCATCGGAGCCTTTGAGGACGGCTGTCTCGATGGTCTTCTCCACATCGAGGCTTTCGACGAGGGCTCCCGCGTGATTGGTGATTCCAAAGGTTACGGCCATAATTTTTTAGGGTTGAGATACTGTGCGAGCGG
>Ga0222650_1001055_pt1 | contig 16144 bp, 15 predicted proteins | sample AntAcemetagen367_FD_179820 | JGI IMG/M metagenome (GOLD analysis project Ga0222650, IMG submission 179820) | Saline water microbial communities from Ace Lake, Antarctica - #367 | ecosystem: Environmental > Aquatic > Non-marine Saline and Alkaline > Saline | place: Antarctica: Ace Lake...
TTTCATTTCGTACAGGTTGACTCATTGGCATTCCTCTTTTTGCCGGTGTCATCCTTTATGAGTCAACGTCCTCTTTTACATTCCTTCTGTTTCCTACCCAAAGTGTCATAACTTATGAGTCAACAGGCATTAACTTTTTTTGGTTGATTCACATTGAATTACACCCCATGGTGGGTCGCTAATGAAATTGTCTAACCAAACCTTGATGCTAGGGATTTTAACGGGGCTGGTCGCTTGGGTGTTGGATGCCATAATCAGTTGGCATTTTTTTCCGGGGAAAAGTTTCTCTGAAATGCTTATTCCCTTTGATCCGGGCCAGATCTTGTATGTCCGATCTTCTGTAGTTATCCTCTTCTTTCTCTTTGGTCTGGTTGCGGGTAAGCTGGTGTCTCAATTGGAAAAAAACCAACAGCAACTCCACGCAAATATTCGTTTATTGAATGGGATACGGACCATTCATGAGTGTATTGTAAAAGTGGGTTCGGAAACGAAGTTGATTGAGGAGTTTCTTCCTTTGCTTAACAAAAGCTTTCAGTTGCATAACTCCTGCTATTTCCACTTGAAAGGAGGAAGGGTGGTTCCCGATCATATTATTTCACATGGTCATATTGAACATATGCCTTCGATAGTGGAAGAGCTAGAAGGTTCGGTTTCAGACCTTTTTTCTAATAAGAAAATTTTGTATGTGGATGGTTTGAACACTGGTAAGTCCGTTCAGTCATTTTTTGCTCCTGTTCAGTTAGAAAACAGGTCATTTGGAGTGATTTACGCTCAAATACCTTTAAAAAGCCTCAAAACAGATATTGATCGTATGAGGCACTTCCTAGCGCTGTGTAATGACGTGGGTCATGCTCTTGCTCACTTGGAGGATAATCACGATTTACATGAAAATGCTGAAAAGCTGTCCAATCTATACAATGAAGCCCCTGTCGGAATTTTCACCAGTACCGTTAGTGGTAAACTCTTATTTTCAAATCGTGCATTAGCTAAAATGCTTGGCGCAGATAATCCAGAGATGCTGATGCAATCCAAGCTTCCCGTCTCAAGATTCTATGCCAATCCGGCACAAAGAGATTTATTCCTTGAAAAACTTCAAAATGATGGTGCTGTCAACGATTTCGTAACCGATCTTCTTCGATTAGATGGCGAGCAACGCAAAGCCCTATTCGCCGCGAGAATACGACCTGCAACTGAAACAGATGAAGTGTTGATTGAAGGGTTTGTCATCGACATTTCTCAAAATCGTAATGCGGAAAAAGAGAACCGGATCTTACAGAAACAATTATCCGAGTCTCAGCATTTTAAATCCATAACCGTCCTCGCAGGCGGGGTGGCCCACGAGTTTAATAATATTCTTCAGGCCATGATGGGGAGCGCATACTTGGCGCAATTAAAAACGTCCAAGGATGAAGATGGAACCTGGAGTTACCTCCAAGACATTCAACACAGCGGTAAACGTGCCGCTAAGCTATGTGATCAGATGCTTAGTTACGCTGGTAAAAAAGCGATGCTCTTAAAGTTGGAAAAACCGGACGCCTGTTTGCAAACTACCCTGAAGGCGGTCATGACTCAGGCTGATCCAAGAGTCAGGTTTGAGCGGAATTTTACAGCGCCTTCTATTGAAGTTCGATTGGATCTCCCATCTTTTTCCGAAATCATAAACCAGCTTGTAGCTAACGCGATTGAATCGTTGGAAAATTCAAAAGGAACCGTCCAGTTAACTACCGAAGTGAAAAGATATCAGGCCGACGATTTTAAACCCTATCATATGTTTAGAAAGCTTATTTCGGATGAGTATTGGACCCTTAAAGTTGTGGATGACGGTTCTGGCATTAGAAAAGAGGATTTACCTCATATTTTTGAACCTTTTTACACCACAAAATTTCAAGGGCGGGGTCTTGGACTTCCTTCTATTTCAGGCTTAATCGAAAAATTTGACGGTTCATTGGGGGTTCGTGATGGCGAGGTTAAAGGAACCGAGTTTATGCTTTGGTTACCTCTCGCTCAAGGTGTGGTGGTTGTGGAAGAGGAGGAAGACGTAAAAGCTTCAGATGAATCTGAGGGAGTTTTCGGTACAGGCAAGATTTGGATCGTCGATGATGAACCCCTCATCTGTATGACCATAGAGCGCTTGCTTAGCAAATCAGGATTTGAAATAGGCACGGCCGGAAATGGAGTAGAAGTCTTAGAAAAAATCGCCTTGGAGCCTTTGGATACGTTAGCTTGTGTGATTTTGGATGTAACGATGCCTAAGATGGGTGGTTTGGAAACCTTAGAGAAATTACGTGTCTTCTTGCCTAATTTACCCGTACTTATCATGAGCGGATACGATGAATCAGATAGTTTAGAATCCTTTAAAGATCTTAAGGTCTCAGGTTTTATTCATAAACCTTTCCGAATGGAAAAACTGCAAGAAAAACTAAAAGCCATTCTCTAAGTCGATTTCGAAATCTAGTTTTTTTTGCAGGGAAAGAGCGCGAAAGAGTATCACCCCGATAGCCCCGTTTTGAATCATAGCGGATTACCGTCAGGTAAAGGAGACCCATTCTCCTTCAGCCATCATTCATTCGCCACCCTTAACCCGCCACCTCTTCACAATATCCTCTGCGGACCATCCCACCTGAATTTGTTCTCTTACCGATGAGGTTCCCATGAGCTGGTCAAAGAAGTCGGGTCGTGATTTCGGATCATTAAATAATCGGTCTGCCCCTAATTCATCTCGTAAGGCACAAAGCAACGTCACCGCATTTGCTACAGGATGAACTTCCTTCGAATCCGTTAGGTCAAAGCGGAGTCCTGACCATTCGCCCTCTGGGGTTTTTGAACGAATTGGAGAAGCTTGAATTCCGGTGAACCGTGGAAGGGATGTGAGCAGGGCTTCTGGAAAATCGGGCATACACCAAACCTGAAAAGACGAGGATCCTCCCCGGTCCACCCACACCCTGGGTATCGCCTCACACCAAACCGTCATCGGATACATTTTCGCAGAATCAGAACTGACGATGGCCGGAGAGGGAGGGATCCAGCTTTCAGGGGCTTTCGTTTCTGGATCTCCAAAAATACTATCGAGGCGTAACTTCTTAAGGGAGGGTTCATGCGATTTCAGAAAATGGGCCAAATGCCCCTGACTCAAACCAAAAACCACTGGCAAATCGATCATACCCACGAAACTGCCTAATTCACTGTCCAAATTTGGTCCGTCAATCCATCCAGCCAAAGGAGTAGGGCGATCCAAAACCAGAACCCTAATCTCATTTTTCGTACAGGCTTGGAGCATAAGAGCAAGTGTGGAGGCATAGGTGTAACAGCGCACACCCAAGTCTTGTAAGTCAATGACCATGAGGTCCAATCCCTCCAACCAGGCATCTGGGGGGCTTCGATGCTCACCGTAAAGGCTATGTACGGGAAGGTTCCATTCTGGGTGAAAGGAATCCTGAACTTTTTCCCCTGCTCCTGCTTTCCCGAAAAACCCATGTTCGGGGGAAAAGAGCTTCACTAGCGTCCATTCTTTACGCTTTTTAAGGGCATCTACCGTATGTTGGCCGGTGTGAGTAACCGAAGCATGATGACCTAACAGACCTACGCGAGAGCCTGAGTAGGGAAGCTCAGGCTCGGAGAGAAGGCGGTCCAGTCCGTTCATTTCCCTTTTAAGGCTAGTCGAACCAACTCTTCAACGTCGATGCTTTTACCCGCGGAGGTAGATTGGACGAACTCTATCATCTTAGCTGCATCCTGTTGCTTGTATCCCAAGGCTACCAAGGCCAGAATCGAATCACGAGTAGGACCTGGAAGTGCGGTTTTAAGAGTAGAGGAATCTATAGGTCCAACCTCAAGTTTATCTCTAAGCTCCACAACCATGCGTTCGGCCATTTTTTTTCCGATTCCAGAGATACTACTTAAACGTTTTACATCGCCTTGAGTGATCGCAACTGCGAGATCATTGATCGGCAACCCACTCAGAGTGGTTAGAGCCAACTTGGGTCCAATACCGCTAACCTGTGTTAACTGTTCAAACATCTTTCGCTCTTCCAAGCGGGCAAAGCCAAAAAGAGTAAGTGAATCCTCGCGAACGACCAACAGAGTGTGAAGATGTATATCAGCTCCAGGCTCCGGTAGCTTATCAAAGGAGCTCAAGGAAATGAGAAGTTGGAATCCTACCCCTCCGGTCTGCACAACCACCATGGTGGGGGTTTTCTGTACGAGTGTTCCGGAAATAAAGTCGATCATAAGGACAGCTATTAGGTGGATTCTTTAGCGGTGGTAACCCAATCTTGAAGCACTTCAACCGGTATGTAGCCCAACTTACGGGCTACTTCCCGACCTCGATACAGTAGGACTAAGGTCGGAGTGGCTGAAACGCCAAATTGACCACCTAGCCCCGGTGATTCATTTAAATTAACCGATAGAATACGAAGACTCTTAAGGTTTTCTAGTGCGATTTGGTTAATGGCTGGCTTCAGTTTTTCACAGGCTGGACACCCTGGCATCCAAAAACTGACCAAGGCCCAGTCACCAGCGTTAGTCACATTAGGCACAAAATTCATGTCATCCGTCTGTACTAAGTGCGGACTACTTGAAATTTGTGGGGTGCTGACAAAGTTTAGAGTCTGAATCAGAGCAAAAGCTGAAACGATCACGACCATAATGAGAATTTCTTTTTTCATACGTTATTGTCGGTTAAGTCGTCGTCAGATTAGGGCTTTTGAATTATTTCTGCGATTCCGTCTTTAGGTACTTCACCGCTCAAAACTTTTGCTTGAGCACTAAGCCCTTCCACAGCACTGATTTCGATTAAGCCCGTTACTTCACCTTCGGAATTTAAAATGTCCTCTCCGGTACCCGGAATCCGAATATAGGTAGGCGATTCACGAAGGAAGAGCCGGTCGCCAACTTGCAAAGAGGACTCTTTGGTGAGGCGAAGTTCAACTTGCTTCTCATCGTTTCCCACAATTTCAATACTTGGCTGGGATGAGGTAGGGTTGGATGATCGCTTTACGGCGGGCTCGGGGGTGGACTGGGGGGTGGACACGGAAGATGGTTTAGGAGTTGGCGCGATTTTTTCATCGGCCATGGGTTCTCCCATTACTGGAGCTTTAGCCGCTTTAGATTCCAACTCCTCCTGCTCAAGAGATCGTTGATAAGCCTCTAATGGTTCGATAATCCCGTCGTCCACATTTTGGGCTAGTTTTTTTAGGCGGGGATCATTTGGAGCCATTTCAAATCCGTGCGTACAAAGGTTTGCTGCCAGAGGAATTTGGCTATCATAAATGATATCACCTGTTTTTTGCCGAATCACAACTACCCGATAATTTTCAAGTTCTTCCGCATCGCCTTGGTTGCAGTTGTAAGCTACCCACCCAGATGATTCCTCAATATTCAAGAAAACCAATTCTGACCGAGTATCCTGATGAGCAGGCGTGTTTGGCGCTTGGCGAGACTGCACACTAGCACAAGAGGATAGTAGGCCTGCTGTGAGCAGAACACAAAAGAATGAAGATGCCCTCCAAATTACTAAGTTTGGAGCATCTTTTGAAGATTTTTCGTATTTCATACGCTTACTTGACAGCTTTTGCGGCTACTTTTTTCCGTTTGAGGCGGCGGTTGCGTGCTTTACGTTTCGATATTTTTCTTAGTTGTTGTCCCATAGTAGACTCTCCTTGTCAGTTTTCGGATAAAGTGCAATTGAAATATGAATCTATTCATTTCATACGGTCCAAACCAAATTTACGGTTCAGTTCCTGATGGCTGGTATGAAGAATAGTTGGACGGCCAAAAGGGGTGGTGTAAGGCATCTGGCAGGCTGCCAATTGATTTACTAAGCGGATACACGCCTCCGGACTATAGGAAGACCTCTTTTTCGCTGCCAAAAAGCAACACGACCGCGCGAGCCGGTCCCGAAGTTGCTTGGGCGTCGTCAAGTTCGAAGCTTGAGGATCGGCTTCCATTGCCAGTTCTTTTAAGGTGCTTGCTGGATCCGCGTCACCCATCCATGCCGGCATGGCCTCTACCAAAAAACTATTCCCTCCGAATGATGCGAGTGCAAAACCCAGAGCCTCCAGATCTTCTATCCGTTTTTCGATTTGTTGGGCTTCTTGAGGGTCACATTGAACCGTTTCCGGAACCAGCAGGGCTTGCGAAGCGATTGAACCCTTTTCCAGATCCGCCTTTGCCTGTTCAAACAACACGCGTTCGGTTGCCGCAGCTGGATTCATCATCATCATCCCGTCCGGTGTTTGAAAGAGGCAAAAACGTTCTCCGATTTTGCCCACATACACCGCTTCCTGCCATGGGCCGGATACAGAAATGCTGTCAGCGGCAGGCGAGGTTTTTTCAGCCGATGGAGCAGAGACAGGGGCCGATTGCATGGGGGGCAGGGGAGGATAGGGCTCCAAAGATTCCGCCTGAGGCAGCTCCTCCTGCCGGTTTTGCGAGTGAAGTTTTGGGGGTTGCGCTAGGATCGCCATAGGCTCCGAGGTTGGCACCGATTCGGATGCGGCTTGGGTCGGCGGGTAGAGGGCCAGAGTAACCGCCCGAATAAGCGAATCCCGAATTAGGTGACTGGGCCCAAAGCGGACCTCGCGTTTTGTGGGGTGAACATTCACATCTACCCAGTCAGCAGGCATATCCAAATGGAGAAAACTCACTGGATGGCGACCCTTAGGAAGTGAATCCGTGTAGGCTTCTCTAATCGCATACGCCAAAACCGGGGCAGTGGCCGGGCGACGATTTATTAACGTGACCTGATCTCTTCGATCGCTTCGATGCAAGGTGGGCAGTCCCGTAAAGCCATGAATGTGTAGATCTCCCTGCTGGAAATCTACGGCTTTTAGTCCGTCTAAAACCGTGCTCCCATATAAATCCGCAATCCGGTCTTCAAAGCGGGCCTGAACCGGATACCGCTCCAATTCGCGGCCATCTACTTTTAAAATTAAGGAGATATCTGGATGAGCGAGCGCAAATATATGAAAAAGGGTTCGGATATTAGACAGTTCTGTAGATTCGGTTCGCAGAAACTTTCTTCGTGCAGGAACATTGAAAAATAGATTCCGAACTTCAATTCGGGTTCCGGTTGGACAGCCGGTTTCCTCCACATGCCGTAGGGTGCCCCCCTCAATTTCGAGTCGGGTCCCGCTGAGCTGATCTTCCTGACGGGTAGTAAGAATAAAGCGGGAAACCGATGAAATGGCGGCTAAGGCCTCCCCGCGGAAACCCATGGTGTGAATATGCTCAATGTCATCCACATCCCGAATTTTACTCGTCGCGTGTCGCTCGATGGCTAACAGAGCGGATTCTTTATCCATCCCGTGACCGTTATCATTGATAATGACCGCTTTGCGCCCACCTTGTAAGACTTCGACCTCGATCCGATCCGCCCCTGCATCTACCGAATTTTCAACGAGTTCTTTTAGAACCGAAGCTGGGCGCTCAATGACTTCTCCCGCAGCAATTTTATTGCACACATGATCACTAAGTATCCGAATTGGTTTGGCAGGTTCAGCGGGCATATTCAATCGAACGCGTTTCCCGAATCACGGTCACTTTGACTTGGCCGGGGAAGTGAAGTTCTTTTTCAATGCGAGTGCTTATCTGGCGCGCCAAGGTGAGGGCTTGTTCATCCGAAATGGCATTCGGTTCTACAAGCACCCGAAGTTCACGTCCCGCCTGAATGGCATAACTTCGTGACACTCCTTCACAAGCATTTGCGATCGCCTCTAGATCCCCTAGGCGTTTGAGATACAGGTGCGTATTCTCGTTGCGTGCTCCCGGACGCGCGGCCGTGATGGCATCCGCCGCCATCGCCAAGTGGGCATACACGCTTTCGGGTTCCACTTCGCGGTGATGCGCGGCAACCGCGTTCACTACAATCGGTTTCTCGCCGTGTTTCTTGATTAAATCGCCACCAATAATTGCGTGGGATCCTTCCACTTCATGGGTAAGAGCTTTACCGATATCGTGCAGGAGGCCAATCCGTTTGGATGTTTCCACATCCAGCCCGAGTTCTGCGGCCATGCTTCCCATCAGATAAGCCATTTCCAAACTGTGGCTAAGCACGTTTTGAGAGTAGCTTTGTCGATATTTTAAGCGACCCAAGGTTTGAATGACCTCGGGATGAATTTTGGTGAGACCTAGTTCAAATACCGCGTTTTCTCCCGCTTTACGAACGGTTTCCTCCACTTCGTCCTCTACTCGGCTTACCATTTCCTCGATGCTGGCAGGGTGAATACGCCCATCTTGAATCAATCGTTCCAAGGCGATGCGGGCAATTTCACGCCGCATGGGATCGAAACCGGACAAAATCACCATTTGCGGAGTATCGTCGATCATCACATTTACGCCAGTGGCGGATTCGATGGACCGAATGTTACGTCCCTCTTTTCCGATGATCCGACCCTTCATTTCCTCAGAGGGAAGGTGAACCGAGGTGGTGGTGACATCATGAACGGTTTCCGCGGCATAACGCTCGATGGCATACGTAATGATCTTTTGTGCTTCCTGTTTTGCCTTGCGGTGCATGTCTTTCTGAGCGTGACGAATAAATTGTGCGGATTCTTCATTCACATCATCTTTGATTTTAGAGAGAATTTCCTCACGAGCTTCCTCGGGGCTTAAACCGGAGATCACCTGCAATTTCTGCCGTTGGGCCTCCATTAACTCTTCAAACTCCTGATGACGGGCGTTCAACTGGTCGGAGGCCAGCGCCATTTCTTTTAGCTGATCCTCCACCTTGTCCTCACGGGTATCTAGGGTGATCGACTTTGTATCCATGAGCATTGCCCGCTCATGGTGTTTGTCTTCCATTATTTCTAGTCGCTGTCGCCGCTCTTTGAACTCCAAATCAAAGTCTTTTAAAGCCTGATTCTTCAGTTCCTGTACCTGAGCCTGAGCTTCACGTAAACAGACCTCTGCTTCATGACGGGCCGCCGATAGAATTTCTTCCACCGTCTTCACACCTTCACGTTTGGATACCTGTTGCACGTGCCAGTTCCAGAACCAGCCTAATGCGGCAGCCGCAAGCGTAGTAAACCAAGCTAACCACCATTCTACCATGTTTCACCTCCATTCCGCACGCTTGGTAGGTCCGTGCGGGGATATATTTTATATTTGAATCACCAATATACTCTTTCTTACGACTTTTTTAAAGAGTGGATTCTGGATATTCTCCATAACCTAGGTATTTGTCTGCCGAAGGTATGATTCCTGCCTCCGACAGTTTACCGGGCTCCCCCCGTCGACCGCGTAAAAATCATAAAATCTCTGGGGCGGCCGTTTCCATTTACCCCTGGTCATGAAGACGTGGAGCCCTTCGAGAAGGTCAGGACTAGACGGGAACCCCAAATCCCTTATATTATTTTCCTACATTCGGAATGCGATTTTGGATTCATTCCGCCGATCGGAAAACGTAACCTAGGCATTCCTGCCTGAGGCCGTCCGACTTGCAAAACTAGTGGGAGCCCTGCGGCCTATAACAGACAGGAATGCCACCATTACATCTTGCCAGTTGCCCCCAAATCAGCTAATTTTCTGATCTTTATGATTTTTACGAAACAATTTGGAACGCAACTATGAGAGTACTCACGGGGATTCAACCTTCTGGCAAACTGCATTTAGGTAATTATTTTGGGGCTATGAAACCCGCTTTAGCCCTACAGGAAGACCATGAAGTTTTTTTGTTTATTGCCAATTATCATGCTCAGACCACGGTGAAAGATGGCGCATTGTTGCGTGAATACACTCAAGAAGTGGCTTTGGATTTCCTCGCCTGTGGGTTAGATCCCGAGAAAACCACATTTTATCGTCAAAGCGATGTACCGGAAGTTCATGAGTTGGCGTGGTTATTAAGTGTGGTCTGTCCGATGGGGCTTTTGGAGCGGGCGCATAGTTACAAAGACAAAACTGCCCGTGGGGTAGATGCCAACCATGCTTTGTTCGCTTATCCGGTGTTGATGGCAGCCGATATTCTTTGTGTGAATGCCGAGAAAGTTCCGGTGGGAAGAGATCAAAAACAACATTTGGAGATCGCTCGCGATTTGGCAGGAAAGTTTAACCGTCAGGTAGATGCGGAAATCTTTAAATTGCCAGACCCCATTATTAAGGATGACGTGGCCTTGGTTCCGGGCGTGGATGGTCAGAAAATGTCCAAATCCTATGGCAACACCATCGAAATTTTCGGGAATCCAAAGAAGACCCGTAAGACCATTATGAAAGTGGTGACCGACAGCGCCTCTCTGGAGGATCCTAAGGATCCGGATACCTGTAATGTGTTTGCGCTCTACAAGCTTTTTGCCGATCCGACCGAGCAAGATGTCTTGGCGGCCCGTTATCGGGAAGGCGGCATGGGATACGGAGAAGCTAAAAAAGCTTTGGCTGAAAAATTTGAAACCTATTTTGAACCTTTCGCCGTGAAGCGTGCGGAAATGGAACAGGATACAGACTATGTGGAAGATATTTTGCGCGATGGAGCCAAGCGGGCCCGTCTGGCGATTCAACCTATTTTGACCGCGGCCCGTCAGGCTGTAGGACTGGAGTAAGTGACTATGACTGAAGAAACTGAAGATTATAATGTAAAGCTTGAAGTGTTCGAAGGACCTCTGGATCTTCTGCTGTTCTTAATTAAAAAAGAGGAAGTGGATATCTACGACATTCCGATCGTGCGGATTTGCGATCAGTATAACGAGCACATGAAAGTGATGCGAATGCTGGATCTGAATATTGCCGGCGAATTCATGGTGATGTCCGCCACCCTCATGCTGATCAAAAGTCGGATGCTCCTACCTGAAGAGGAGCGGCCTGAACTGGAAGAGGACGAAGAGGATCCACGTATGGACTTGGTTCGCCAGTTGGTGGAATATAAAAAATTTAAAGACGCGGCCAATACCTTAGAAGAAATGGAGGAATCGCAACACAATGTCTTCTTTCCGGAAGGCGATCACGTGGCCCTAAGCAAAGATTCCGGCTTGGCCTTACGTGATGTGAGTATCTTCGATCTGCTAAGTAGCTTTAGTGATATTCTGAACCGCGCCCAGAATGAAGAACTCACCGAGATCTTTGCCGAGAAATATACGGTTGCGGATAAAGTCGACTATTTGATGAATGAAATCGTACGTAAAGGTAAAAAGAAAAGTCTACATGCCTTGTTTCGGGACATGCGCTCCCGCAGTGAAATGGTCTGTACCTTTCTGGCGATTTTAGAACTGATTCGGATGCGTCAGGTTCGGGCCGCCCAAGAACCAGGTGAATTTACAGATATCGTCCTGCTTAAATCGGAAGATGCTGAAGAACAGCCCATGGAAGAGATGCCGATGGCTGAGGTGTTGGGGGACTACGACAATGTCTAATGCTGATAAGATTCCGGAAATCAAAGAAATCCTTGGGGCGATGTTATTTGCTACCCGCGAGCCACTGAGCCCGCGTCAAATGGTTAACGTGTTTAAACGGACGGCCGAGGCGTATGAAGGAATCGAAGCGACCTTTATCGAAATGACGCTTCAGGATGTGGAGAAAGCTCTGGAGGAACTGAAAAATGATTTGGAGGAAAATCGCTTAGGGTTGGAGGTCGTCGAAATTGCTGGTGGATTCCGACTTCGTAATGTGACGACGGTGGGGCCGTGGCTCCGGGAGTTACTTGAAAAAGGGAAGTCGGCAAAATTATCTAAACCCGCTTTGGAAACCCTTTCCATTATTGCCTACCGTCAACCGCTTCAACGGTCACAAATCGAATCGATTCGCGGGGTAGCCGCCGATTCAATCGTTCGTAATTTATTGGAAATGGGCTTGGTTAAGGTGGTGGGGCGGAGTGAACTTCCCGGTAAGCCTTGGCTCTATGGTACCACCCAAGCCTTCTTGGAACATTTTGGATTAAATAGCCTCGATGAACTTCCAGGAATGGCGGAAATGAGACGTAATTTGGAACAGCGCGAGCTCGAATTGAGGGCCCACCAAGGTGAAGTGGACGAGGAAACGGATGAAGAAGCAAGCGAAGAATCTCCAGAATCAGTAGAGGCGGTAGAGGAAAGTAAAAAAGCTCCTGAACCGGAAGAGGGTGACCTCGATGAAAATCAAGATGAGATTGAGACAGAGGAAGAACAATGAGCATCCAAGAACAAGTCGTAAGAGAATTTCAAAAATATTTTGGGGGTGAGCCAGATGAGGTGGTTCGTGCACCGGGCCGGGTAAACCTGATCGGTGAACATACCGATTATAACGGTGGATTTGTGCTGCCCATGGCGATTAACCGCGCGATGTATATGGCGATCCGTTACCGAGGAGACAAAGAAGTTCATATAATGTCTGCCGATTTTCATCAGCCCGCACATTTTAATTTGGAGGACTTCAGCTACATCAAGCCCCACTGGGTCGAATACATTAAAGGGGTTGCCAACGGATTAAAATCCAGAGACCTACCCCTCGTAGGATGGGAAGGGGTGATGTTAGGCAACGTTCCCCGCGGATCAGGTCTTTCTAGTTCGGCGGCATTGGAGTTGGCAGCCGCCAAAGCGTTTTCCGAGGTGTCTAATTTTGACTGGGATCCGGTAGATATGGCCGTTGTCGGTCAGGAAGCCGAAAATAACTGGGTAGGAGTAAATTGCGGGATTATGGATCAAATGATTTCTTCCTGTGGCAAGGAAGGGCATGCGTATCTGCTGGATTGCCGATCCCTGAAGGGACGTCATGTTCCACTACCTGAAGGCGTAAAAGTGGTTATTTTGGATACCGGAACTCGCAGAGGATTGGTGGACTCAGCCTACAATGAGCGCCGTCAACAATGTGAAGAGGCTGCTGCCTTTTTTGGTGTTGAACTCCTGCGTGATGTGTCCCCGGAACTATTTTTTGAACGGGCAGAGGAATTGCCTGAGTTAACCCGGAAGCGGGCGCGCCATGTTATTACCGAAGACCAGCGCACCCTGGAAGCGGCCGAAGTTATGGCTGCAGGAAATGCAAAACGCTTAGGCGAACTGATGGATGCGAGTCACATCAGTTTACGTGATGATTTTGAAGTGAGTAATGATGCCTTAAATGAAATCGTAGAGCTCTCACGAGCGGAACCAGGTTGCTTGGGTGCCCGAATGACGGGTGCCGGCTTCGGAGGCTGCGCGGTCGCCTTGGTCGAAGATCACGCCGTAGATGCGTTCGTTGAGAATGTGATGTCCAAGTACCAGCGCGAAACTCAAACCGACCCTGCAGTCTACGTCACGGAAGCGACGCAAGGTGCCTGCCGACTTGAAAAATGAAAGCCGTATTGGTTCTCAACGGGGATCCCCCTTCGCTTTCCAGATTAAAGGAACTGGGACGTGAATATCCGGTCTTTGCCGCCGACGGAGGAGCCACAGTTTGTATGGCTGCGGGAGTCAAACCTCAATGGGTAGCAGGAGATCTTGATAGTCTCCAACTAAAATCGTTGCCGGAAGGCTGGCAGATCCTTCATTTTCCTGAGCAGGATCGAACCGATTTTCAAAAAGTACTGGGACACTTGCCTAAAAAGTTTGATGAATACCTTATTCTCGGTGGCCTAGGCCGACGGACAGACCATTTTCTTTCTAATTTATTGATCGTTATGGCTTTAGCCGATCCAATTCGCGTGATTTTTGAGGGGGAAGGGCAGGAAATCCATCGGGTTACCCCCGCCACTCCATTTGAAAAAGAGCTAGTGATTGGGGGAAAGCTCTCATTGATTCCACTCAATCGAAGTGGCGGAGTGAAAACCTGCGGACTTAAATGGAATCTAAGCGACACAGATATGGGGCCGGGGCTTCAGTTGGGTCAAAGCAATCTAATAGAAGAATCGTCCGTGAAAATAGAGGTCAGCCAAGGCTGCCTGTTCGTCTGGATTGAATTCGCGGTTCATGGACAAATCAGCCTATTTTAAGGGCTGCCAAAAAACTTCATTGGCGGCAATTCGCAATAGGCGCCAGCCTCGTGGGTTTTCAAGTTGGGTGCGAATAATACTACCTTCACGAAGCATTTCCCCATCTACAATCGCGAATTTTCCGCTTTCCCCTATACTTAAGGCTGACACGTCATACCCAGGAGCGGCATAGCTCGGATCAGTGGATCGACTTCGAATATCCACAATTTCCGACATTTCATCCGCAGTAATCCTTGCCCGGCCGCTTGGGCGTATGGGCTCCCGTATCTGCTCTGGTGGCGTGACAAACATCGTATCATCCGGCAGGGGGATTGCGACTACAACTTCTGTCGGCTCTGGTGTTTCAGGCTCAACCCCTTCATTCTTTGTGAAAAAGCGAGCTTCAAATTCTTTACCGGTCATGGCCCCATTGGGATGGGGGCCGGCGGAAATGGCATTTGAGGCTTTGGGAGTGGGGGCGATAACCACGGATGGCTCGGGGCTCGGATTAGAGGGGGGGGCTGTGGGTTCCGGGGGGGGGTAAAGGATATCTAGAATTTGATACCGGGCTTGCATGGATCGGGCGCCAATCATATTGAGTTCCAAATTGGATACCCAGTTTTCCTGTTCAGACTCTGGGTCCTTATCCTCATCCGTTTTTTCAAAACCTACCAAGAGAAGTTTTTCATCGTCGCTTAACTCATTCTGTGACAGCCTGGTTTCCAGCATCTGAAATCCCAAGAGGATCATGAAGTAACAGAAAATCGTTAGAGATGCCCGGGGCAAACGAATCGAGATGAAACGATTCGCAAGCAGGGTAAATAAACCCCATTGAACCACTAAGGTGGCATATAGAAGGTAGTCTTGAATAGATCCTTCGATGAGCACATTTAGAGCGGTAAATCCAAGACTGATGAGCAGAATACGTACTAGGCCCACTTCATCTTTTCCGTTCGCGAAGAGCCAGAGGAGAAAGGCGGCTATCAGGATTTGAATCAAAAATCCAGGTGCCAAATAAAAGAGAGCATCAGTCATGAACTATGCAACCTAGAGAATTTGCGTTTTGCCGCAACTCCATAATTCCTCAAGATAGAAAATTTATTTTGGTCCCTAGGGGAAATCAGATTGAAACGACCTTGCCAAGTGATTCAAGAATAGGCATGCTCTGCCTATGAATCTAACCTTAAAATCTCCCTTAGACATGCATGTTCATCTGCGACAGGATGAGGTACTTCGGCAAGTGGCTCCTTTTACGGCAGAACAGTTTGTCGGAGCGGTCTGCATGCCCAACACGCTACCGCCTGTGGATTCCGTAGAGCGATACCTAAGCTATATCCGTGAAATCAAAGAATCCGTGGCACCGCTTGCTTTTGAGCCCTATGTGCCACTTTTTTTCCGAAGCGACTATACTCGTGAGGAACTTACCGCAGCGCGCGATCAGTTATTTGGAATCAAACTCTATCCTGCCGGAGTCACCACTAACAGTGAAGGCGGGGTGGCCGAATTAAGCAAAATCGAGCCAGTGCTGGATATTATGCAAGACCTCGATTTACCCCTCTTGGTCCATGGGGAAACTAATGGGTATTCGCCGGATCGAGAACGTGAGTTCGTCGCGGTGTATGATCATTTGGCTACGACCTTTCCTAAGCTCCGAATAACCATGGAGCATATCACAACCGTTGAGGCCGCAGAATTTTTGGACAAGCACCCCAATGTCTTTGCGACGGTCACTCTCCATCACCTTCTTTACACCATGGATGATATGCTGGGCGGGTTGTTTAACCCTTTTCTATTCTGTAAACCTATTCTCAAAAGTCCCAAAGATCGTCATGCAATCCAAGCGTTAGTTCTTGAAGGGCATCCTAAAGTCATGTTTGGAAGTGATAGCGCTCCACACACAGAAGTGCTCAAACAAACCGAAGGGATGGCGGGATGCTTTACGGCTCCCATGCTTTTGCCGATGTTGGCTGAGTTCTTTGAAGATCATGATAAATTGGATCTTCTGCAGGCTTTCGTCAGTGATCATGCAAAGAACATTTATGGTGTGGAGCCGCCGGAACGAAACGTGGTTTTGGTACAGGAAGAGTGGACGGTGCCTCCGAGATATGGAAGCGTAGTTCCTGTAAATGCTGGCGAAACCTTGCGCTGGAAAGTATCGTAGTCTGCGCTCGGCTGTAGTCCGCGCACTTGTAGGATCTAATCCATCGATTTTCGATTTTTTGACAATCAGCCAAAACAGGCTTTTATCGCCTGTGAGTGTTGGTTATAAAAAAGGCCTTTTCTGCAACTCTGCAGAGAGGG
>Ga0222650_1001063_pt1 | contig 16041 bp, 10 predicted proteins | sample AntAcemetagen367_FD_179820 | JGI IMG/M metagenome (GOLD analysis project Ga0222650, IMG submission 179820) | Saline water microbial communities from Ace Lake, Antarctica - #367 | ecosystem: Environmental > Aquatic > Non-marine Saline and Alkaline > Saline | place: Antarctica: Ace Lake...
GCCCGACGCAGGCGCAGCGTGCTATAATTGGCAAGGAAGAGGACGCCGCGAAACGCGCGGACTGGCTCTTGGACTTCAATGGCTCGGAAAGCCCTTTTGAGGGCGTGGATTTGGGGTTTTACTTGTCCCTAGTGGAGTGGACAGGGCAGAATATCCGTGAAGATAAGCCCGGCTACGTGCCTTTGGGGCTGAAACCGGTATTGGAGCGATTTAACCTGGATACGGAAAACTGGGTCCGCAACGTCGAGAGCTACGGCGGTCTTTTTTACCGGGTCGCCGGTCCGCTGGAGTTGATCCTGGCCAGGGCTCGGGAAAAGGGTCAAAGCTGGTTGAAAGGGCAAAGTGGTAGCAGGCAGCTCTACCACGGCTCAAAACAAGCCGCTTAGCCCGGTGTTCCTCCCCCGAGGGCATCAAAAGGGAACCAAATCCGCAGCGATCGTCGTAGAGCTATCTCCGTTGCTGAGGTAAGTCCTCGAACCGGAGCTTTATTTGCCTAGTGAAGGCAAGTTTTGGGGCTGTGCTTCAAAATTAAAAGCAGTTTAGATTGATCCGTTTGGGTGACTTAAATATATGGGTGTCCTTTAAATTTGATATTAAAATATTTGAAACATTTTCTATTGACTCCACGAAATGCAAAACTACTATGTAGTAGAAATAAGACCACCCAGATGGCTGAATGCTTCCAAAATCCTCTACTCAACCAAACTAATCCCAAAATACTATGAAACAGAAAATCGTATCACGTAACCTAAAGATCGCCGTGGCTGCATTGGCTACCCTCTCTTTTTTCTCACCCGCAGCAATGGCGGTCACCTACACGGTAGACGGTGTCGGCGGACAAGGCACTGGTTGGGATGGCACTAACATCATCGCTTGGGATGGTGCCGCTCAAGTCACTTTGTCTTCCACAACGAATTTCGGTAGCGGCGACGTCCTCGCCGTGACGTCCGCGAGTCAATTAGTCGGGGCGGATTTTAACGGCTGGAATCTCTCGAATCTCACAATCGATGGACAAGCTGACTTTACGCTTAGAGACACGAAATTTACAGGTGCGACTTTTAGCAACACCGTGATCACTAACAGCACTCAGGCTAGAATTTTTAGGAGCCACACCGAGGCGACTGGAGCTGCTTTCTCTGGCGACCTAACAGGACTCACTCTCAACATTACTGAGAATTTCTGGCGAGAAGGCGAACGGTCGCTCGACGGGTCAACATTCTCGGGTGCAGTTCTTAATGTCACGGGCACGAGCTTTGGTTTCGTCGGTCTAACGCCAGCGCCTTCGTTTGCCGGAGCCACGATCAATTGGGGGGGCAGTCGGACATTCCGTGGTTCAAATATTAGCAATTATGATTTTTCGGGATCAATCTTCAACATCAATCAGTCTCAATTATGGCGTGAATCTTCAGGTGCTTTGGGAACCGACTGGACGAATACAACGATTAATGCTAATACAGGCGGCTTGTTTGATGCTGCCAATTTTAACACCATGTTTACTGGGCAGACTTTTGATTTCGCTGGCTCTGTATTGTCTGGCGATATTTTCGCTGGACTTTCTGCCGAGGAATTAGCCATCGGTGGCTTCACACTGGACTTCACCAACGCAGACGTCGGAAACATCGCCTCAAGTCCAGATGCCAACTCACTTGCCAACTTCTCCGTCCTCTACGGCCCCGGCACAGTTTTTGGCACTTTCACGGAGAGCGATGCTATAGCGGCTAATTGGACTGCGATCCCTGAACCTTCATCGGCCTCCGCATTGCTGGGCGGTATCGCGTTGCTTGTCGGCTTAGTTCGCAGACGTCGGTAAGACCCGCGAGAGCTGAGATTTTTTCAAATGGCCACGTTCCTTACGGAGCGTGGCCATTTTCTTGTACTCTTATACCTGAGTGAACGTAAGCGTGAATCCTATCCCCTCGCCAGGCTTTGCTGCAAGACAGGCTCTCGCCTTCGATTTGCTTTACCGTCTACGGCAGACCTCCGTCGTAGTCAATCAACTCGTCTTTTTAGGTTAATTTCAATATGATCCAATTCTAAGAAGATCTCTGGCGACTCTCCCTCCTCCCAAATCTCCCCACTCTAGCGCGGTTGTGTAAAATTTCATCTAGTCGCGGCAGTTGCCATGGCATCGGCCATAAAGCTTGTCACAACCGCTAGAGTGCTCGGCGGGCGAGGATGGGGAGCTTATGATTGCGGTGAAATCCCCAACAGAACAGTCAGTGAACAAGGGCAAACACTACGCAATAGAGAGCTTTTTCTTATTTTGCGAAGCGATGAAGCCGTAGATTGCGATGATGATGAAACAAAGTACGACGAGATAGAAAGAACCCCTTGTGACGGTGGTGCCCATAAAGCTGTCTAAATCGAGAATCTGGCCTTGAAAACGTGTCATTATCACACCGCCGACAATGGCAAAGATAAGGCCCGCAGAACCCAGCTTGGCGTCACTCGGTCTCGCCTACGGTTGGCAAATAAAAACAGGCTGCCGTCCATCGGTGCCACGCAAAGATGGATTTTTACTGAGCTGGAAAATTAAACATCCTCTGCATTCCACACTAGTGCTTCTTTGTTCCCCGTTTTATTTTTGGCAGTTAATAAATGATAGTCGATTTATTCTGTCGGGCGGACTATTCTGAGTCTTCTGTTTAAGGCATATTCAAGCTGAGGTAATAAATATATGAAGCTAAATAAATCCACTCTACTGGCGTCTGCAATATTAGGCTCAGTCGCCTTCCTTATAACTAGCACCACGCAGGCCGCGACCATGCCTATTGACGTCCCCGTTGGCAATAGTTCGTTTAATACTGTTGGAACTCAAACGGGTGGTTGGTATGCGCTTCCCACTGGAGGGGACTGGAGTTTCACCCAGACCAACGCCTTCCAGATTCTTCAAACTCCGGATGCCAGCCACTTCACCAGCGGTGCTGCTGATAACGTACTCAACATGGGGACCGTGGGCCTCCTGACTCAAACCTTGGATTACACCGTCAATGCCGGGGACATCATCACCCTCACGTTCGAGTTGGGCAACAGTGCTAATCAGTCTAATCCCCCGGGGGGCGTGAATGCCAGCTTCACTATTGGTGGAACTGCTTTTGGCACCACTCTGGTTGCTAACACTGCCGGTGATAATGCATTCGTCTCAAAGTCGGTGGAATACACCGCCACGACCAGTGGGGCTTTAGGTATCCGATTTCAACAAGCCGCAACAGGTGCATGGATCGACGACGTGAGTGTATCGGTGGTCCCCGAGCCTTCCTCCTTCGCACTGCTCGCTGGTATGTTCGCCATAACTGGGGTCATGCTTCGCCGCCGCGGGGCACGAATGGGCTAGCTGACGCGTTGCCTGAAACGAACGACTCTAGACGGCCTGCGGTGAAATGGTTTCGCCGCAGGCCGATGAGGGCGGGCTTGTTTTGTGGTGGCTGTAGTGTCTGAGCTAGTGTCATCATCGAAGGGTGGCTCAGTCCAGCCGATCTAAGCTCGGCCTGCCCTACAACCGGCGAGAGCAAACACACTTCGGGCATACACCCGCACACTACAATTTTCACGCAGACTCTTTTGAGAAACATTCTAAACAGCTCCCCTCCTTGGCAAGGATGGGGAGGTCATGATTGCGGTGAAGTTCCCGACAGAACAGCCCGTGAACAAGATCAACAACTAAGCGATGGAGAGCTTTTTCTTATTTTGCGAAGCGATGAAGCCGTAGATTGCGATGATGATGAAACAAAGCACGACGAGATAGAAAGAACCCCTTGTGGCGGTGGTGCCCATAAAGCTGTCTAAATCGAGAATCTGGCCTTGAAAACGTGTCATAAACACACCGCCGACAATGGCAAAGATAAGGCCCGCAGAACCGAGCTTGGCGTCCTCACCCACTCCAGCTAGAGCCAGGCCGTAAATGGTGGGGAACACCCCCGACATACATGGGATTGGTGAAGAGGCGTTTGACCGTCCGGCCAAAATGCACATCATGATCCGCGTCCGGAGGGCTGGTATTCGGCATTTTAGTGACTGCGAATACGATTAAAACGACGATCACGACACAGCCGATCGCCGTGTAAGGAAGGAGGGAATGTTATGTTCGTGCTGAACCAAGGCCGAAGGCTCCAGCGCTTCACGGTAGCCCTTTATGTCGTTCTTGAAATCCTCTACTTGAATGGCAGAGAGGATCACCGTGCCCGCGATAAACATGCCTGTCAAAGAACCGATCGGGTTGAAGACCTGTGCCAAATTCAAACGCTGTGTGGCGGTTTCGGGCGGCCCCATCGAAAGAATATAAGGATTTGCGGTGGTCTCCAAAAAGGCCAAACCAAAGGTCAAAACATAGAGGGCGATAATAAATTATCATTTTCTAATTAATACTGTCCTTCGCGCTGGCGGCACTTTTAATTTCGTCCAAACCGCGAATGACGCGAGAGTTACCGCCAAAGAACCGAACGTAGTCATCCAGCGTCTTTTTCTGCGCGTCCGAAAATACTTCATCCCCCGCGAGAAAAAGGACTACGTTAATGGAAGGCGGTCGACCAGTTCGCGCTTCTTCGATCTTACGCTTTAAGTCTCTGAAATAGTCCCTGACTTCTCGGGCTTCATAGTAATATTTAGGTGGATTTCCAGGATGCGGATTATTCATTCTGACTCCCATATTGCGAACGAGATTGCCGCCATCGAAGATACGTGGCGGCTGCCCCCGCTTCTGTCTTTGCGCATTTTCGTCTGCTAAAAGTCTTTTTGCCTTCTCCATCGCTTGGGGATATTCCTCGTTGAAAGCCGCGAGCGCACGTTGATACTCCGAACTGGCCACCCGACGATCCCAGTCTGCCTGTTCTTTTGCTGTGGTCGGTCTGAACAGGCGTTGGAACCCCTCATGGGAAGCTGAAATCCAAAAAATTGCATCCACAGATTGTTCAATAAATAATTGTGTCAAGTAGGCGTTCTCCTGGCTGGACCAATGGAGGGAAGTCGGGATTGCCTCCTGCATCGGGTTGCCCGGCATTGCCGTCAGCGGCAAGCGTTGGCCACCGGGAAGCCCGAGTTGCCTGACATCACGGTTAATGGGAGTAATCCAACGGATCAGTTCCTGACTCACTTCAACACCTGCTGGCACGAGGTTGGGCTTAAAGAATGAGGTCTTTCCGTCGTCGAAAAACACTACATTAAACAAGGTGCCCGCAGAAAGATTAGCCACCATAGTCGTGATCTCGTCTTTGATCACCCGATAGCTATTCAGACCGCCCTTCTCATCGGTCAACATCGTTTTGCTTGCATCAACCGCGAATAGAATACGCTCCGCTCTGGACTTTAAGCCAAAGATACTGACATCCGACATACCGATTCCAATTGAACCGCGAGTGCCTCCGAGCAGGCTGCCACCGCCAAAGCCCCCCAAACCGGCACTGACCGTGAAGGATTGATCCATGGTCGGTAAGTCCACATCGACATTGGCTACCGTAATATTGCCAACCTGCTTCATTCGGAGATTCTGCATGCTCGTTTGCTGAGGGGCGGCCTGTTGCTTGATCTCAATCTTAACCTGCTTCGGGGGTTCCACCTCCTCCAAGGCGGGGGGTTCTTCAAATTGCGCTTCGTCCGGTATGATGAACTTCACCACCGTGATACCTCCCAGGACCAGTAGCGCCACAAGGTGCAAGCCGCCGCTAATCAGCAGCACATTCAGAAGCATCGGGTTGAGCTTTCGCTTTTTCGGTTTTGTAATCATTGCGTATTTTTCAGCAGTTGGCTCCTATTTGCATGATAGCCAATTTCTGGATATTCTAAGAAGTGGCACCTACCCGCTCAACGGGACGGCGTCCGTTAACATGCGCTTGAAAGGGTTATTTTTCTGATCCACGCCGGAGGGTCACCTTTTGCAGGAAACCACCGGTCGAACCATCGCTGGAAGTGAAGTAGCTGTTATTACTTCGGAGTACGAACATCTGGGTTTGCTCGCCTGGGCTGACCCGAATAATGTTATTTTCGTGCATTCTCCATTTCTCGCCCTCTTTGTAAGCGAGTTCGTAGATCACATAGTCCTTCTCGACCGGCATTGTGACCGATCCCCGGGAGGGGATCTCCCGGCTCACCTTGCGGTCGAAGCGCATCATAATCGGCACTGGCGAAAGGTTTCGCACGCGTATGTGGCCGAGGGGGAGCTCGGCGGAATCGTCGTCGATCACATAAGACATCAAGGTTCCTTCCGCCGCAGGTGCCAGCAGGACGGTGACATGGCTAGAACCATTTGTCGGCAGGGCCACGAGGGCGACGAGGGAAGGATCCCCTTCCCTGAGTTTAGCGAGCTGCTCGGGAAGCTGACCATTCGCGGACGCTTCATCATTGGACTGCCCCTCCAGCAGGGGGCGAGACAGGTTATCCCGCTCCTCATCGGTGAGCGATTCGTAGCTTACCTTCACATCTCCGTTACCTGTTTTGTAGAGCTTGAGAAGCGCTGGGCCGGTGTACTGAACGGAACTGGAATAATTGAAGGCGCGGGCGGTGAAAGTTTCCTTGTTCTTGTCTGCGCCCATGTAAAGACCACCGATATCATTGCCCCATGCGACGAAGTCGATGCTCACCGTGATCGCCTCCTCTTGCGCGAAGGCAGCAAAGGGCGCGAGAACTAGAGAGAGAACTGCAAGTGTGGATTTATATGTCATCGGGGGAGAGCCAGGTGAAAGATACAATCTCATAGCGCCTGCCGAAGGCCTTGTTCGTATCAGTTAGTAAAATGGGGCGGTCATGCGGCTGATTGGCAGGATCGATATACTCGAGCTGTCGCTGGACGACGACCTCACAGTAGGCGCTTGCCGATACATTTCCGGAGAGGCCAAGGGCTTCGCCATGGGCACGGATGCGGAAGGTATCCGAGCGGGCAGAAATGGCCGGCCCGATGACTTGAAGCACGTCGGCCTGAGTGACCCAACCAGGGATGCCAGTCGAACGGTAGCCCTGCTCACGGGGTAGCCCCGTGATGATTGAGGCCGACTGCGGCGCGAGCATCTCTTGATCCGCCAGAATGCTGGCCACCGCCCCGTAATTTTTGTCTTGGGATGTCACCGCCCAATCGGGATGACTGGGATCAGCATCTGCTGGGCGTTCAATGGCTCCATACCCGCCATCCATATCGGCTCTAGGCGCTCCTTGCTTGATCCGGAGGGTCACCAAGTCCTCGTTCGCCGAGACGGCGGAGAAGCCATTACTGTTGCCGTCGTGGCTAATATTGATCCCTGATTCATCAAGGGCAAACTGCAGGGCGCCGCTACGGGAAAGCGCATGGTCTTGATTGATACCGGCGAGGGCACGGTTGACGAAGTGGGAAATCGAAACGAAGGGGCCGCGGAGGCGGACTTGTTTCACGATCTCTCGCGACAGCGCATCCAGTTCCCCATCGGTAAGGCGGCGATATCCGGCATAAGAGTCATTAGCCTCACCGCTGGGCGGAACCAGATGCTCCGACGGTTGATCGAGACTGCGGGGAAAGGCGGCGTCCGCCGACGTAACCGTGTCTGCAGAGTGCCTAAAATGCTTGGCGGAGGCAAGGAAGGCCTTCCATGCCTGCGGGTCGGTCGAGTTGATGTTGAAGGCACCCTCGACCAGGAGGCTTGCGGCGGCCTTGGAGGGGTCGCGCAGGTCGGCCACGGTCGCACCGTTCGCGACCAGCAAAGTCGGATTCTCTGGAACGTTGGAATCGGAGGGAATGGTCGAGAAGAAAAAGCGATCCCAGATCGAGCTATTGAGCAAGTGGGCAATATCGTAATAATTCCGCAGGGTTTGGTCAGTGGACTTCGGGCCGTAGTCGACTCTCGGCTGGACGATGCGTTCACGCTCCAGAAAAGGCGATGCGTAGGAGTTGCCGAAGGCATTACCCGGCTGATGCCCGAGCGAAAGCATGGTGTCATCGCCGGTCAGATCCGCGTGCTGGAACTGGGCGAGCGAGGTGAATTGCCTCGGGATGGAAAACAGAACCGTGCGGTCGCTGCCCACTAAAGTGGAGCGTCCCCAATAACCAAGGCTATCTTGTGTAAATTTATTCCCTGTATCGCCGCCGGGAGGAATGAACGGCAGACTGGATGCGCTGTCAGTACTTTCCATGAAATAAGGAGTCGGATTGTAGCTGGCGATCGGTTTAGGCAGGTTAGCTGCCCTCAAATTGAAGTCCGCAAACGTGCGCAGCGTCGAAGCGCGCTGTCCCATTTCGTAGGCACCGGGAATGCGCCCCAATGATTGGTAATCCATTCCCGGCTGACTGATCTGAAAACTGTAGAGCATCAATGGGACAGGCTCAGTTCTTTGACTGGCATCGGCAGGAGTTTCAATTCTCCGTCGCACTGCGGAAACCCCATTGTCCAACTCGAAGCCGTCGATACGGCAGAGCCATTGGTTACTTGATGGTTCACCTAGGCGCATTTCGAGGCCGAATAGCGAACTTCGACCACGTTCCAAGATGCGTAGTTCTAATCGGGGGTTAGCATTATCATATGGTGCGCTATTAACCGTAACTGGAGTTTTAATGTCCATCTCGACAGATCGCTTAAAGTCGAAAGGACTGGCGTCTTCGAAGATCGTCATGTCCACGACCGTGCGCCCAGTGGCCTCGGCAACCGAACGTAAAACAGGTGAAGACTGGGTATAGGTGCGCGCTTCGCCCGGTTCAAGCCGGGCTGGTGTGATCCGGAAGACGGTCTGATTGAACACGGCCGGTTCATTTACGTCTTCGGGAATGATGGCGGCATTGTTTGGGACCTGCAGCCAGACTCGCGTCAGATCCCTATCAGGGGTCTGACCCTCGATCTCGAACTCCAGGTCGTCGTCCCATTCAAGCGGAACCGAGTAGGGATTGGCGATGGTCAACGCGATCTTGGCGCAAGGATTGACTGTGTAATTCCGGTTGTCGGGATCCGATGTGTCCGTGCTTGTGAGGCGTGCGCCTAAGAGCATGCGTAACTCGATGATAGCCGGGGCGATCGCATCGGTATCCGGAGCCGTGCGGGAACGCACCTTGAGCACGCCGCCAGAAAGCTGGTCATGGAGTTCGTAAAACCGCAGCAGGTGATCCCATTTTAGATGCTGGAGTCCGGGAACAGCAGTGGTGGGAATCACGCGCGCACCGCTCGTGGGGTAATTATCGTATCCATCAGCCGGTCTTGAAGACGACAGATCATCGGAGAAAGCAGAGGTCAAATCGACACGGGTGCCACCGCTGAGTGTATCGACCAAAAGACCGCGACTGCTCGTCGTGGCCGAATGAAAGATATTCTGCAGGGTAATCGCAGCCAGTCCCGGCAGTAAAAGATCCACCTCGCTGTTGGAGATGATTTTCCCGAGCCCGGCATGTTGCGGTGAATCGGGCGCGGGATAGCTGCTTAGACCCGTCACCGTCTCCCATCCCCGCCGCTGAGCGACGAGCGAAGCATAGTTGTCCAGATCCGGGAAGTCTTTCTGGGCGATATTTAAGCGAGCCTTCTGCCCCTCGTCCCCCACCCACCAGCCGAAACGACCGACGGCATTTCTAGGGCCGCCCGACTCTATTTCCACCAAGGGCACGGCCACAGAACGAGCCGGAGCCAGCGTGTCATCGCTTACTGAGCCCACAGAGTTTTTGCCAACCAAAACAACGGCTTGAGTCGTATCGGTGACCTGACTGTTGGCTCCGACCAAAGCCCGAGAATCATTCGGCACCAGTGTCGGCTTGGCCAGCGGATCGTCGCTGCGGGAGCCGCTGACTAGCCACTGAACCAGGGCAGGAGCAGGTGTTTTCGAATAGATATCATCTGGGGCATCTGTGTTAGTGAAGACCCCCGTCCAGAAGCGTGTGCCCGCTTGGATGGCAGAAAGCCCCTTTTCGGCACCACTTAAAGCCTCATTATTTGATGGTGCAGCGCCATCTGCCAGCGAATCTCCCATCGACGTACCAGCGATATTGGCCAGCGCGGTGACCCGCTGATCCGGCCCAGTCGTGCGTTGGAGCTCACCGAGGGCAATCTGGATCCCCAGCAGCGCGTTTTGTTCCGCCTCCAGCTGGGTGGAGCTGTTCTTAGCCGACTGTGTTTCCACCTGCACAAGTGTCGTCATGGACAGCAGCAGCAACAAGACAAAGGCCATCAAACTCAAGGCAATGACTAAGGCAAAACCCCGCTGACCGGAATTAACAAGTTTGGGTTGAAACCTTACATGGTTAAAGACACCTAATGACATAAGATACGTTATAGAGTTGAGGGGCAAAAATTTAATGAATGCCCAAAAATTCTGGGCACTTATTTGTAAGATCAGGTTGGGAGCGTATAGGGTAATTCACTTTTACTACGTAGTAGATTTTTAAGAAAATAGAAGAGGTGTCAACCATCATTTATCCAGAGTTTGCACTTCAGGGGCAGCATTAAAGAGAGCATTCCGCGGGATGGCTTCACGGCGACCGTCCGGGGTGATCCATTCAAGGCTTAAGCCCGGCATGTGCTCGGTTTCTCTGGTATGCAGGTAGTGGTAAACGATCTTTATGAGAAGGTAGCCCTGCTTCAAAGGCAGCTCAAACGCGTAGGGCACTGGTGTCGTGGTCGAGGCGCTGCTCTGAATGAATTGCCTGCCGCCCAGGTAAAGATCGCCCGCACTGTCCGCATGGTAATAAAAAGTGTAAACCCCGGGATCGCGGATCTTCAGATAGCCGGTAAGCGTCAGAGTCCCCCGCATCCGCTGGGTAATGCAGGCATCGACAAGCTCTTCGGCATCGATGTGATGCACCACTCCCTCCATGAATTTTTCATCGTTGTTGACCGATTCCCTAGTCGAACCAGTCAGGGCCACTCGCTGGAGACCCGGCTGCAGATTGAGGGGCGTTTCGGGGGCATCTTCTGCTATGGAAAAGTTGTAGTTGCTGGGTAGTTGCTCCCGGATGGAAGACGCTTTCGTACCTTTAACCCAGAGCTGAGCGCTCCGATCAATGGTCAGGGGACTTGTATATTTTTCCCACTGCAGAGTCATGGGGATGGGGACTGCCTCCCCATCGCGGAGGATCGGCTGGCCATTGGGCAACCAGGCCGGCTCAAGGTTGGCAGGCTGCGCGTCAATCGCATACAGGATCTCCTGATCTTCGACCGGTGAACTGAGTTCGACACGGACCGGTTGCATAAAAGCGCCGCCGGGCGGATTGACTTCCGGAATCGTCTGCGAGGCGATGGCCGGATAAATGGCCAATCGACCCGTATCGGCAAATTCCCGCATGGGAAATGAGAACTCTCGGGTCGTGCCGTTCTGCACTTCCAGTCCATGATCCTCTTGCGTATAGACCATCAGCGTGTCGCCCACCGGTTCCACCCGATCGATGACGAAGCCCCAGCCTCCGCCGGAGTTTTGCAGGATACGTTTGAACTCCCCGCTTACGGGCCCCATCCGGTAGTAAAATATGGGCCTGAAACCCAGGTTTTGGAAGTTCTCGGGTTCCAGATTGGTGATGAGCGACTGGTTGGAAACGACTGCAAAAGCACCCTGCAGGGAATCGAACTCAGGTAGCGGCCCACTGTATCGAATCGAAAAACCATCGAACCCGTCCCCATTCCATTTGCGGTAGGAGCGAATGATTTCACCGTCGATCTTGTCGATGTTGGGCAGCAGCGACTCCCCTAGCGACGCTTTACGCAGCCCTTGTCCGCCGAGTAGATAGCTTTCGCGCTGATCTCCCTTTTCGCTGAACACGCCCACCCGACCACTAAAATCAATCCCGTTGGCCTGCCCCTTGGCGAGCGATCCATCGGTGGAGAAAAATACGGTGTCCACCCGGTCGTCGAAATTAATCTGGAGCGCGAAAAGGTTTCCGCTTCCGGCAGCCAGCTTTTTGACTGAACGGATGTGAGAGTTCCCCACACAGGGCTCATGCACGACCGCAAAAATCGTCTCTTCGTCGGGGTCCTCCACCGTGGATCTTAACATGGTATGGGGAACTTGAGCCCAGGCTTCAAAGTCGGTCTGATTGCCCCGCCCCTGGTAAATCGACATGTAGGTATTGGGACTGTCGAAGAAATAGACCTTCTGACCGGGCATCCCGACTATATGGTGCCGTGTGCCAACCATCGGATTTCCCGGAAAGGCATTTTCATGGACACGGTAAGGCAGGAGGCTCGGTCGAGCTTGAGCGCGGCCATCTTCACTCTTTTCCCGCGCCTCCCATGGTGCTTTAACCACATAAGAGATGATCCCCGATTGTGCGCCATCCCCTTCTTTGATATTCGAAAACAAGGGATACCCGAGCGCGGGATTTCGATCCCCTCGCAGGTGCTGTGGGAGCAGCGAAAAGTCTGCGGGTTGCTGACGGAGTCTATACGTACTGTAGCCAAGCGATTCGTGCTGGTAACTGGAGTGCAACATGTAGTCACGCACGGTTCCGCCCTGTACCTGAAAGATATCCACGACATAAGGCCGGTCGAGCTCATAGGTGTTGAGGATGAGCGTGCGCTGGTATTTTTTGGCTCCGAGCTCTTTATAGGCGCGGGCAGCATCGACGGAGATCACCTTGATTCCAGGACTACGCCCATCATAGAGCACAGGTGAGCCTTCGTCGTAGGGTCCCCCACCCCCCTGGCTCTTGTGGTCGATCACGACCGTATTGTGCCCAGCGGTGCTCGAGGTATAGCGCCGAATCGAGTTCTTGGTGTATTCGGAATCATCCATCAGGTAGTGCCCGAAAGCAAACATTTGAAAAGTCAGCGTGTCCTGCTGCCCATGATTCACATTGTTCGGAGAGTAATTCAGGTGGACTTGAATCTGCTCATCGTCGTTACCATCCCCAAGAATCGCATAGCCCAAGCCATGGGCGATGACATCGCGACTTTTACGAATGGGAACATTAATGCCTGGCAAACTCGAGATGAAGCCGACGTGTTCCCCCTCATTGATGACCGGCAGACCCCCATTCGGCATGCGTATCTTGGCCAGAAAGTTATAAGCTTTCATCCAATAGGCTTCGTGGGGGCCGTAGGGGTAACGATAGTTCTGAATCGGAGCTTCGCCCCTAGGGACGTTGAAACCAGGCGGATCGCTGTAGCCATTCGCGAGGGTCATATTGCGCATAGCGTTGAGGTGTATCTGCCCATAGCCCGTGCCTTGCATAAATGATCCATCGATACCCATTTCGACCCGCGGGGTGTAGTCCAGCGGGCGAATCGCGGCCTGACGTATCATCTCAGGCCGCATGAATATTCGGGCCAATCCCACCAGATTGACCGGGCAGTTTTGCCCAAACTCATTCAACATGATGTCCGAATACGTTGCTTTTTGCCCCATCCGCTCGACGGTCAGGCGAATCACATTGTCCCAGAGTTTATCCCCTAAATTGACCCCCAATTCCTTCTCGTAAGCGCGCAGCGCCTTGGTGCCCAGCAAGAGATCCACGGTTCGCAAATAATCATTAGGGCCATTGATTTCGTCGTATTCACGCCTGCCTTCGCGCGTTTGAATAATGCCTCTTCCCTGTAAATACCCGTGGGAATTCATCGCATACCTTTTGCCGTAGTCCGTGGTAAAGAGCCAATGCGGGAAGCGGTCGGCGTAACCATTCAGGATGACCAAGGCAGTCCGCCCAGCGGCTTCATCGCCCGTCAGGTGGTAGAGCAAGGCGGCCTGATACATTTTTTCGCTGATCCAATGGTGCCGTTCGGTGTCGAGGACCCCTTCCAAAAAGTATTCATGAGTCCGACCTTTTTTATCCCGATAAAGGTGAGAGCGAATCTCGATGGCTTCGCCGGCCCAGTTCAAATAGGTATTTTTTTGATCGAGTGGATATTTTTGGTTTTGCGGGTAGATCTCTTTGCACTCGGGGCAGATGTATTGATTGGGGTTCCTCGGGTCATAGACCTTATCATGCCCCATGAACTTACCAAAACAATGGGGCTGCTGCTGATCCCAATAGTTGTTATTCACCCCATTTTCCCGGCAGTTAGGGCAGCCATTATGAATACGAGGTGTTTGCACAGGCAGGCGCATGAGCATCGCCTCATCACTCAAACTCATGAGGTATTGGAGCTCTTTCCGCAATTGAGCGATGCGCGCTTCACTTCGATCCAGCACGTGACCAAGGATCGGGAGTTTAAAGAAATCATTGCCTGCGCCAGCCTCCCGCGGGTTCGAGCCCAGATCAAAGCCGGACGTCGACAGGCTCTCTTCCGCAGAGACCGGGGCGGCAATTCCGACCCCGGAAAAGGCCGCGAGAAGAAGCCGCAAGATTAGATATATGCGCCTATTTGATCCTGGGGCTGTTGTTGTAATCATACAAGTGCTCGCGCGGTAACCACGATTCATGGCCGAAGGCAAAGACCGCCTCAAACCGCTAGGGCGATTCCGTCGCGCGTAGTCGATAAAAGAATTCGGGCGGGGCTTCTAGCGAAAACTCTTCCGACCAAAGGTTGAGTCCGTTGACAGGAGCTTTCAATCCGACGCTGTCCCATGTTCCCGTGCTCAAGTCTGCACGGCTCTCAATCACAATATCTGGAATCTCCTCATTGATGCTGGCATGCTGCCACTTCAACACCACATTGCTGCCGTCAATGGTGATTGAATCAATTTTGAAAGACGAATCGCTGTCCTGCGGATCCGTGCCGCTCCAGTATTCTTGCCAAGTCGGAAAGCCATCCTGATCGTGATCGGTCAACGCGGCCGCTTCATAATCACCACTCCAGCTGGAATTAATTGCAGAAAGCCATGCATGGGGCACACCGTGATTGACGGTAACCGCATCGGGAGGGGGTCCTTCGGCGCGAGTGTTTTGGAAATCCCATGAGTCGGCGACCTCATCATAAGCCGCATCCTCCGAAGCGGTCGTGAGTAGGACATTGAAATTGTGAGTGCCTGCAGTTCCCGTGACTCCGTAAACGCTTACTTCTTGGGGAACGTCGTAATTTTCCGGCGTAAAAGTGAGTGTCGACGGGCTGGCTCGTCCCGCACCGGGATCGTCGCTATTAACCGTCACAGTGACAGCGGATCTCGGTTCGAAAATGAACTGTACCGCTAAGGTCTGTGTGGTTGAAGGAGTGACCGCAGTCGCTGTTGGGGAAGTCGGCTTGACCTTGAAGCCAGGCGCTCGGGTCTGGACGCGCCCCATCCGCCAGGCGGTTTCGTAACCTACTTTCTGCGAAAACCATGCTACCGTCATAGGATATGGCTTGGGATCGAGGGGGCATCGGCCGGAATACAGCGTGGTGATATACGCACCAACAGCCTCATCCTCATTGTAATCAAGGTGGGGGCCACCTCCATCGCGCTGCGGATTCAGGCTGGGATATTCCCGATGAATCTGCGCCCAGAGCGTTCGTACCGGCACATTTCGAGCCGAAGGACCTTGAGAAAGCATACGATTGGCCAGATTGTTATCCTGCGCGTGCATGAAGCCCAAATAGTGGTCATTGGCCTCTTCGACCGAAAGGCTCCAGGTATTGTAATGGTAGTAGTAGCCAAAGCCGAGTTGCCAGTAGTCCGGATTCACTACGTAGGCCTTTTCGGATTCGGAGATGATGCCGTCCCGCCCAAAGTTGAAGGAAATCGGCATCGGCTCGGCGGTGGGCCAGCCCCTGCCATCATCTTCTGGGGTGTTGCTGCTGTATTTGTCACTAAATGAACTGTCGGCGCTCAGCCCAATACGCTCCAGCGAGGAAGTGACCGTGGACTTGAAACCCTGCTCCGTACTGGATCCCCGCTCGGAAAAGCGAACCACTCGGCGCTTATCGTCCAGCATGAGGTAAGGATTTTGAAAATTGAACTTTCCGCTATATTGAGCTTGGCCGACGTTGTCGCTCACTGTGGTGTGCGCGGTATCCGCAAAGGTGTTGTTGTAGGTATAGCTGGATGTGCTCGCATTTTGGCCATACATGCGGCTGTAAAGTGTGGCTGCAGCGATGTAAGCACCATCTTGGTTAGGATGCTGGGAAAGCAGCGAAGGCGAGCCAGCCGACTGCCATGCTAGGGCCGCTGGCGCAACAGGAATCCCGCCCGAACGTCCGGCACGGTAAACGACCTCCTTATAGTGATTGACACTGGAGGAGGAAGACGAGGCGGGCCAGGGCATGA
>Ga0222650_1001064_pt1 | contig 16031 bp, 13 predicted proteins | sample AntAcemetagen367_FD_179820 | JGI IMG/M metagenome (GOLD analysis project Ga0222650, IMG submission 179820) | Saline water microbial communities from Ace Lake, Antarctica - #367 | ecosystem: Environmental > Aquatic > Non-marine Saline and Alkaline > Saline | place: Antarctica: Ace Lake...
CCCGTCTGTCGATGGGGTGGGTCTCCACCACAGCCGTTTTCGGATACCCGGCGCTGTGAAATCAAGGGTTCCAGCGCCTCGGAGGGTTCAAATTAGGCGATTTCTCAATCTAACAGCGAAAGTCGGGTTAACAATGACTGATGCTGAACATTTATATTATACGTTTGACCCTTTGCCCTGCCCTACACATGGGGAAAAGTGAAGTAGGGGTGCCACACAAATGAGCGGAGTGAAGCCTTTTTTACGGTAATGGTTGCGTTGGCAAAGCAGACTGCCATTTTTATCCTCTATGAACGCTATTTCCGCTCCTTCCTTGATTCACATTGAGAAAATAGCTCAGGTCAAACGTTTGAGCGTTACCTACTCGGGGCGGTGGACCTCACGGTATTGCCTTTGTTTGGCGCCGCTCCATGTGCAGGCAAAGGCGGGTGCCGGCGATCACTCCGCAGCGTTCGAGGAAATGATCCCACGCCACCAGCCCGCCGTAAGCTGTGAGCGCTTCATCGCTGCCGCGCAGGTGGAATTGCCCGCCCGCATGCAGGAACTTGAAATCCAGTTCGCCTTCACCCAGTGGGTGAACCAATGATTCGTCAGGTTTCGTCTTCAAACGCCGCAACCATAAGGGCAAGGGCGAATTATGCTCAATTCTAACTGCCGATTAAGGGATCACATGCTTCAATGCTTGATCATGCGCTCAAGGAAGTCGAAAACCTCAAAACAACGGGCGATCACTCCGTCCTGAAATGGAGCTGGAAACAACAGTCCGAGTGGCAGCACAACCGCTAACAAAGCCGGGATTCTGCCGAACCGCCTGCCCAATTTCCCCTCCAGAAGCGTCAACCCTCCGTGGAGTGTGAAGTAGAGTGTCGGCAACCCGAAGCCGGCTCGCACGGGAAGCGTGATCGCCAATTCGTGCAACAGACCGGAAACCACAAATACCGCCATCACCCCGGTATTCGCACCGGCCAACGATCCAACCGGCCGACCCACGACACGCTGCATCATCTGCGAGTAGCCGACATTCCAGCGTCGGCTCCAGAAATCTCCCAAGCCTTCGGTCGCGAGCACGTTCGGAAACAGGGTCCGAACCGGGAAACCGCACGCGCGCAATAATCCTTTCAATACCCGAAGTGCACCGAAATGAAATCCCACACTCATCGGCATGAACATGATCAAGATCTGGCGCCAGCCCATCATCCAAACCAGCCATGCGCTCAGAGTTCCGACAAGCATCAGACCCGTTCCCATCACGATATCGGATTTCCAGCCCAGGCCCTCGCGTCTTTTTAAAAAACTCGCTGGATCCATCCCGAACCACAGGAACGAAAACACCGCGTACCTCGCGAGCGGAAGTTTCCGCGTTCCAGCCCACTCGGCGTAAACCAGCCCTTTCATCGCCCCAAGTAAAACACAACAGACACCGACCATTCTAGCGATGGCATCGTTATCGTTCAGGAAAAAATCAGCACCTGCAATCACAGCCACAAGCACACTCCAGCCAAGCAGCCGTCTGAGCCAAGCGCACCGCAGTTCCGCCAGAACCGGACCCGCGCAGACCCCCACTGCCACCAGACATGCAATCGTCCAAATCATCAGACCTCTGCCACTCCAATCCGTCCGACGTTCCAACACACCAAGCCTGCGTAGAGCGAGACAAGTCCTAGAAAGAGCATCGTCAGCAAGCCCTTCGCCAGCCGGTTTGCGGTGGTGTCTTCGATCTCATCGAAGTCGAAACCGAAGAACTGTAACCACAGTCGCACCGACCACCACAGCAGCATAAAAGTGCACATCGCCAGCGCCGCGCGACTGCCACTCATCAGCCAATCACCAAACCCTAGAGCCAGCACGGCGAAGAACACATGGCTGCTCAACACGTAGATCGAATAAGTCCACCACAGCTCGCGCATCAGCGGAGTCAGCCCGGCGAGTTTCTCCCGCCACTTGAGCACTTTGGGAATCCAGAAACTACCCACACACAACGCCACCAGCGACCAACCGCCGACCAACAATCCGATTTCCAAAAGTTGTTTCATCATACGAAAGATCCAAGGGTGAAAACGACAGCAAGACCAAGGAAGACCGCGAGAAAGAACAGATCCCAGCCACGGTTTCGGCGGCGCATTTCGCTATCGTAATAGGTCAACTGAACCACCACCCGACTCCCCCAAAAGAGGCCGAAGAATCCGCACAACACCCGGCTCATACGACCCTCAAGCAGCAGCTCCGGCCAACCGAGGCACAACATCGCCAAGCCAGCCATGATCGCGACAATGTAAGCGCAATGGACGTTGAAAACCTGCCGGACAATCGGCTCCACGGTTTCGAGGTTTTCAGCGTATCTCCATCGCTTCGCAGCGAAAAAATTCGCCACCACGAGTCCGGTCAGGACCAGCCCTGCGCCCCGGAATACCATTTCCATCTGTTGTATGTTCATGATTTTAGATCTTCCAAAATGTCATTCACCTCTCCGCACAGATTCCTCCGACGCAGCCCTCATCTTCCATGCGGTGAAGGGTTTCCCTCACAGCCTTATCCTTGCCCCGGAAAAAAACCTTGCTCAGAGCATGGCGATTCGCCGCCAGAATCCGGCATGCATGGATAGCGACGGGGAGCAGGCCCGGACCGCCCAACCTGCGGGCCGCCTGTTGATGGTTCGCACAACTGAAAAGGCAGCAAACCCAAGCCTCCGCTCCTCGTAAGATCCTGTTCTCGCTGGTCCTCACCACCATCTCCCGAGCAGGATCCAAGGTCCCAATACCCGGAAACACCAGCTCTGCATCCTGCGCTTGATAAGGGATGAACCGGATCTCAAACGCCCGCGGCTGGCGGTTGATCCATTCATGAAAACTGCAACACATCCCACAACGGCCATCATAAAACACTTCAATCCATTTTGGTTCTTTCGTAAATTTTATCGCGCTCACTTTCTTTATTTTCAGTATTATCTGAAACTTTAGAATAAACAAGAAGAATTTTCAGGTGGTTTAAAATGACTTTGTTTCCCAAGCTCGCTCCTGGTGTGGTGATCGCGAAATACCCGGATAGAATGAAGGAATTGCGAACTAAGAATCCCAGCATTCCAAAGCCTGCGGCGCTCCCGTTGTTTGGGTTTCCTTCGCCAATATTTTCTTCTGCTTCACAGCCTTTAGCATTCCACAGCCTGCGGCAACATCGATGCCACGGCGCTGGCGAAAGGTACAGGGGATTCCGGCTTCGCGGATGATGCGTTGAAATTCGGCACCACTGTCACTGGCCGCGCCTTCGTAACCATTGGTCGGATTCAACGGAATGACGTTCACGTGGCTCTCTATCCCTTCGAGCAGGGCGGCAAGCCGGCGGGCGGTTTCAGGTGAATCGTTCTGCCCCGCGATCAGTGTCCACTCGAAGAAAATGCGGTTTCCCGTATTTTTGCAATAGGTCCTGCAAGACTCTATAAGCTGCTCAAGGTTCCACTTCTTGCTAGTCGGAACGAGTGCGGAGCGTTCTTCCTCGGTGGAACCGTGAAGGCTGACGGCGAGGCGGTATGGGCGTTTTTCCTCGGCCATGCGGAGGATGTTCGGGACGTATCCGACCGTGCTGATCGAGATTCTCGACGGGCCGACGCACGCGCCCCGTTGATCGGAAACGATGCCCATCGCTTTCATCACCGGGTCGTAGTTGTGAAGCGGCTCACCCATGCCCATGAGCACGATATTACGAAGTCGGCGGTGAGGATGGCTTTCGGAGAGGACCCGGCGGACATGGCAGACCTGAGCGACGATTTCTCCGACCGTGAGATGCCGGACAAAGCCCATCTGCCCGGTCGCACAGAACACGCAACCCATCGCGCAACCCGCCTGCGAGCTGAGGCAGGCGGTGAAACGACCCTCGTAACCCATCAGCACCGTTTCGATGACCTGACCGTCGGCAAGGCGCAGCAAATACTTCCGCGTCAGGCCGTCGCCGCTGTGGATTTCCTGTTCCTGGGTGGGGCGTTCGACGAAAAAGCGTTTGCCGTCCCCAATATTCGCGGCGGCCCATCGTTTTACCGGTGGCAAGAGGTCCAGCGAGCCCGGGTCAATCGCATGGTCGCGGTGAATCGCCTGCCACAGGGCCTTGGTATGGTGCTTCACGACGCCGTCCGCAGAAAGGACTTGGTCAAGCTCGGAAAAATCCATTCCGAGAATTGATCGTGGCGACTTGTTCACGGCTCTACGGGCAATGCTCTGGGGACTGGAACTTCCTCCTCAACCGGAAGCGCACGTTGCGGCACCACCAATGCCCTCGGGGCGATTGGGTCTCGAGCGGGAGCCGTTTCCCGGTTCGGCTTGATCAGAATGGCTCTCGGCGGTTCTGGAACCTCGGGCACCTTTGGTGCTTCTTCTACAATCGGCTTGGCTTTCGGAGTCACTCTGATCGGTTCGCCAGTCGGTGGGGTCTTGCGCATCTTGATCTCAACCCGGCGATTCGACGCCTGGGCATCGGCATCGCCCTCGGTGATCAGCGGCTGGGTTTCTCCAAAACCCCGCGTGATGATTCGCTCTGGATTCATCCGCATCGATTCAACAAGGTAACTTTTCACCGACTGCGCGCGACGCTCGGAAAGATCGAAGTTAGCCTCGTCCGTTCCTATCAGATCCGTATGGCCTTCGATCCAGCAGTAGAGATCAGGATTCTTATCGATGAGCAATGCCAGCTTCATCAAACCGACCTTCGCGCTCTCACGCAGCTCGGCACGGTTGAACTCGAAGATGAGATCACTCGGGAGGAGGGTTTTCTTGGAAAGGAGTATATTCGGGGGAAGATCGAGAAGGTCGTCGAGCGATTCGATGCCATCGAGTTTACCGTTTTCGACCAGACCGTCATTGCCTTTCTTGATCAGGTCTTCGGTGAAATTGGTCATTTCCCCGTCGTCGATCTGGATCGCACCGGGATCGACGATTATTTGTCCGACCGCCGCCGGCTTGAGATCCTCCTCCATTCGGCCGAACTCCGGGAGATCCGCTTCGAGTTCGAAGTTTGTTGCAGCCAATATCTCCGGAGCATCGAGTTCACCTTCGGCCAGAGGGTTGGACATTTTCAGCGCATACTCCGGGTCAACCACACTGGGAGCGATATCTATCTCCACATCTTCGGGAAGTAAATCGAGGAGATCCACTTCCTCAAGCAACGCCGCGGAATCATCAGGAGGTGTGACCGTTGCCTCCTCGGGCAGCGCTTCCTGCGGCTCGTAAGGTTTCACCTCGACTCGACGAATATTCACAGGAGCCGTGGTAAGCTCATCAGCAGGTTGCTGGATCCCCAGCGCGATTTTTACATGATCGAGCGCAAAAAATAACACAACATGCAGGAGGATGGACACGAGCATGGCTACCGTAGCCCAGCGCCCGAGATGCTCGGGACCAGGGAGACGATATCCATCCGAATCGCGCGTATCGCTCCAACGAACCTCCTGCTCCATGCGAAATATGATAATCCAAGTAATCTTGCTGGCAATGCCGGAAAAAACTGACTACGCCATACTCAGGCACCATTCGTGCTTAGCTTTAATTCCAACTCTCCCATCAAAATGTCTGCAAAGAAAACTACTAAGAAAAAAGCCGCGAAAAAAGCTCCAGCCAAGAAGGCCGCAGCGAAAAAGGCCGTGAAAACTCCGGCCAAAAAGGGACCTGCAAAAAAGGCCGTGAAAAAAGTCCTTCCTTCGACAGAAGCGATCACAAAGGCGGCCTACATGATCTACAAGAGCCGCTTGGAACGCGGACTCCCCGGAGATCACGCCACTGACTGGCTTGAAGCCGAGCGCTCGCTGACCAAAGGCTGATCTCAGACCTCTCCTATGGTGGCGTCCGTATTGAAAAATACGGGTGTTTCCCATTTAGCGGTTGTCATATCAGGGGAACCATAGATAGTTCATTTATCTTGATAAAAAGCGTAGTCAGTTGGCCGCCTTTTAGTGGCTTTACCCGGATCGTTATCGATCCCTCCACGGTTCGACTGGGAGTGGTGGTCAGGCATCTTTCTTCCACGCCCCATCTCGAACACAAAACCACCAACCACACCCTCCGAGGACATGCAACCCGCCCTTTTTGAAGAATCCAACGCCAGCGCAAAGGCCCCGAAAAAATCCCGCAGAACGAACACCAAGGCGATCGAGGAATTCGGGCTCAAAGCCCCATCAAGAATAGGTAAGAACTACGTTCTTGATACCAATGTTCTGCTTCACGACCCGGCTTGTTTGGAGAGGTTCAAGGAAAACCACATCTGTATACTCGTCGATGTGCTCGCAGAACTCGACAAATTCAAATCCGAGCAATCCGAACGCGGTGCCAACGCACGCCGCGTCCATCGCCGCCTGACCGATATTTTTTCTACGTCAACTCTAGTAACTGGAGGAGTCCCCACCGAAGGTGGCGGCACCATCAGGCTGGTGATCTATGATCCCACAAGCTGCCCTGACAACTCCGATCAGCTCGCACAATTCTATCGTATTTTCCCGGATCGCGAGCGCGTCGATCACCGCATACTCGCCGCTTGTTTCCTCCTGAAACAATACAATCCCGACGGCCAGGTTGCTCTTGTCACCAAGGATATCAACCTCCAGCTCAAGGCCCGCGCCGTAAGCATCGAGTGCCAGGACTATCTGAATGATAAAGTCGATGCCCGCGAGGTTTCCAACTATGATGTCCGCCGCGTTGAGGTCGATTCCGCCGAGCTGCATCGTTTCGCCAGCAACGGAGAACTTGAAGTGGAGCCGGATCGATACGCCGGAATCTCGATCAACGAATATCTACTTCTTTGCTGCGGCGAAAAGCAGACCATTCCCGCGCGTCTGCGGTTCGATAATAAATTTGTTCGCCTCAATATTCCCGAGGTTTTGAAAATTCCCGACGGCCAGTCGCTCAAGCCGCTGAACCTCGGTCAGCGCTGTCTGATCGATGCCTTGCTCAATCCGGACATTTCCCTCGTCACCTGCTACGGTCACGCTGGCACAGGTAAGACCCTGGTCGCCGTAGCCGCAGGTCTCCATGAAATGTTCAACCGGAAATACAACGGCATAACCGTCAGCCGGCCCGTCGTCTCCATGGGTGACCAGATGGGCTTTCTTCCCGGCTCGCTCGACGAAAAAATGCGCCCGTGGCTGCAGCCCATACACGACGCACTTGATCTCCTGATGCGCCCGAACGTTCCACTGGGACCCAAACGTAAACAGCAAAAGTCGACACCCGGAGGAGCTCCCGCAAAAAAACCTTATGAGGCACTGATGGAACAAGGTATTCTGGAAATCGAAGCGCTTTGCTATATTCGCGGCCGCTCGATTCCCAACCGATTCTTCATTCTGGACGAAGCACAGCAACTCACTCCACAAGAAGCAAAAACCATCGTCACCCGTATGTCCCGGGACTCGAAGCTGGTGCTCGTGGGCGATCCGGCACAGATCGACAACCCATACGTCGACAGCCGCAGCAACGGTCTGGTTTACACCCGTAACCGCCTGAAAGATCAGCCTTTCAGCGCCCATGTCGCACTCAACCGGGGAGAGCGCTCCGAGCTTGCCGAAGCGGGTGCACAACTGATGTGAAAGCCGCGACAATCTTCATCTGCCAACTGGCAGTCTCGCTCCCATCCATCGCCCAGGCGGAAGAACACGCCCTGCCAACAAACAAACTTATCCTCGATCTGGATGCCGCGAAGGGCCTTGATCTTGAAGACGCAAATCGCGTCGCGGCATGGCACAACCAGGCGCCGATCAAACCTCGCCTGATTTTCGGGAAACAGGATGAAGGCCGGACGGAGGCGGGAAGTGGCCGACCGACCCTTCGGAAAAACGCCACCGGCCCGGATGGGAAACCTTCGGTGATCTTCCGCCAGCAGGAACTCGTGTGCGAAGACGAGGATATCTTCGACAGCCTGACGAAAGGAAAAGGGCACACCTGGATGGCTGTCATTTCCGTTTACCGGCAGCGCGTCGGGGTGAAAGACGTGAACTCGTTTTTCGGAAACCTCCGCAATGGAGGCAAATACGAAGGCTTCTGGGGCTGTCTCGACGACGACAACACGATCTGGTGGGGTTCCAGGAACGGTATAAGCTTCGGGCGATTTGATCAAAACAATCCCAAGGTCTCCGGACCCGTTTTGGAAGAAGGAACCTTCCACATCATCGCAGGCAGAATGCAGGCGGGCACCGGTGAGGTGAAACTCTCGCTATACGTGAACTCACCGGAAGCTGTGACTTCGGGGGCCTTCCCTGTGAACCCGGATGCGAACCCGTCCAGAATGGCGATCGGGCAGGAGCGTGATGCGATCGAGCACCCCGGCAAGGAATCCTTCGACGGCGAGATCGCCCGTTTCCTAATCTGGGAAAGACCGCTGGATGACAAGGAACTCGCCGCGGCGATGCAACACCTGGTCACCGAATATCTCAAGGCCGACTGATCGCATCGGAACAGGCTTTCCCCCAAGGGCGGGCTGCTTTCTGCTGCCCGACAACCCAACCCCCCCTCCCCGGCTATTTCCTCCGCCATAAGGCGAAGCTCCTGAAGATGGCGAATACCGCCCACAAAGATCACGTTTCCCGGAACCAGCGGAGTGATTCTCCTTTCCGTTGCAATCTTCGCTAAGGATAAAGCTTCTCCACCTCCTCAGGCGTGAAGGATGTTTCCCTATCTTCGAGTTCCCCACGGACCTGGTTGAATGTCTCTGCATGGACGGGGTCTTTGCCGTTGTTCCAGGCGAAACGCGTAAAGGTCGCGATATCCGCCAAGTTCTGGTCGGAAAGTTCGGTGTTGTCTTTCAGGCCCGGCATGGCTGCCGCCGGGTTGTAGACTTTCCCCGCGACGCGGATCGGTCCCCGCATGCCCTGCAGTAGGATCGCAGCAAGCCGCTTGTGCGAGCCCGTCACCCACTCGGATCCCGCCAACGGAGGTCCCAACTGCTCCAAGCCCATCCCATCGGCACCGTGGCAAGCCATGCAATAGCTCACGAACAGCTTCTCCCCTCGCTTGAAGGATGCCTTGTGTGGTTTGTCGCGAGGTAGTTTGAACGCGGCGGCATTGGTTTTTGGCCGGAGACTCTCCGTGAGATATCCAGTGAAATCAGCATCCTTGAAATCGTCTCCCAGGATTTTCTGGAAAAGCATTTCCTTACCGGCCAACCCGTTGATCGCCACCTCACGGAAATACGGTTGGTCGATATTCTCGGTAAGAACCTTTTTCAGAAGGAGCAAAGCCTCGTCGCCCGGAAGTCTCCCGAGGCTGGCTGCAAGTTGTCGGCGGACAACAAGCTCCGGCCGATCCGCAAGCCCGTCCATCACCGGAAGAAGCACCGCCACATCTGCGGCGGGAAGGTTTTCAGACAGCCGGATTGCCATCTCCAGGACATGGGTATTCTCCGACCTCATGGCAGCGGAAACCGCATCCAAATTCACTGCCCCCAAACCTTCGAGCGTCCAGAGCGCGTGAATCTGTCCAAGCGGTTGTTCGTGATTTCCGGCCATCACATTGAGCGCATCGATCACACTCAAATCCCCGCTATCGATGATCAACTGCTGCGCCGTATCGCGAGACCAGCCATTTTCATCCGCAAGATAGGGAACCAGCTCCACTGCCTTCTTGCCCGACATCTTCGGAACCTCCCCAAGCGGGCGCCCCTTGGCTTTGATCCGGTAAATTCGCCCGAGACGTGGATCACTTTCCAAATTTCTATGCTCGATATGCTCGCGCAAATACCGCGTCAGGTAGGCCTTGTGCTGGACGATTCCGTGATAGAGATCCACCACGAAGAGACTGCCGTCCGGAGCGTTAAAAAGGTTCACCGGCCGGAACCTCTCATCTGTCGAAGCAAGGAACTCGCGCTCCTCCAGCGGAAGGCTGCCGCTCAGCAGGCCATCCTTTTCATCGACCTTGATCACGCGGACGAGATTCGCGGCAGGCTCGCAGAAAAACGCGGTGTCGCGCCACTCGGGAGGAAACTGATCTCCGCGATACATCACCGGACCGCAGGACGCGGTGGAAGCTTTGAGGTAACCCTTCTCATCGATGTCCCCCTCTCCGCCCCGATTCACACCCGGCGTGACACGCGCGGGAAAAAGTTTCTCCCGATAGGCGATATTCGCCGCGTTTCCGAAAGGCTTCGGGTAGTTCGGATTCCTCCTCAGCAGGTTGGGCATCAACTGGTCCGCCTTCATACCGAACCAGTTCTCGTTGTAAAAAACGCGCCCGTAGTTGTTCTGCGAAATTCCCCACTGACCCCGGAAGTCGGTGGAATCCTTCACCCATTTCCCATCGATCTCCCTGTAGCGGGCGTCCGACTTGACGTTGTAAATCCAGTTGTCCAAACCACGCATCAAGCCGTTGGCGCGGTGCTCGACGTTGCCCTTCCCGGCGTAGTCCTCGTCGATGACTGTCATTTTGCCCGCCTTGTCGTTCACGTTCTCGACAAAATACAACTTCTCGTGACCGGCGTAGAGTATGCCGTTTTTATAAAAGGCGATGGAGCGCGGCTGCACCAGGCCGTCCATGAATACCTTGTAATCATCGAAACTGCCGTCCCCGTCCGTGTCGGTGAGAATGGAAATCCGGCCGATCGGCTCTTCCTCGCCCTCGGCTTCCATGTTCGGCATGTAGGCGCGCATCTCGACCACCCACATGCGCCCGTCGCCATCGAACTGGATCTGGAGCGGGTTCCCGACCTGCGGATCGCTCGCGGCGATGCCGATCTCGAAGTCTTCGTGGATTTGAAAACTCTTGAGAGCCTCCTCGGGCGTCAACGCCGGAGCAGGCGGAATTTCATCGAAGGGGATCACATAGGTGTAACCCTTCTTCTCTTTCCCAAGCGCCATGCTGACGATTGCTGAAAAGGAAAGTGCGACTGCGAGCAAGCGACGTAATCCGGTGATCATGATGTTCGTTGGTTTGGTTTCGAGCGATCAATCCAGCTCCAGCGGCTGGATCCATACGTTCCGGAACTTCACTGGATTATGGTGGCCCTGTAGCTTGATTTGCCCGGGCTCCGGCCCCTCCTTCTTGCCCGCTCCAGTCTGTTTCACGATGGAGTAGTCGTCATGTATCAACTCGCCGTTATGATAAACCGTGATCCTGGCGTTTTCGGTTTTCTCGCCATCTTTGAATCGCGCGGCACGGAACACGATGTCATAGCTCTGCCACTCTCCGGCTTTCTTGCCGACAAGCTTGTCGGGCTTCTTCTGTTTGTAGATGCTGCCTCCGTAACTGGGCGTGAAATCCTCTGCGGAAATTCCGAACGAATTGTGTATCTGAACTTCGTAACGCTGCTGGATGTAAACACCGGAGTTGCCGTCCGCTTCCAGATTCTTGGCGTTCTCGTCATGGTTCACGTTGAACTCCAGATGCATACGGAAATCTCCATACGCGTCCTTGGTCAGCAGGCTGTCCCACTTCGGCGAGGCGGTGAGAACGCCATCTTCGAAGGTCCATTGGCATTCACCAACGCCATCCGGAACCATGTCGTATCCATTCTCTCCGACGAGAACGACCGCATCATCGGGTCGATCCGCTTTACCGGGGTCGATGATGCCCTTGGTTGTGATTGCGGAGTCTTCCGCCAAAGCAGTGGCACATATGGCGCCGAAGAGAGCGGGGATGAGGAAATTGTGTTTCATTTTCATAATACGGTGTTTGCGGGAAATCTTTTCGAACCAGGTTCAGTTCTTCTCCGAAACCAGAGCGATCATCTCGTCTCCCATGGACTTGCCGATCAGGTAAAGCGTCTCCCAGTTGCGGAACCAATGATAATCCTGTGCGGACGGTGATTCTTCACGTGTCCTCTGAAAATCGCGGGTCTCGACCCCGGCGACCGTGCCCTTGAAATCCGGATATTTCTCCGCATCGGCAAGAGCGAGTTGGGCAACCATCAGCTTCTCAACTTTCGCCTTGTAGCGGGCTGGAATTTCCCAGCCACCCATACCGGTGTTGGCGATCACGAACGGCAGCTTCTCGATACCGAGATCCTTCCTCATGTCTTTGACGAAATTCACCAGGTTACCCTCATAGGCATCCACAGCCGACTGGTCGATCCGGTCGTTCCAGCCCTGGTGCCAGCCGAAACCGACGATCTCGTAACCCTTCCCATCATAGTCCGGGAAAAACTTTTTCACATCCCCGGTGACCTCTTTCACATGCCGGAGCACTTCGGAATAATGGAAACCCATGTCGCCGTCCTTTTCGGGCTTCGGGTAATCCGCCGAGCTCGGCGAGAGAAAATTGTGTTTCAGCGAACGTCCACCCCATGCGCATTTAATGAGCAGAACGGGATCCTCGTAATGGTCGCCCACCTCAAATCCAAAGCCGTATTCAGGCCCGATGTGTCCGGGACTCGCACCGTAACCCGTCGTGAGCCAGCCCTTCTGTTCGTTGGCGGCATCGGAGAGGTTGACGATCCAGACATCGTCGCGGACGACGGGCTTGCCTTCCTTATCGACCAGTTTGCCATAGTCTTCGGGGTTGGCCTTCACGTAGGATTCCATCGTTCCCGGGCTGCCTTCCACCTGGCCGAAACCAACCATGTTCGACTGGCCGGATAGGATGAAGATCTTGAGCTTGCCGTTGGCAGGAACGGGTTCTGCGACGGCAGCAACAGGCAGCAACATAAGTACTGCGACAACGGCATTTCGGATGAGTGGGTTTGTTAGTTTCATGGTTAAAAGTTCAAATCAATTTGCGTGTTTCTCAAGAGCTTTCTTCACCGCCGCCGCGACCGCGTCACCCAGTGCCTTCTGCTCCTCCGGTTTGTAGAAATGCGGATCCTTCGTCGTCCACCAACTTTCAAACACCGGTGATTCGCTGACAAGACCTTGGAGGTCATTGACGATGATTTCAGGATGCCGCTTCATCACTTCCAACGCGGCGTCGTTGAAAATCTTCGCAGCTCCCTTCCTGCGCGCGTATTGGCTCTTGATATCGTTCGGCACCGGGGTAGTCGCACACCAGATCAGCACCGCACCGGTCTTCTTCAGAATCGCGATCTCCTTTTCCAGGCTTTTTTTGTAAACCTCCTTGGAAACCGCATATTCGCCGAAGGTGTCACTGTCCTTGTCATATGCCTGTTTGAGATCGTGCAAGCCGTGGTTGAACTGGATCACATCCCAGTGGCGGCCTTCCTCTTCGTAATTACCCAGCCAGAGCTCGGCATTGTTCACGCCGTGCACACTGGAGAACGAGTTGCCCTCGTTGCGGTGATAGTTCGCAACACCCTCAAGCGCGGCCTTCGCAGCCTCATGATAATTCATACTGATGGAATCCCCGATCACCAACACCCGCGGCAGCTTCGGGTCATCTGTCACACGCGGATCTTCCAAAGCCGCAACCTCCATCCGTTCGACCACGAAATTTCCTTCCTTTTCCGATCCGTGTAACGTCGCCTTCCAAAAGCCCTCGGTCAGGTCCTGGGGGCTGAGCGGTTGATGGTGGAAAATCTTCCAGTTGCGCTTCCGCAAAGAAACCGGCACTTGCTGGCCATTCACCGCGATCATACCGCTACGGACATCGTTTCCGCTCGCCGGTATAAACAGACCGGTAATCGCATTCCCGCCATCCGAAAGCCCGTCAATCGAATCCATCCCATCCCCCGATCGAATCTCCGCAACGCGTGCTTCGAATGCCTTGCCACCGGCCAGCGCTTTCCGGTTCGCGGTATCAATCCCATAAAACTTCGCCACCACCGGCCCCCCGATCCCATCGAAGCTCGTTACCTCTTCAATCCGGGTGATCTTCAGTCCTTCCCCCCAATGAATCGTGAACCGCGATTTTCCGATATCCGTCTTCGGATCGTATTCGGTCTCTTTGAGCAACTCGAAGGTCTTCGACTCCGTGTCGACTTTGAAAATATTTCCCGTCGCTCCGTCGAGGCCAGCGGGGATTTCCTCAGCGGTGGCGGAGGCTAACAAGGACGCAACGATCCATAGTGATCTGAGAACGCCGATGGGTTTCGATGATGGTTTCATTATCGGAGTGGATACCATTACTTGTTCATTTCCGCGATCACCGCGTCGGTCGCTTTCATGAGTGCTTCTCCGTCTTCCCAATTCGAAATCTCAACAGCCTTGCTCTTGCCCTCGATGGCTGCGGGCTTGGAGACTTTCGGCGCAAGGCTCTTGTCAGGCATTGTGTAGACGAATGGGAGGTCATCGCCTCCGAATTTTGCCTTCATACAGTTCGCCAGCGCGGACAGTTGCTCACCGAAGTTGACTCCTTCGTTTTCAGCGATGGTCGGGCTGCTCAGGAAAATGACTCCCTTGAGCTGGGTTGGCGTGAACGAGTGCACCAGCACGTTGTATGTCTCCGAGGCATGGGTTTCGACCTTACCGTCAAGAGACGGATAACTTCCCCAAGGCACACCGTCGGGAACGCTCTTGGTCGTGATCATCTCCGGGATGTATTCGCCCCAGAACTCCTTCCACGCCCCGATGTAGCGGCGGGCGTTCGCGTCGAAATATTCGTTCCCCGGACGCAAGCCGGCCAACTCCTTGTAATCCTCCATCAGGCTCGGTGCCATGTTCAGGCGATCGGGAGCGATCCATTCCTTGAGCTGGGTATCCGGCCCCTCTTTGCTGCCTGTCGTCTGCATGAAGATGATACCAACCGGCCTCCCGGTTTTCTTGGCGATCCGCTGACCGATCACGGCGGCCGGGCCTTGGGCATCTTCCCAGAGTGAAGCGAAACGGTTCAGTGGAGTCGTCGAGACCGCGACACTGAAACGGCTGGGCCGCTCATATGAAGAACGCTTGGCCTTGCGAGTGATCATCCGGACGTCGTCGTCGGTTTTCTCGATTTCGGGAAGCTCCCATTCGACTGCTGGCGCGCCGACATAGAAGACATCCCCGAAGATAATATTTTCCGCAGTGCGCTCGTGCGCGAGTTCGCCGTCAATTTCCAAGCTCACCTTGAGCGTATAAGGCTTGGTTCCCGCTTCCATGGCCGGCAATGTGACGCTCCACTCCCTCATTCCCGGCTCCACGGGAATCGTTTTCTCGATCTCGCCGAAGCTGAACTTGATCACCGCATTGTCCTTCTCCACTGGAACCCAAGCATCAACCGTCGAGCCCCAGATCGTCACCGGCACATCGGCCTGAAGCACCGCGTTGTCGCGGAACTGGGTGCTGAGAATGGGCAGCTTGCGGTATTCCTCGAGCAGTCCGCCCGCGTTCGGATCGGGAACGACACCGGCGATTTTCATCGGGTCGTCGGGCCATGTCTCGCTGCTGGCAATTTTGTTGTCGAAATAGATGAACGGCGTGGTCGGTAGCAGCGCTTTGTTGTAAAGGTTGGGCTGGTTACCCACACCACCGGTCGCATAGGAAACGCCGCGCGGGGCTTTTACCTGAGGCGAGCTGACGATCACCTTGTTTCCATCGATCTTGGCCGAAGCCGGATGCCAGACGCGGTCCTCGCCGGCCAGGTAGAAAAGTTTCACCTGATCGTCGCCGTTCGGAATGACGGTCGGGACGGCGAGGCCACCCTTACTGTTGGTTCCGGTTTCCGCGACCTGCAATCCTTCAGCGTTTTCCAGCGTGACGATGAGTTTCTCGACCTCGACCTCGTAGGACTTGAACATCGGACCCTCGGCGGCGACTTCCTTGCCATATTGGTTTTTCAGCGCGTGCAGCGCAAGGCGTTGCCCGGGAAGTGTCTTGTTGCCGTAATGGATCGCGCCGGTGATATCGATCTGGCTGGCCATCCCTGTGTTCGGGATATCGCGCGCCAGCCATGTGCCGAGGCGCATCTCCGCCGTGCTGCCTATGCTCGGACTGTTGTCCCAATCACCTTTCTGGCCGGGGGAGTAGAATTGGTGGAAATAGACAGGGAGCTCAGGTCTTCCCCAAAGTTCCCGCCAACCGCGTATCATGCTGTGCAGATTGTTGTAGTAAACCAAACCTTCACCCATGTTGGCATAGCCTTGGTTCCAGATCGCTCCCCTGATGGCGTAGGGAATCATCGGGTTGAGCCGCGCGTTGAACAGCCATGAGGCATCGCGGTTGCCATTCAGATTTCCCGGAGTCTTGGTGTTGATGTCCTTGGCTT
>Ga0222650_1001066_pt1 | contig 16006 bp, 12 predicted proteins | sample AntAcemetagen367_FD_179820 | JGI IMG/M metagenome (GOLD analysis project Ga0222650, IMG submission 179820) | Saline water microbial communities from Ace Lake, Antarctica - #367 | ecosystem: Environmental > Aquatic > Non-marine Saline and Alkaline > Saline | place: Antarctica: Ace Lake...
AATGTCGCAGAATGGAGGAAATGTGGAACTATCATCCCGACATCCGCCACCTCAAAATGGACGCGCACCGAGGCCACCAACCCCTTGAAGACACTTGGATTCACCTCTTAAGTTGACGCAAATGGGTTGACGATCAGAGAGCTTAATTTCTAGTCGCTCATTCGCGCCCGGTGTCCCAAGCGGCTTTTGGATCATCTCTCTGAGGTCTCTTCCAAGGCGTTTTTGAAGCAGCTTGGCAATGAGTTGAAGAGTCTTCGGGAGAGGGGGATGGAGGAAGAAGCGGTGAAAGTTCTCCCGCGATTCAAGGAGCGTTTTCGCACAACACTTTCCAACATGGCGAGTTTAAAGTTTCCATATTGGAAAGTTAAGGGCGTTTGGAAGGTGAGCTGACTGCTAGGAATTCGCTTTTGGGGTGGAGAGCTTGGGTGCGCCTTTGGACCGGAGCGGAGGGGGTTGTTGCGATCATTAGAACATAGAAAGCATGCCCAAGGTCCAATCCGTTTACCGAATTCCCTTGTTGCGGCATTTGGAGAACGGGACGTTGTTAATTCGAGGTTTTCTGCCCGTTCGATGACACACCCTTCCGCGGTGATCGGTGGTGATCGGTGGTGATCGAAAAAACTCCAGATCTCGGCGGCAGTTGAAACCTCTTGGCGTCCTAGGTTTTCAGGCCAGCTGTGTTTGCCTTTCAGTATCTCATAAAGCAGCACTTCGGTGTCATCTGTCGCTGTCCACCATCGGTGCAACTGAATCTGCTTTCGATCGCTTGGGATATTCTCAAGTCGCGTGATTTCTGATTTCTTCAATGAGAATCCATCAATCCAAAATCGCATGACTGCGTCGGTGCCGTAATAAGCGCCCCAGCGATCTCGGTTCTCGAGATCTCCGTTCCACCGCGTGATTGTGTCATCCCTACCGTGCACTTCCATCACAGAGATGCGCTTTTTGGGGATGAAGGCTTCGTTTCCAGAAACCATCATCGTGCCTGCGACCGGCGCAATCGAACGCACAAACGGATCCGGCTGGCTCGCGAGGAAGTAACTCATGTCGCCGCCGTTCGACATTCCCGTTGAGAACACCGCGTCCGGATCCAGGGCGAGGTCTTTTACCAGTCTCCTCGTTAACTCATTTGCAAACTTGACGTCATCAACCTTGCTCTCTTTGTGAAATTCGTAACCCACATTAAAGAACGTGTTTCCACGAGCGTCCATAGTTCCCTGCGGATAGGCAGCCACGAAACCATGTTCCTCTGTCAGTGGTGTAAATCCCGAAAAGGCGTGGATCTTCACCGCCGATCCTGTATAGCCGTGAAAAACTAAGACCAATGCGGCCCCTGGCTTTAAGTTTTTGGGCACGTCGAGTAGAAAGGTCCGGTGCCGTCCATCGACCGTTATTGTATGTGAACCGCTAACCCAAGTTGGAGTTTCAGGGCTCGTTGGTTGATCTTCTGAGAGGCGGGAGTTTGGCTCTGTGGCGCATCCAGTCACAGCGAGCAAAAGAAAAATACAGAGGTGTCGAGTTGCTGGTAATAATTTTGATCGAAACATATTGGACTTGTGAGGGAGCCTATCTTTAAGGATTAGAGTTGCAATCACATGAAAGGGAATTGGGGTGTTAGGGGGTTCCACTCCTGTTGATCCTGAAAATCCTGTCTAAGAAATTTCGGACAGGATCAACAGAATTTACAGGATGAGGCCAGCGATTTTGGAGCAGGAGGAGGGTCTTTTTGGACGGGCGAGCGAGACCACTCAAGCCGTCTATATCTTACCTGTCCTTGCGCTACGCGATGAGGTCGTGGACGACGTTGCCGTGGACGTCGGTGAGGCGGTAGTGCCGGCCGGAGTAGCGGTAGGTGATTTTCTTGTGGTTGAGGCCCATCAGGTGGAGCATGGTGGCATTCATGTTGTGCACGTGGACGCGGTTCTCGACGGCTGAGAGTCCGAACTCGCCTCTCCGCTATGCTTGGCATACTTTTTCTTTTTGATTGATTTTGATGACCTGGAGCGGAATGATTTTCCCTGAGTGCGCGAGTTAGGGGCATTTTAAGGTGTCCGACGATTTATTTCGGGCTGCCGGATTCTTTCTTACTGTCTGATGACAAATCATCTTCACGTTCTCTTGGAGGTGCTGGAAGGATGTCAGAAGGGAGAGTGTCTGGGACTCACGAACGATGAACTTTTGCGGCGTCTGGGAGGGCTCTATTCGCAGGGAAATTGCACGAGCGTGGCGGCGGAGATTTGGTCGCTGCGGGATCTAAAGCCTGACGTTCCTGAGTGCAGACCTGGGTGACTATGGCTGCGTTAAATGGGAGTTTTCGTGCGGAAATAGTGCCAGACATTTTAGATAGGAACGCACGAATTATCGAGTAACTTATCTGCCACGCATATTATTTTCTTATGGTTGGCGTCCCCTCCATATCCCGCAGGCCACGCTCAAGGTTGCTGAAAGGAAAGAGAGACCAGCCCTCGAAAGCATAAAAATACTCGGAGTGAGGGGGGCAGACAATCCCGCAAAACGCTCAGCGGACCACCAGAAGCTCAGTTCAATTTACAAGAATGCGAGGAGCTTGAAGGGTATCCCAATCTCTGCGACGGACGCTTCCGGATTCTTGGATACCAGGGCTATGCTTGGCATTCTTTTGTTAACGAAAGGCGTTTTGAGGACCGCTATGCTTGGCAATCGTTTGCTTCCTGTCACCCTGAAAGTAGAGGTCCAAAATCGATTGGGTAGGACGATCCCCCGACACGACTGAGAGCAGATATTCCTCCATCTCGTCTTTGAAATAGGGGCGCAGGGGTTGCTCGAGAAGCGGGAATTGCGTCAGGGCCTCTGCGATTTCCCGGTCCCACTCGCCATGCATCACTGCGAGATCATGGGGAGTGACCTCCTGCCGCGTCTGCCCTTCATCAACAGGTGTGAAGGGCTTAAGTAAATTCAGGCAGCCGTAGTCATTCGTAAGTTCCGCACCGGCCGGAATATTCTTCACCGCGATCTCAAAGCCGTAAGGGGTTGGGAGACAGTTGGGACGGAAGCTGTGGTTCACAAACCGGGTATGATCCCAGCAAAAAACAAAATCACCATCGGCGTTTCGGTAGGAGTAGGTATCGAGAATCTCACGGTGCAGGTCATCCATCGCCTCGCGCACGGCAGGGCTGTAGATCCGGTCAAAGTCATCTTTTACCCAGACAATGGTCCCTCTCGGAATGTCGCGGGAAGCAATCACGCCATGCCCGACAACGGGGCTGATGAAACGAAGCTCGGTATCAGGATGAATCATGATCTTGCCAATTGAATACGGCGGCGGAATGAACGCGCAATCCTCCGATAGAGTTCCATTCCGAGTGCGGCATCTTCGACTCCGGCGTCGACACTCGGGTTGTCGTTCACTTCGATCACAAGAAGTCGGTTTCCCACTTCTTTGATGTCCACTCCGTAGAATCCGTCGCCAATGAGGGCCGAGGCACGGAGCGCGAGGTCGATCACGGCGGGAGGAACAAACTCGACATGAATGGCTTCGCTTTTTCCTTCACGTTTGCGGGATTCCTTTGCTCCCCAGTTATAGATCTGCCAGTGCCCCTCCGCCATGTGGTATTTGCAGGCGAAGAGAGGCTGGTGATCGAGAACTCCGATCCTCCAATCGTATTCGCTCGGGGTATATTCCTGACCAATGATCAGTTCCGATTCCTTCAGCATTTCCTTCAGGCCCGAGTGAAACTGTTCTTCATTCGCCACCTTTTTCACCCCCATTGAGAAAGCGGCGTCGGGAAGCTTCAGGACGAGGGGAAAGGTCAAATCATGGCAGTGTTCCCGAACCAGATCACGTGTCGTGAAGATGGTGGTCGTAGGCGACGGGAGTTTCGCCTTCGAGAGTATTTCGGCAAGGTAGACCTTGTTGGCGCTGCGAAGGATGGACCACGGATCATCGATCACGACAAGACCTTCGGCATGAGCAAGCCGGGAGAGTTGATAGGTCGGGTGATCCACCGCCGTGGTCTCACGGATGAAGAGGGCGTCAAATTCGCAGAGCCGTGCCGCATCCGCACTCGTGATTGTCTCGACGTAAAAGCCGATCTCATGCGCGGCTTCTTTGAAACACCGCAGGGCCCGTTCATTCGATGGCGGATGGGGCTCGTCCGGATTGACGAGAATCGCCATATCATAGAGGTAGCGCTGTTTCGGAACCTTCGATGAGTGACGCTTGTTGAAATAGCACGCGGCAAACTCTGAGACCCGGTCACGATGTTCCGCTGGCACCTGGTCGAAGGAGATTGGGATCACGGAATTCAGCCGCCAGGCACCCTGATTCTGAAACTCTGCGAGGATGAGTGGAGCCGGAAAGAGGCGGTAGATTTGTGTGCCCAGTTTCCCAAGGGCCTGGTCCACGGTCTGGCCGAAATAGATCGAGAGAGTGAACCCACTGGCCGACTCCTTTTTCAAGCTTGCCTCGATGATTTCCTCGATCTCTGCGCCAAAGGAACGGGCTATCTCAAGGGATCGAAAATCGCGCAGCGTCGCGACGCTGGGAATGGCGTGCTGCCCTCGTGCCTCGGCAAGGAGCGAAACATAGTATCCGAGGCTTTGGTAAGCGTAGGAATCGCAAAGATTGAAAACGCGCACGGCCCGCTCGGTTTTCGACGATTGTGGAGTCAGGTATTCACTGGCGGTGATGAGAGTGGCCACTCCGTTGGGCAACTCCCAGCGGGAGGCGTCATCGACAACGAGGAGGTTGGTCATGCGAAAGCGGAATCAGGTTCGATTTGAAATACCATGCGCCAAGCATGACAGCCGGGAGCATAAAAATTGTGCAGCAGTCGCTCACGACGAAACCCGTGGCGTCCATACCACTCGCAGAGGAACATCGACTCAGCCTCTGATTCGAGAAAGACCCGTGTGAGGCCAAGGAGTCGTGCTCGCTCGATCGCGAATTGAAGGAGCCGGGTTCCCAATCCCTCGCAGCGGAACGAGGGGTTGATTGCGACCGAATAGATTCTCAAACTCGCTTGAGCCGGACGGAGAAAGAGTGAGCCTTTCAATTCCTCCTCCTCCCCTTCGATGACCCACACTTCTTGTCGTGGTGAGTTCAGCGAGCCTGCAATGCAACGCCTTGAGTCGCGCTTCTCTTCCGCGAAACACGAGGTCTCAAGACGAACAAGCGATTTAATATCCTCTCGACGTCCGGGACGGAATCCCTGAACGAATGGCGGAAAACACGGTGGATTAGGAACGTCGGTTCCCGCAGGCATTGGATGCATTTATATGGCGACTAGCCTTTATGGTTTATCGCTCTCTTTTTCACTTTTGCAATCTCACAATCGATTTTCGGAGGTGAAATTTTGATCTCGTTTTACCCGTCTGAATTTTTACTACGCGATGAGATCGTGGACGACGTTGCCGTGGACGTCGGTGAGGCGGTAGTCCCGGCCGGAGTAGCGGTAGGTGAGCTTCTTGTGGTCGAGGCCCATCAGGTGGAGGATCGTGGCGTTCATGTCGTGCACGTGGACGCGGTTCTCGACGGCTGAGAGTCCGAACTCGTCGGTGGCGCCGTAGCTGAACCCTTTCTTGACCCCGCCGCCGGCCATCCAGGTGGTGTAGCCGTAGTGATCGTGGTCGCGGCCCTTCTGGCCCTCGGAGGTGGGGGCGCGGCCAAATTCGCCACCCCAGACGACGAGTGTCTCGTCGAGGAGGCCGCGTCCTTCGAGATCTTTTAAGAGCGCGGCGATTCCCTGGTCACAGGCCTTAGCCAATTTTGCGTGCCCGCCCTCGATGTCGCCGTGCCCGGTGTCCCAGGCAATGTCGTAGCCGTCGATGGAATGCGACAGCTGCACGACGCGCACCCCTTCCTCGACCAAGCGCCGGGCGATCAGGCAGCCTTTGGCGAACTCGCTCTCGCCATAGAGCTTGCGGGTTTCCTCGCTTTCCTTCGAAACGTCGAAGACCTCCGGCACCGAAAATTGCATCCGGAAGGCCATCTCCATCGCCTGGATACCAGCCTCGAGATTCTGATCTTGTTCGAGGCGTTCGAGATGAAGTTTGTTGATTTGTGCCAAGAGGTCGGCCTGCTTGCGTTGTTCCTTACGCGAGAGGTTGGAGTTCTTGAGATCGCGAATGACGGCGTCCGCTTTCATGTTCTGGATGTTGACGTAGGAACCGGCGTAGGCGCCGGGGAGGAAGGAGTTCCCCCAGTTGGCGAGCTTGCCACGCGGCTGGGCGCGCGGGGACATCGCGACAAATCCCGGGAGGTTTTCGGTTTCCGCACCGAGCCCGTAGGTCAACCATGAACCCAGGCTCGGGCGATTGGGTTGTAGCGCTCCGAGGTTTGTCATGAGGATGCCGCCGGCGTGTTCGGGGATGTCGGTGTGCATCGAGTGGACGAAGGTGATGTCATCGACGCACTTCGCGACCTCCGGGAAAATATCGCTAACCCACTTGCCACATTCGCCGTATTGTTTGAAACCGAAGGGCGAGGGCATCAGGCCCATCTTGGTGTTGCGAAGCGATTTACGATCGACGCTGTCCGGACGTTTGCCGGCGTGTTTTGCGATCATCGGCTTGTAGTCAAAGGTGTCGACCTGCGATGGTCCACCGGGCATGAAGAGCTGGATGAGCCGCTTCGCCTTCGGCGCAAAGTGCGGGGCCTTTGGCGCGAGCGGGTTTGCCGGGTTGATGTCGGTAGCGAGGGCATTGCCGCCGAACATGCTGGCCAAGCCAATGCTCCCGATTCCGGCTCCCATCTTTGCAAGGGCCTCGCGGCGGGTGACCTGTGCGTGCATCGCTTGGCGGTAGGCGAGTTCGTGTTCGAGGAATTTCATAAGGACTACTGGATTTGGATGAGTTCGTGGGCGCTCAACAAGACCTGGGCATACTGGTGCCAGGTCTCGGGAGCCGGATTGTCGCCGAGCCATTGCGTGCCCAGCTCGGTCTCGGCGGGATCCGGTGAGCGAGAGTAGAGTTGCTGGTAGGCTTTGTTGATTCGGTTTTGTTGGGGCTCCTGTAAGCCATGGAAATAGTTGCCGAGAGTCTGCGCACGTTCGGTCATGAAGGAGCTGTTCAGCATGAAGAGATACTGCTGGGGGACGGTGCTGGTCGGGCGGGAGGCGCTCGTCGAGACCGCGGCCGGAAAATCAAACAAGCGCAGGAAGGCGTCGGATTCAAACTTGTCGCCGGTGCGGCTGATGGTGGCGTAGAGGGTGCGGCGCTTGCTTTGCAGGATCTCCCGATCGGGCTTGCCGCCGATGGTGGCATCGAGTTCGCCGGTGACTGCGAGCAAGGAGTCGCGCCAGACTTCGGCTTCGAGCCGACGCGAGTTCATGCGCCAGAGTAGTTTGTTATCTCCATCGATCGCAAATTTCTCTTTCTCAAAGCGGCTGCTCATTTGCCAGGTGGAGGTCAGCATGATCTGGCGATGCAGGCGTTTGAGCGACCAGCCGTGTTCGACGAAATCAGTCGCGAGCCAATCGAGCAATTGTGGATGGGTGGGTTCCTCGCCGAGGATGCCGAAGTTGCTTGGGGTGCGCACGAGCGCTTTGCCGAAATGCCAATGCCAGACCCGGTTCACGATGACGCGTGCCGTGAGCGGATTGTCGGGCGCCGTGACCGATTGGGCCAACTCACGTCGGCCGCTCCCGTGGGTGTAAAGCGGCGGCGTTTCTCCGGCGAGGATTTGGATGAAACGGCGCGGGACCAACTCGCCCTTCTTGCGCAGGTCACCGCGTAGGGCGACGTGCATATCATTTTTCCCGGCATCTTGAAGGACGTGAGCGATCTCGTATTTTTTCGGAGCGGATTTTTTCAGTCGCTCCAATTCGGCGCGCATTTCGACGACCTTCTTTTTAGGCCCTTCTTCTAAGGATTTCTCGACCTCATTGCGCTTGACCTTGAGCCGCTTGGTCTCGTCGTCCAGGAATCGGTTGACGGCGTTATTTTGATCTCTGATGGCCTCCTGTCCTTTTGTGAAAGCATCGACGACAGCCTGGGGAACCAGCGGGTGCTCGCCGTTGCGGGTGTTTTTAAAAATCCCGGCGATGGCGTAGTAATCTTGCGTCGTGATGGGATCGAATTTGTGATCGTGACACCTCGCACACGCGGCTGTCAGGCCGAGGAAAGCCCGCGAGAAGGTATCGACGCGATCGGAAAGAGTCTCGGCCTCAGCCTGCGCTTTTGCTTCCGGATCGCCGCCGTCGGAGGTGTAACTTGGGCCGACGACAAAGAATCCGGTCGCGATCGGATCGGGATCTTTCTCGAGGACATCGCCGGCGATCTGGCGGGCCACGAACTCGTCGTAGGGCATGTCGGTGTTCAGGGCATTGACGACCCAATCGCGATATCGCCAGGCGTCGGGCAGCGCTCCGCCATCACCAAATCCGCCAAGGCCATCGCTGTAGCGGGCGACGTCGAGCCAGTGGCGCGCCCAGCGTTCGCCATAATGCTCGGAGTCTAACAGACCGTCCACGACCTTCGCGAAGGCGTTGGATTGGGAGTCGGTGAGAAAGGCTTCGACTTGTTCCGTCGTCGGGGGAAGGCCGATGAGATCGAGATAGGCGCGGCGGATGAGAGTGCGTTTCTCGGCGGCATCGTTTGGCTGAAGCCCCGCGGCTTCGAGTTTTGCGAGCGTGAAGTGATCGATGGGGGAGCGCGGCCAAGAAGCGTCCGTCACGTTCGGCGGATCGGCTTTGACCATCGCTTTGAAGGACCAGTGCTCACGGCGAAAGCGATCCCAATCGTAGGCTTGCTCGGGTTTGTTCTGATCGATCGCAGTGGCGGTGTCAGCTCCGGGCCAAGGCGCGCCCATCTCCACCCAGTCAGTGAGGATCTTGATTTGTGCGTCGCTTAATTTCCCCTTCGGGGGCATCTCCATGTCTTCGTTGCGGTAGTTGACCGCTTCGATGAGAAAGCTTTTTTCAGGATCACCGGGTGTTAGCGCGGATCCGGAATCGCCCCCCTTAAGGAGTCCGGATAGCGAATCGAGCTGCAGGCCCGCTTTGAGTTTTCCCTTCTCCTCTGCCTTGGCCGAGTGGCAGCGATAGCATTTGTCGACCAGCAAAGGTCGTACTTTGTTTTCAAAGAACGCGAGTTGCTCGGCGCTCGGAGGTGGCGGCTCATGGGCCGCCACGAAGAAGACTCCGCAATGGTTTACGAATAGGACAAGGGCGCTCAACTTCATCATCAAGGTCTATACTGAGCCGATCGCGAGCCTATGGAAAGGTGTTTTTCGCGATCCAAAGTTTAGCCGTGATCTCTTGCGCGACTCCTTCAAGCGCCTTTCAATCGTGCCACCGGTGGGCTCTGTTTTTGCGCTTAAGGATTGAGGAGTGCGTTGCGAATGGCCTGGAAAATGAGACACGCGATGAGCCCGCAGTCATGGCGATTGAGATACGAGCGATTCCAATTTGCTTTCGTTGAATTCGGCTGGAATCAATCCCGTGGCATGCCGCTGGCGCGGAGAAGTGTTTCCTGCACTGCGATGTCGTGAGCGGCATCCCAGTCGAGGGCTTTCTCACCACGCACGACTTTGGCGAGGTCACGAAAGTCACCATGGTAGCGTCCCTCGGACTTTGGGAGATCGACCTCATGGACTCCCTTGGAGAAAGAGCCATGGGGATTGGTGAGAGAGAGACGAAGCTTGGCCGGTTCGAGAGGGCGAATCTCAATCGCGCCTTCGGTTCCAATGACCGCGAATTGCCGACGTGGGCCGCCAAAGGGATCGTTGTGATTGCTGCCAATCGTTGCGAGAGCATTTGCATAGCGGAAAGTGGCGATCTGATTGTCCTTGAAACCATCGTCTCGCGAAGTGAGCGCGATCGAGGTCACTTCTATCGGTTTTCCTAACACCGTGACAAGGGCATCGATCAAATGACACGCCAACTCGAAGAGGCCCCCCCCGGGATAGGCGGCGAGTTCTTTACGGAGGGAGGCCGGGGCCCGTTTCCCGATCTGTCCGTGAACTTCGGTGATCTCTCCCAGCCAACCCGCTTTCACCGCCTTGAAAAGGAATTCAAACGCGGGATTGTAGCGCAGCATGTATCCCATCTGAATGGTCAGCCCACGCTTCTTCGCTTCGGCATGCAAGGCTCGGCAGGGTGCCAAGGTTTGCCCGGCCGGTTTATCGAGATGAAGGTTTTTGCCTGCTCGCAGGCAGCGTAGAGCTGTGGGGACGAGCTCATCAATCTCGGTCTCGACCGCAATGACCTGAATGGCGGGATCTGAAAGAAGAGCGTCTTCAGAGGTCCAAGAGCACCCTCGATAGGGCTTTTGCTTCGCTACTTTTGCTCGTTGCTGTTCATCAACTTCCACGACCCCGACGACCTCATAGAGGTCGCTGAGGTCGAGCATCGTCGCGAGTTTTCCTGAGGCGTGCGCATGCTTTGTTCCAATTTGACCCACCTTGATGGGAGCCCTTGCTGGATCTTGCGCAAAGGTCTGATGGGATGAGAGCAGAGCGAAGCTTGAACCCTGGAGAAAGCGGCGGCGGGGCATGGTCGTCATATTTCATGAGGGTAGCGAACCCCATCAACCATGGGAATCCCGAACGTCGCCTGATTCGATAAAAGTTCCCGCTCAGTTTCGGTAAGCGGTGACTTTCTCTGCGTGCTTTTCGAATGTTTTGAAGTCCCCGGTGGCGAGATAGAAGGCCCGGTCACAACCCTGACAGATTTTATCGTGGAGTTCGACGGTCATGACTTTCACCGAATCGATCCACGCGGAGGAGTTCTCAAGCACGTCTTTTTCGGCCCCCTCGATGTCCATCTTGAGGAGATCGATCGTTGCTATTTCATATTTTTCCATCAGAAGGCCAATGGTGAGACATTCGATTTCCTGGCCGGTAGATTCGGTTTTGTTTTCGGTCTCCGAAATGGTGTATCCCCAATGTCCGGTAAAGCGATTTTTGATGGGACGCTTTTTGGGGGTGCCCCAGAGGGCGGATTGGATGGCGGTGATGTTCCGATGGCTCGCGATGTTCTTTTGAAGGAGCGAAAAGTTTTGATCTTCTGGTTCAATGCAGATGATTCTGGCATCGGGATATTGCTTTGCAAAAGAGAGTGCACTGGTACCAATGTTAGCTCCGGCGTCGATTATTATCTTTGGATTGTCAATGCGCAGGTATCCGTATTCATCCTTGACGAGGCTATTGATTGCCACTTTGAAATCCGGGGTGTGACTCCGAATATGAATCGTTTGTTCTGCAATCGTCAACTGATGAAGGATCTCCCGACCGAGGAGATCGTTGCAGATAAAGCGGTATTTCACAGGCCCTTCAATGTGTTTTAAACACGTAAGGATTTTTCTAAATTTACGTTTGAGACTTCGGAACATGAGGGGTGTTTTCTTCGAACGATTGGAGTTCGGAGCGATTTGAATCCAAAGAGAGTCCTTTGAGAAGTTTAAAGGAGGATTGTTAAAGCGTGCGCGCCCTGTGGGGATTTCTATGAGATCGGGTAGGCCGCCTTTCAAGCTCCGGAAAGCAATTCTACCCCTCCGTTTCCCGATGGATTTGACAACTCAACGGACTCCCCGTTGCGAGTCTTGGCTCTCTTTGCGGACAAGACTCCGTCCTCCGAGAGCGTGCTGGCGATGGCCTAATCGCTGAGAAATGTCTTCAACTGACCCCGCTTCTCGCGCTTCGGAAGACCCCCTTCCGCTTCCCGCGGTAACTTTGCGAAGGCTTCTTCAGTCGGCGCGGAGGCCGTATGGGGCCCCTTGACTTGCCATAATTCGAGAAAGAAAAGACTCTGTTAGGGCGGTTGCGAGCGTGCCGAACCTGCCATCCGCAGGTGCTTTCCTAATGATCGGTCCTGATTATTTTCCGGAATGACGTTCCTTCGGCGAAACCGCCTTAACCCAGTCGATTTCGAGGGAAAAGACCCCATCTTTTTTGTCATAGATCATGAACCCCAAGGAACTGACCTTGGCTGGATCGAGGGTAGGAGCAGTTGAGAGATTTTGACCGAAGAGAGTTGGCGTAAACGACTTGAGGGGAAGGTAGAACTCGCGCCACTCGCCTTTGACGGTCTCGAAGTCTGCGCGGAATGGCACAGCCCAATTTCTCATCGTAATGTCGGTTCGTAATTCCGCCTTGTAAGTGCGGCCGTCGCCTCTCGCGCGGATCAGGAGACCGGATCTTCCGGACAAGTCGAACTCGCCTGGTTCAGTTCGGATCGAGGAGAATCCTCCGCCATTTGTATTAGTCGCTCCCGAAAAGGTCAGGATGCCATTCTTAAAGTCAGGCCCTCCCTTGGACCTCCCGCCCATCACATTATCATTAACGGTCTTCCAGCCTTTCGCAACTTTCCCTCCTTCAAAGTCCGCGAGGAGCAAGGTTGGCTCGCTGGATTTCTTTTCTTCGGGGGAATCAGCTCCGGCCCAGAGGGCGGATGCCAACAACGGAACAAGACAGAGGGTCGTTTTTCTTAGCGTCATACCCCAATCTTCGTCTGTGCGAGCGATCCGGATTCATCTTTGTGAGAATTCTTCGCGCATCGTTGGAGTGAGTCTTCTTCCTCCTTTTGACAGTTCTGAGGCTAACCACGCTCCGGGTGCTCTTAGTCTTTGCCCTTTCGATTGCTTCTGCCAGCCGGAGTTACCCTCGTTTTTAAAACCAGGATTTGGAGTGTTTTGGGCCCGGATTACTCTGGGTTTTCGGAGAGTTGTGAAGCTCTGTGGCAAGACTGTAGGCGTTCCGGCCTCGCTGGGAGCTGCGGTCACTCCCAGCATTGCTCGTCCATCATCCAAATCACGGACACGTGCACAATCTCCTGACGACGGAGGTTGAAAATGGTCTGTCGCTTGGCGACCTGAGCGAGACTCACAAATGACGGGTTTTTTTCCTCAGCTTCCAGCGCTTCCGCGTTTTTTTGAGCTTCTTTCATTTCGCGCCAGTTCTGAATCAACTTCCTGGCCTCGTTTCTTACCGACTCCGTATTTCGCACAGGTTTCGGTTTTATTTCACCGTTTTGGAGCATGGTGCTGATTTTTTCAGTGACCAGAGTTGTTCCGGGGAGGGCGGGCTTTCCCTTTTGATGGGCCTTTGCGAGATCACCCACTAATTCCTTCGAGCGCTTCAGTCGACACCATCGCTCCCACTTTGTAAGATCGGGGCGCTTGATGTTTTTGTAAGTGGGCAGTCCGGAGGCGTCCTTCACAAAGTGAACGTCGTTGTATTCCGCGTTGAAGAAATCCCGAACTTGCGACAACCATTTTCCTCTTTCGGCTTGGAGGTTGGCTTTCCACTTCTTCACTGAAAGGGTAACCTTAGGATCGGTGTCCGTTGGCAGGGGCGTGGCGGATTCCAGAGTCTCTATTTCGCCGTCAATAAGCTCTCCCGTGCGTAGAAGACTCTGTAATTTGACCCTGTTTTCTCGCATCTTGATTTCGGCATCGACGGCAACCGCGGTGTGCTTCCAAGCGTCCGTCTCTGCGGTGTGGGAAATGTCTTTGATCTTGCTGAGAGAGGCGAGCTGCTTGGGGATTTGAGTGACAGGCTCGTTAAACATCTTGATGAGCGACTGTGGCTTGAGCACATCACCCGCCGAAATCTTTACCGTCCCTTTGACGTTCTGTGTCAGTTGTTGGAGAAGGGGCTGCTCTTCGTTGGCCCGAATATAAGAGTTGAGAGCGTCGCGGTAATCGTGATTCCGCACCTTCATGAGTTCGGCCGCTTCGCTCCAGCTCATCTCCACGGTATCGAAGGGGGATTGCGCTAAAATCTCTTTGGCATATCGCGCGCCTTCAACAACGGAATGCTCCGTCACTGAATCCATGACATGCTGACGGACACAACTTGACGTAAGGGCGACCATTAGCCCGAGCAACATCATGGTTGTTGTCCTCACAGGGCTCTAATACGGGCAGTGGCTCAAACTCTTTCGGGTTTTCAGACAAACGTGAATTACCTAATCCCACCATTGTGATCGTAATGATTTGATGGACAAGTTTATAAAACGAAAGAGATTCTGAAAAGGAGTGTTCCCGTCAAAACCTTCAGTGTCCCTTAGTTAGTCCCGCAAGTCTACAAACTGACGGGCGCACAGGCGTCAATCGTCGCGATCTCTTCCACCTTAGCCTGTTTTTGGCGATCATGAAAAAAGCGCTGAGGCCCCTCATGAACACCAGATCGGAGGAGGAGTTCTCAGCCCGTAGTGTGCCTCGCTCAAACACTGCCAAGCCTTCGGGAGAGCTACTTGAGGATGCCGTTAGAGAAGGACATCTTTAGATGAAATCCTATCCGAGTTATCCCATAAATGCCCAATTGACAGAGACTATCCAAAATGAAATGTTAGGGGTTCATACTCACTATGAACAAAACACACTCAACCTTCAAATCTTTGTGAAAACCCCCTCAAGACCCTCCTTAACCTTCCTAGCTCTTTTTTCTTTGGCTGCCGATTCCAGTTTGGCCGCAGATCTGCTAGGCTACTATGACTTCAACGATAATACCGATCCTGCCGTCGCACCTGCTTCCGGTGGCATTGCGCCAGCCGCCGCAATCACGGGGCCCGCCGCATTCAGTTCGGACATGGGCGGGCGCTCCGGAGTCGCGGGCGATTACGCGCTCGATCTCGGCGCGACAGCCGGTAGTGGTGCCTTTGCGCGTGTTCCAGCCGGGCCCCATTTCGACCTCGCGCCAGCGATAAATTCGATGGCGGTGTCTTTCTGGCAGTTCAACCTAGGCGACGGCGTCGGAGGATTCTTCCCTACAACGGCATTTTGGGTGGACTCCCCGACTGCGGCTGCTGACGGTCGCGGTTTCCAAGTGCATGCCCCTTGGAATGACGGCACTCTCTACTTTGACCAGTCCGGGTGCTGTGGCGCCGGACAACGCGTGACCTCTGCAGGAGTGATGACTGCAGGCGTCTGGCAGCACCTCGTCGTCCAGCGCGATGGCCTCGGTAATCAGGAGGTCTGGGTCGATGGCACGATCGCGGCAACGGTCCCTGGGGCCGAGCCGCTGGATCCTTTCTCCGGCATCATCACTCTCGGAGCTAACGGTGCCGGCACCAATAATCTCACCGGGATGTTAGATGAATTTGCAGTCTACGCCGGTGCACTCACCGAGACGGAAATCGGGCAGCTGGCCGCTGGCACCGCCAATCCGAACGACATCGCAACCGCACCTACGGATGCCGACAATGATGGCCTGCCGGACTCTTGGGAGGTGGCCTTTGGCCTTTCCCCGAGTGACGACGGCTCGGTCGATCCGAACAACGGCCCAGACGGTGACCAGGACATGGACGGCCTGACGAACCTCGAGGAATTCGACGCTGGCCTCGAGCCCGACAATGACGACTTCGACATGGACGGTCTTATCGATGGCGTTGAGACCAAGACCGGCATCTATCTCGATGCGACTGACACCGGGACTGATCCGAAGAATGCCGACACTGATGGTGACGGTCTCAACGACGGTGTCGAAGATCCCGCCAAGTCCTTCGTCGATGTCAATCAGCCCGGGACAGACCCGACCAAAGCGGATAGCGACGGCGACGGCTATGCCGACCTTTTCGAAATCGATAATGGCAGCGACCCGACCGACATCGAGAGCACCTTGGGCACGGACGAACTCACGCTGCTGGCGTATTTCAATTTTGACGGCCAACTGACGGATCAAGCCGGCAACACTCCTGACGCCGTTCTTGGCGGATCGGCAGTCCTGACCACCGCTGGCATGGGCTCGACGGGCATTCCGGGAGATGAGGCAATCGAACTCGGCGCGATTAACGATGGAGCCTACGCCCAAACAACCGCTGGCGCCCATCTCGACCAGGCATTCATCAACAACGCGATGTCGGTGACTTTCTGGCAATTCAGAACTGCAGATGGTAGCAGTAGCACCTTTTGGGTTCACTCGCCCGATTCAGACGGGAACCAGCGCGGATTTCAGGCACACACCCATTGGCGTCAACTTAAGGGTAACGCGCTTATTTAGAGTTATTTAAAACAAATAAAGTCGATATTTGCATTGACATGGCGACTGAGTCGGCAAAATCGGTATGTCTAAAACTATACCTACCGA
>Ga0222650_1001067_pt1 | contig 15948 bp, 24 predicted proteins | sample AntAcemetagen367_FD_179820 | JGI IMG/M metagenome (GOLD analysis project Ga0222650, IMG submission 179820) | Saline water microbial communities from Ace Lake, Antarctica - #367 | ecosystem: Environmental > Aquatic > Non-marine Saline and Alkaline > Saline | place: Antarctica: Ace Lake...
GTATGGGTTATGCAAAATGCATATCACTATAATTGGTTGTACAAACATATGATGGCATTACACAAACAATGGCAGTTAAGATATGGTCACATTTTAGACCATAAGACGGTACAATTGTTAGGCGATATACTAAAACATCCGCCTAAAAATATACCACTAAATAAGATTGTAACTGAACCAACACCTGCTATGCCAGATTATTGCAAAATACCAGGTGATGTAATTGAAAGTTACCGTAAATACTATTGTTTAGAAAAAACTAGATTTGCGACATGGAAATCACCGGCTACTATACCATTGTGGTTTAGTGAAGGTGTTAAATACTATCAAAACACGGCAGAAATATAGGAGACAAAATGCGTGAACAAATGATTGAGGCTCTAAAGCAACATGCTTTAGGACATATTGAAAAACATAAAATAAATGTAGAAATATTACTACAAAAAACTGCTGGTATTGCCGAGCATCCTGATACATTAGAAACAATCGAAAAAGAATTAAAGATTATTGCTGATTATGATGACCAAATATCAATGTTAAATAAGTATTTTACTATCAAAGACCCATTTAAGGTGAAATAATAATGCCCATTTACAGTTTTAAAAATACCAAGACCGGCAAAGTCTATGATGATATGATGTCTATTGCTGATAAGGAAGTTTATTTGAAAAAGAATAAACACATACAACAGATGGTAACTCAGATAAATATATCTAGTGGTGTTGTAGGCGTGGGTGCTATGAGGAATGATAATGGTTGGAAAGAAATGCAAAGTAGAATTGCAGAAGCACATCCAGCCTCCGAATTTGCACAACAACATGGTAAACGAACTGCTAAAGAAATTAAAACACAGGCTGTTGTAAAGAAACACCAGAAACGACAGGCTGAACAGAGGAAGAAATATGCCAAGTAAAGATATACCAGATTTCATGCGTGGGTTTGATACTACAGATGATTGGGGCATGGTACCGGTTTCATCTACACCAAAAACAGAACCGTCTGTTGACCCTAAACTAGTTGAGAATTCAAATTTAGAAATTTCAAAAGTAAAATCAGATGTTCAGGACATTAAGTCTATGATGAATGAGATTATGCAAATTGTGGCAGAAAAAGAAGTCGTAACAAAAACACTTGAAAGTGCTGATGTTACAGCAAGATTTAAAGACATTGAGAAGTTGATACTTCCGTTTCTTTACAATCTTATGAAGAGTGACGAACCTTATATACATTGGCCTAACAGAGGTCCAATCATTAAGGCACAGGTAGAGAAACTACTAAAGTTAACAAAAGGAAACTAACAATGCAAGCAAATTACGATAAGTGCTTAGAAACTATTTTACACCATGAAGGTGGTTATGTAAATCATCCAAAAGACCCAGGTGGTGAAACTAACTTAGGTGTTACTAAGAGAGTATACCTAGAACATGGTGGCACAAAAGACATGAAAGATTTACTAGTCGAAGATGTGGCACCAATTTACAAAAAAGGTTATTGGGATAAAATGAAAGGTGATGAACTACCAAATGGTTTGGACCTTTGCGTTTTTGACTTTGGTGTAAATGCAGGACCAGGTCGTAGTGCAAAGTTTCTACAGACAATGATTGGTACTGTTGCAGACGGTGGCATTGGACCAAATACATTAAAAAAATTAGGTGAATATGTTGAAAAACATGGCATTGAACAATGTATTGAAGACTTCCAAGGTGCAAGACAGGATTATTATGAAAAGTTATCTACATTTGCAACTTTCGGTAACGGTTGGACTAGACGAGTTGATGAAACTACAGAGTTAGCTATATCAATGGTCAGTTGAGAGTCAGAACCGTTTAAGTCGGAAAGAGATAGAATAAACAATATGTATGCTGAAAAAGGCATTTAAGGCTTGCCAATAGTGTTAATATAATATATAATATGAGTATATAAATGAAAAAGGAACTGAAATGACTAAGAAAAACTTTGTACAACTAGACGAGAGTAAATTTCCAACTACCAAAGGTAAAAATATTGATGGTTTTAGGTTTTATGCTGTCGAAGATAAACACTTTCCAAGTATTACTACTGTATTAGGTGCTATTCCAAAACCTGGTCTTATCGCTTGGCGTAAGAATGTTGGCGAAGAAGCAGCTAAATGGGAGATGAATAGAGCAGCTCGCAGAGGTTCTGCTACACATACTCTTGTAGAACAATATTTAAAAGGTGAAACACCATCAATTCGTGATGTATTGCCATTAGGCATGTTTCGACTATTGAAACCATACCTAGACCAAGTAGATAACATTCATGCATTAGAAAAAATCATGTATAGTAAAAAACTGACCGTTGCAGGTCAAGTTGATTGTATTGCAGAATACAATGGTAAACTATCTGTGATTGACTTTAAAACTGCCAACAAAGAACGAGTCGATAGTTGGAATGAGAATTATTATATTCAATGTACTGCCTATGCAATCATGTATGAAGAACTATTTGGTACAAAGATTGAACAAATTGTAATTCTACAAGCTGGTGAAGATGGTTCATGTAAGGCATTCGTAAAAGACAAAGCTGATTACGAACCTAAACTTGAAGAGGCAATCAAAGGTTTTTATAAATATTACGAAGAGAAGACAGGTAATAAACCAAAATAGTCCTTCTCTATAAGGGGACTTAAATGCGAAAAATCATAACAGTAATAATTATGGCAATGTTTAGTACCATTGCATTTGCTGATGAACATAATAAATTTTGGTCAGCACAAGCACCTATAATTTGTGGTAAAACTATAGACATGTATGAGTTTATTGCTAAAGAAGGTATGATACCTTTTACTATATCTTTTGGTAAAGTAGGTGCCAAATCAGATGGAGAAATTGCATTTGTTATTACACTTTGGATAAAACAAGGTACAACTGAACAAATGACTACTATGCAGACAACAGATGGTTCTGAAACTTGCATATTATATAAGAGTTTTGATACTATCATCAATCCAAATTTTGATGGTGGTTCAGATTTATAAGAATTAGTCGTTGACGACAAATATGGTAAACAGACTGGACTCCGGGGCAGTTCCGGACAGCTCCACCATAAACACTTGGTCTAGTATCGTGAGAGAACGGCAAAGTGTTTTTGATGGGGCTGATATAGGATTCGACAGATGTTGAGAAATTTGTAAGAGATTAATAGGTGGCAACCTTAAATGCTAATTAAACGCAAACGATAATAACTTTGCATTAGCAGCTTAATCACTGCTTTGAGTTTTGTGGATTGTACTTCGAAACAGAAACAATCCACGCTTTACATTTAAACAAAAAAGTGATATATTATATAATATGAATAGCAAAGAATTTAGTTTAATAATTGAGGGTGTTGTTAGGGATAAAAGACCTATAACATATATGGACGCAATAATACTTTATTGTGAAGAGAATCAAATCGAAGTTGAGACCGTTGGTCGACTTATTTCTAAATCATTAAAAGAAAAAATACAAGTAGAATGTACTACTGCAAATCTACTTAAAATGCCAGAGGCAGGAAAGTTACCTGTATGAATGGTTTAGAATACTTATATCATATTCTCTTTGTTGAGGTTGAACTTGGTTTGTGGGGTATAATAGGATTAGGTGTAGTGTTTGCTATACTAAGTTACATAATGGATTATAATGGAGAGATAAACAATGAACATTGAATTGATTGACAAAATGGGTGGTGATTTATCAGTTGTAAACGCAGCTCGTGTATCATTTGCCAAGAGAAAAGATGTACTTGACCAGTCAGATGAAAAGTTAATTAAATACTTGGCAGACCATAATCATTGGTCTCCCTTTGGTCACACCACACTACAATTTCTAATTAAAGCACCTGTGTTTGTTGCAAGACAACTTGTAAAACATCAAGTTGGTTTGGTATGGAATGAAGTCAGTAGGAGATATGTAGATAGTGAACCAGAATTCTACATGCCATTCTTATGGCGTGGTAAACCAGAGAATAAAAAACAAGGTTCGAGTGATGTTGAGATTGAGTATGATATTTCTGCTACAATTAAATATGTAAAAGAAACATATACAAACTTATTAAAAGCTGGTGTTGCACCAGAAATGGCAAGAATGGTGTTGCCTCAAAACATGATGACAGAGTGGTATTGGACAGGTAGTCTTATGGCCTTTGCTCGTGTATGTAATCTTAGAAACAAAGAAGATTCACAAGAAGAAACAAGAATGATAACATTACAAATGACAAAACATTTGAAAGACCATTTTCCAATTAGTGCAAAGTATTTGTTAGATGAAAATGTATAAAGATAAACTTAGTGACTTTTTTAAATGGGTCAAAGGTACAGATTTAGTTGAACTAGATGATATAGATGTATCAGAGGATCCTGTTAGACCTGAATTAACTCTAGGTTTTAGAATTACAAATGGTCGTAAGATATTTGGTCTAAAGTATGAAGATGAAATTGAAGCAATTATTTGTGTTGCATTTTGTCCTGAAGTACCATATACAATTAGAGAAATGGATTATATGTCCAGAGTAGAAGAAGGTAATGTTGCTGTTGCATACACAGTATGGTCAAGAAAACGAGGTGCAGGTAAAGAGATAGTTAAGAAACTAGGAGAGTGGTGTACAAAACATCATTGTTCCAGACTAGTTACATTATCACCACTAACACCTATGGCTACACATTTTCACATTAAGAATGGTGCTAAACAGGTACACATAAATGATGTAACACAAAATTTTGAATATAAATTATAATGGGATTAGGTGGTCTATTTTTTATAGGAATAATATTAACGATAATCGGATTGTATATTGCATATAGTATAGGTTCAGATGAATAATTAATTATGTATGGTGGATTTGAAGTATTTAAAACATATTTGGCAGTCAAAAATCACTTCACAAGTGACTACGACTATCACAAGTATGGTGGTAGAGTTACAGCAAAGTTGGAAAGTTTTACGAAAAGGAAAGATAGATACTTTTTTCATAAGTTATCTAAAAGATATAATGAGCGAGATATACTGGATTATTTTGTTAGTAATTTTGCTGTTGATAGTCATAAGTGGATTGGGAGTGTTATAAACAATGAGGGTGCTGAAAATTATACCAAGTTTAGAAAATACAAAGATGGCTTTGATTACCATTTCAGGAACGATTGTGTGGCTATTCGTAATGAGCTTGACAGTAAGTCTATTCTTTTTAATGATGGCTTTAATGTGGTTGGCGGACAACATCCTAGAATTCTACGACTATTGCTCAGAAAAAAAATTCACCTCCAGACCGCCATCATTCTTGATACAATACTATCGTTTAGTAAGGTATGGGATAAGGAAATTGAAGAGAAAGTTGTTTGGCCGAAAATTAAACACACACTCACTAAATTCAGACCTTTTTTGATGTATAATGAAACACAAGTGAAATTAATAATGAAAGAGGTATTTGTAAATGATAATTAAACCGATAAGAGAAAAATTAGATGATAAGATTGCTAAGTTGAATAGTAGTCGTGTTTATAAGAAAGTAACACCAAAAGGTGACCTATCATGGTACATTAAATGGGTTGCAAGTATATTTTTAATTATTGGTATGATATTGGCGTCTGTTAATTTATTTCCATACAATATTATGGTTGCAAGTATTGGTGTATTAGGTTGGTTGATTGTAGGTATTCTATGGCATGACAGAGCTTTGATTGTTCTTAATGCAATATCATTAGCAATCTATATAATGGGTGTGTTAGGTTACTATATAAAATGAGTAGAGTATTCTGTATTGGTAATGGTGAAAGTCGAGAAGGTTTTGATTTAGAATCATTAAGAAAACATGGCACCATTTATGGGTGCAATGCAATATACAGAGATTTTATGCCAGATGTTTTAACTGGTGTTGACCATGGTATTATGCATGAGATATATCATGCTGGTGTAGCACAACAGATACCTTGTTTCTTTAGAGATTGGACTAAAGTGCCTTCTATGACATACGAACCTATGATTTATGGTGGTATGGAAAAGTTAGAGGCTGAACAACATCTTAAAGAAGTGTTAGTATCTAATGACAGAGGTGAAGCAGATGAATATGTAATGCATGGTTCTAAATTACAAGGCATTGTAGATATGATTAAGAGAAATGGTGAGAAGGCAAAACAGAATGTAAACCATTCTACTATCAAAGTATCGTGGATACAGAAACCAGATTTTTCTACATCACTTACAGATATTATGACACCAAGAGACCATGGTTGGTCTTGTGGTCCAAGTGCTGGTTATGTGGCAATACACAGAGAGAAACCAAAAGAAGTCTATATGATAGGACATGATTTACATAGTACAGACAATCATATAAACAATCTTTATAAGAGTACCAAACATTATACAGCAAAGGAGAATGGTCCTACACCTGCTGTAAATTGGATTAGACAATGGTCTACACTTGCAGATTGGAATCCAGATGTGAACTTCATCAAAATTAACAGATTTAATGATGGTAGAGATAATGTGAATGGTCCTATTACTGAATGGGATAAAAGAAAAAATATTACATATGCTGATTATTCCACGCTTGACAATCTAGTCTAATTAGTGTATTATGGACAAAATAAACAAATTAATATAGAGAATAGAATATGAATATAAAACAACATACATTTAAATTTAGAGAAGGTGACAGCGATGAAAAAGGTGGCTGTACTTTTATAGGTGGCACATGGAAAGATGTAACAACAGATGACCTCTTCAAAGGTAAGAGAGTAGTAATGTTCAGTCTACCTGGTGCATTTACACCAACATGTTCAAGTGAAGAACTACCAAGTTATGATAGAATGTATAATGAGTTTAAAGATATGGGTATAGATGATGTATATTGTGTATCAGTAAATGACGCATTTGTTATGAATGCTTGGTCAAGAGATTTAGAAATTAAACATGTTAAAATGATACCAGATGGTTGTGGTACATTTACGAGTAACATGGGAATGCTGGTCGCTAAACCTAAACAAGGTTTTGGCATGAGGTCTTGGAGATATGCAGCTGTCGTAAATGATGGCATAGTCGAAAAGATGTTTGAAGAACCAGGTTTTAATAATTTCTCAGATGATGATGACCCTTATATAGAATCAACACCTGAGAATGTAAAGAATTATTTAAATGGGTAATAAAACTCTTATAAATAATAACGAGACCGAATTATACAGGTCACATGAAAACAATAATACGATAATACATACACAGGAGATAAAAATATGGATTTCGAAAGTCTAAAAAAGTCGTCAAGTAACTTTGACGCAATCACAAAAGCACTTGAAGCTTCAAGTGAACCACAACAATCCAAATCAAGCAATAAGTATCAAGACGATAGGTTATGGAAACCTGAACTAGATAAAACTGGTAATGGTTATGCCGTTCTTCGTTTCTTGCCTGCTTCTGATGGTGAAGAAATGCCATGGCAGAGAGTTTGGACACACGCCTTTCAAGACAAAGGTGGTTGGTTTATTGAGAACTCATTAACAACCCTTAATCAAAAGGATCCTGTTAGTGAAGAAAATACTAGATTGTGGAATACTGGTGTCGATAGCGACAAAGAGATTGCTAGAAAGAGAAAAAGAAAACTATCTTACTATGCAAACATCTATGTAGTATCAGACCCCAAACATCCTGAGAACGAAGGACAGGTTAAACTGTACAAGTTTGGTAAGAAAATCTTTGATAAGATTACCGAAGCCATGCAACCAGCGTTTGAAGACGAACAAGCAATCAACCCATTTGATTTTTGGAAAGGTGCAAACTTTAAACTAAAAATTAGAAAAGTAGATGGCTATTGGAACTACGATAAATCCGAGTTTGAAGGTGTTACCCCTTTGAAAGAGTCAGATGACGATATCAAAGCAGTTTGGGAAAAACAACACCCTCTAAAACCATTTGTAGACCCTAGTAATTTTAAGACCTATGATGAACTCAAAGAGAAACTGAATAGGGTAATTACGGGAACGCAAAGCACAGTAACAGTAGATGAGGTCGACCTCCCACAATCGACATCTACAACCTCTGTGGAAATGCCTAAGGTAAATATGTCAACGCCTGCTAGTGACGAGGACGATACTCTCGATTACTTTAGTAAATTGGCAGACGAAGACTAAACCTTTCTCTCTCTTTACTGAAAGCATTGGCCTCTAGCGAGAAATCGCTAGGGGTTTTCTTATAAATAGTACCATGGCAATTGATATATTTGAACCGTTAAAAGATTTACAAGGCAATAAACTAAAAAGTGCTACTTGGTACAGAAACGCTGTATCTCTTATCGCCGATAGAACTAGCCCTAGTCAACTATTTAAATCAGGTAAACTACTTGGTAGACCAAGTGGTGGTCGTATGAGTATGTTCTTCTATGACCCTAAGACAAAGGCAAGAATGCCTTATTACGACACATTCCCATTAGTATTACCATTAGAACCAATGAAAGGCGGTTTTATTGGTCTTAATTTTCACTATCTGCCTTATCCTGCCAGATTTGCATTTTTACAACAATTACAGTCATTATCAAGTAATAACAAATTTGACCAATCAACCAAAATTCAAGCTACATATGACTCAGTAAAGTCTAATAAATATGTAAAGGCAAGTATCAAAAGATATTTGTATTCACAAGTTAGGTCTCAGTTTTTGAGAGTTAATGTAGATGAGATGGCATTAGCAGCCTATCTACCTGTAGCACAGTTTAAAGGTGCTTCAATAGGTTCTGTTTTTGCACAAAGTAGGAAGACATTTTAATGATAGTATATCAAATAAAAAATAAAATATGTAAAAGGGGGATAGCGTCATAGCCATACTCAGAGGCGGAAGAAGAATAGGTAATTTTGATATCAGACTAGGTTTACCTAGAGATAGGTCATTGATTGATGTTGTAAAGGATCCTAGATTGCAAAGACAACCAGGTGGTGCAGGTACTATTCAAAGATTTCTTGCACAAGTAAATCAAGGCGAAGGCTTTGCTAGGACAAATAGATTTATTGTAAGAATTAATCCACCAGCAAGAGCAAATTTATTTGTTGATGATTTTGACATGACACCAGGTAATAATGACTTAGAGAGTTTAACAACATTAGAAAATGTTGATATGATGTGTAATAAAGTGACTATGCCGAATAGAGATGTCAACACACAAACAAATAGAACTTATGGACCGGCAAGAAGAATGCCATATGCATATTCTTATAGTAGTGAAGTTGAAATGTCTTTTTATGGTGATAAATTTTTAAGACAGAGAATGTTTTTTGAGAATTGGCAAAAGAAGATTTTTGATTTGCAAAGTCACAACATGAAATTCTATGATAATTATGTTGGTAGTATGGACATCATGCAGTTAGGTCAGTTTGACGCTAAAGGTGATGATGACGCTAGAGTTACATATGCAGTTAGACTACATGAGGTATATCCTCAAACAATTGGTTCTTATGATTATACATATGGTTCAGATAATGAACAGGTAAATGTACCTGTCACATTAAATTTTAGAACATGGTCAAACTTAACGATTGACCAAATTAATGGTGCAACAGTTGGCCAATCAGTTGGTGATGTGCCAACAATAAAGGCAAGTAAAGATTTTGGTTTGTTTAGTGGTATATTAGGTAAATTGCCTCCTGAAATAAGAAGAGTGGGCAGAGATGTACTACAAACAGCAAAAAGAAATCTACCAATTGGTAGAGTTACAGGTGGCAGATTATTTCCACCTTTTGGTTAATATAAACAAGGAGATATGATATTATGGCATTGCCTATATTAGATACAGCGACTTATGAATTGACATTACCTTCAAGTGATGTACAGGTTAAGTATAGACCTTTTCTGGTAAAAGAAGAAAAGATTTTATTACTAGCATTAGAGTCAAACGACGGAAAACAAATAAAAAATGCATTGAAGAATATTGTTGGTGCATGTACATTTGGAGCATTGAATGTTGAGTTAGTACCCACATTTGATTTAGAGTATATATTTTTAAATATCAGAGCTAAATCAGTTGGTGAGATTGCTAAATTAAAATTACTTTGTCCAGATGATAAAGAAACTTACGCAAATGTTGAGTTAGATTTGAGCACAGTTGAAGTTCAAGTTGACGAAAAACATACAAATGAAGTACAGATTAGTGATAAAGTTAAAATGATTATGAAGTACCCTACAATTGATTCATTTGACCCTAGCGTGGATGCTAGTAAATTAGGCACAGAGAAACTATTTGAAATGATTTCTAGTACAATATATGAAATCTATGAAGGTGAAACCGTGCATAAAGCGACTGATTATAGTAGTAAAGAAATGAATGATTTTATTGAGTCACTAACAAGTGAACAGTTTAGTAAAATACAAAACTTCTTTAACACTATGCCTAAATTAGAACATGAGGTTGAGGTTGTAAATCCTAAGACAAAGGTAGTAAGTAAAGTTAAGTTGCAAGGGCTACAAAGTTTTTTCGTATCGCCCTCTCACACGACAGCCTAGAGAATTTATTCCAGGTTAACTTTGCTTTAATGCAACATCATAAATATTCTTTAACAGAATTAGAGGATATGATACCGTGGGAGAGGGAGATATATGTCGATTTGTTATTAAGTCATTTGAAAGAAGAAAAGGAAAAACAACAGGCTAATAAAAAGAGGTAACAATGGCAGTAGAAGAAACAAAAATGGTAGTACCAGCAGATAAAGATACATCAACAAAAATGGTAGTACCAGCAGATAAAGATACGGCAACGAAAAAGGTTACTGTAGAATTAGAAGTTGATACAAGTATAAAAGATTTAGGACCAAATCCTTATGCAAAACTAATACATTTAGCTAGAGCTGTTGACGCTTGGAGAATATTTCCAAGATTGTTCTTAACAGTTTACATCATATTATTATACAAATGTGTAATATGGTACATGAATTTAGGTTCACCAACAATGGAACAGAGTGGGTTAATCAGTATCGTAGTTGGTGCTGGCGCTGCCTGGTTTGGTCTCTATACAGGTTCGAGTAAAGGTAAAAAATAATGGCAGATAGAGCAGACATATTACCAATCATATCAATGGGTCAGTCTATGACCGGCGGTATGTTATCTGGTGCTGGTGCAGCTAATGATAACACAATAGGTGTGTTAGAAGATTTAAGAGATATTGGTAGACAAAACGAAGAGAACACCCAATCTCTTTTAGAGACCATGGTAGGCATGTTTGCTTTTGATAAAGAAAGATTTAGAAGAGAAAGAGACCAATTAAGAGAACAGAATAAAGAAAAATTAGGTGAAGCAGGACCTGGTTTGGCATTACCTGGTATTTCTGAAATGACAGGTGGTTTTGGTACAAAGGCATTAGCAGGTATAGCTGCGTTAGCTTTCTTTGCAAAATCTCTTGGTGCTGATACAGATGTTCTTAAATTACCACAACAATTAAAATCTATAAGAGCCATGACAGGTTTTGTCAAGGGTATTGGTAACATTGGTACAGTAGGTTTTGGTGGTAAACTAATTGATGACGCAAAGGCAGCTATCAAGGCAACCAAAGTTGACCCAGGTGATATTACCAAAGCAGTCAAGGTAATGTTTGATGACACATTTAAAGGCATTGCAACCTTGATAAAAGGTACGCCTGATAATCCAAGTGTGTTTACTAGAATTACAAACTCATTTATCAAAACATTAGATACTGTAAAAGATACATTTGCTACAACAAAGGCGTCTATCACAGGTAGTACGGCATTTAAAACAATCACAACATTTGCTGACGATATCAAAAACAGTATAGCGAAGACATTTAAACCATTCAAAGACTCAATCATGGGTATTTTTGGTTCTGCTGAAGCTGGTGGACCTGGCGGCCAAGGTGGTAAAGCTGGTGGTGCATTAGCAAAAATTATAGAACCATTAAAAGCAATTGGTAAAACTATTGGTAAAATATTTTTACCATTGACTATCATTTTAGGTGTGTTTGATGGTTACAAAGGATTTGAAGAAGAATATAAAGATGAACAATCTATATTAGATGGACTAAGAGGTGGTATAAAAGGTATTGTTGACGGATTTATAGGTTCATTCGTAAGAATTATTGGTAGTGCATTTGATTATGTATTGACATTTTTTGGTTTAGACACAGCAGGTGAATCTGTAAGTACATTTGCTAAAGATGTAACAGCTGCATTTGAAACCTCTGTAGGTGGTTTAGTAGATATTATCACAGGTCTATTTTCATTTGATACTGTAAGAATAAAAGAAGGTGTTGTTGCATTAATTGGTGGTACTATTGATTGGGCTTCTGATATTCTATTTGCACCTATCAACTTAGCAATTAACTTTATTAAAGATATATTCGGCATTACTGAAAAAGATAAACCAGCATTTAATTTAAAAGATTACCTATTTGGTGAAGAAGGCCTTGTAAATCAAGCAGTAGATTTTATAAAAGATATATTCTCAATCGACTTTGCTGCCATTGGTACAAAGTTTTTCGACATGGGCCAAATGTTAAAGGCAATTGTTCTCGCTTCAGGTTCATACACAGCAACTGCTATGAATCCATTTACAAAAGGTGACAACTTAGAGGCTGCCTCTAAAGCATATGAAGAGAAATATAATGAAGTTATGGGTGGCAGTCAAACAACTACTATTGAAGGTGCTTCGATTAAAGGTAACACAGATGAATCAGAAAGTAAAACTGATATATTAAATGAAGGTGATACTACAAAAGGTGGTGACATTGTTATTGGTTCAATTGACACTTCTTCAAAAGATAATAGTACAAAGGTTGCTAAGACAGAAAATTCTTTTCCACCATTATCAACAGGTGTTGACCCATACCATGATAGAATGTCATATAATTATATAACTTAATATTGTCCAAGGTCCTTTTCAGTAATAATTTTGAACTCCATACTATTATCTTCACAGTATCTACGAGCAGCGGACCATTTGGCTTGATTTTTAATATACTCAAATGATTCACGCATATATGATTTTGTTTTCTTTTTTGGTGGTTTGGGCTTTAATGCTTGCCGATAGGGTTTTATCTCAATCATGTACTTATCACCATTCACCGTCTTTACAACAAAGTCAGGAAAGTATCGGTGATATTTTTTGTCTAGCGGGCTATAATATCTAACAGGCAATTCTTCACTTGCCCAAAATAGAATATCTTTGTTCGTGTCACAATAACGCATAAACCGTCTTTCAAGTAGTGAACGATACACTATTTGATTGGTATTGCCGACATATTTCTTTGGATTGGTTGGTTTGAATAAACCTTTATAACTCTTTCTCATATCACTCTTATTTTCTATATAAATATTACTAACTAAGGATTATTTATACATGTCAGTTAAACTAAAAAACATTGCTAGTAATTTATCTACACCTTTCCTATCTGGAATAGTTAACAATTTTATGAGTTCAGGTAGTCAGAAAGACGCAGGTAAAGTAGCGGCTCAATTATTAAAGAAGTCGCCATTTGATATACCAGATAGTCCATCACAAAAACTAGTATCAAATCCTCTATCATTTAGTCCTGTACAATATCCACTTGACCTTGGCAGTAACGAACTTGGTCATTACATCATGTTTGAATCAGGTTTTGTTGGTTACAGTCCACAGACAAGTGGTTTTTTAGAAATGTCAAAGAATAGAGGTGGACCTCCTAGTGTTAGAAATAGAAAACTTACATCTAAATTACCTGATAGAAGTATCGTAACATCAGCAGTTGCATTATACATGCCACAATCTGTAAAAGTTGGTTACTCACAAAATTATGATAGTGATACAGAAACAGGTTTAGCTGGTGTCGCAGAAAAAGCAGGTATGGAAATCAATGACGCAGAGGGAGCGTCTGCTAAAGTACAAGCGGCTATGCAAGGTATCGTAGGTGGTGTTGCTACTCAAGCAAAAGAGATTTTAGGTGAATTCATATCACTTGCTGGTATGGGTGACCCCATAAGATTTGCAGCCAAAAGAGCTGGCGTAGCGGTCAACCCTAGAAATGAGGCATTTTATTCTTCACCATCACAACGAACATTCTCATTTGAGTTTGATTTTTGGCCTAGAAATGTAAAAGAGGCACAAGCAGTCGAAGATATAATTTTAATATTCAAATACAATTCAGCACCAGGTTTCGCAGACAAGACACAACAAAGTGTGTTCACAACACCAAATTATTGGAAAGTAAGTTACATGTACAATGGTGGTGTAAACCCACATTTAAATAAAATTGGTGCTTGTTTCTGTACAGATGTTCAGGTTGATTATGCACCAGACGGACAATACACTACATTTGGTGGTGAGGTTACAAAAGGTGGCGGTGTACCAGTACATACAAAATTAACAGTATCTATGTTAGAAGACAGAATTATAACTAAACAAGATATTGAGGCAGGCGCATAATGTCAAAGTTTTTTAATCATTTTCCATTAATAGAATATAACCTATCAGGTGCAAATGGCAACACTAAAACTGTAACCGATATCTTTAGAAGAGTTAAGGTTAGAAGTAAACTACAAAACAATCTCACACTATATGATAAGTATGATGTACAAGAGGGTGAGAAACCTGAAGATGTTGCATACAAAGCTTATGGTGACGCAGACTATTTTTGGGTTATAACACTTATTAATAACATTGTCAATAGATATTATGACTGGCCATTAGATGAGTATGTATTTCAACAGTATGTCGCAGACAAATATCCTAATCCAGAAACAGTACATCACTACGAGATAACACAATCAAGTGGTAGACAGGCAGGAGATGGTCCTAGTGACTATTCCCACAAGGTAGAGTGCAATGCTACAGACGCTGGCGCAGAGGCAGTTACAAACATACAATACGAAAGAAGATTACAAGATGAGAAGAGGCAAATTAGAATATTAATGCCTGTTTATCTACCAACATTCGAAGACGAATTTATTAAATTGATAAGAAAATAATAACATGGCAAATCTTGAACGAGATATTTTAGATAGAGTTGGTAAGTACAACCTATCTGAGTTAGAAATAATTTCATACAGACAAGACAAAGAAGAGAGTGGACCTAAGACTATGGACATCAAGGGTATTACCTTGACCATGTCTATCACAGAGGACATTTTTAGTAATAATATGAACGGCATGATAACTGTCTATGATACACAGGATATCAGGTCTATATTCCCTCTTACAGGACTAGAAAGATTATCACTTAAATTAAATACGCCTGGTTTACCAGGCCTGGATTATACAAATGATAACGGTGTACCATTTCAAATATACAAGGTAGATAGTGTAAGAAAAGATACCAGTAACGACATTGGTCAATTTTATAATATCTATTTCTGTTCACCTGAAATGTATAACAATCAAATAACTACAGTCAGTAGAGCATACGCAGGTCCTATAGAGGTCGCAGTAAAAGATATTTTTAGAAACAAGAAGTATTTAAATTCTAAGAAACCAATATTTGTAGAAGATACAAAGACAAATGCCAAGTATGTAATACCTAGTTTGAAACCATTTAGTGCCATTAATTTCTTGTCAAGTCAAGCATTATCTGGTAAATATAATAACGCAGGTTATTTGTTCTATGAAACATCAGCAGGTTTTCATTTTAGAAGTTTAGAGTCTATGTTGGCAATGGGTGGCTCAGTTGCAAGACCGACTAGATGGAATTTTCAATCACAAATTACACAAGTCAAAGACACTAAAAAAGATGAGGTCAAAGACATACAAAAGCGTATGCAACAGGTTATACGATATGAGTTTGGTAAACAAGTTGACGCATTAGAAAATATCAGAAGCGGTCTATACGCCAATAGATTGGTAGTACATGACGCATTTAATAAGACGATTACAACACATGATTTCAATTACAAAGATAATTACGAGAAAGGTTTTCATTTAGAATCAATAGGTGATGAACAAGACATAGATAAACATATCACACCTGATACACCATTAAATGATACCGGCAAAGGAATAT
>Ga0222650_1001069_pt1 | contig 15881 bp, 8 predicted proteins | sample AntAcemetagen367_FD_179820 | JGI IMG/M metagenome (GOLD analysis project Ga0222650, IMG submission 179820) | Saline water microbial communities from Ace Lake, Antarctica - #367 | ecosystem: Environmental > Aquatic > Non-marine Saline and Alkaline > Saline | place: Antarctica: Ace Lake | collected...
AAGAAGACATCCCCCTACCCGAGGGCTTTCCGCTCGAACGAGCGGTCATCCTTCCAGAATGGAACTATCAATGTCACCCTTCTGATTACTACGGTAATCTGAACTAATTTCTGCGCCATTCCTTAAAAAGGATATAGGTCTCAGAATGAGTGGACTCATTATGCGAGACCGTGAAACCTGTTTTTTTCAGAGGCTCTGAGTCCCAATTTACGGAATCCTCAGCCGGAAAGACCTTAGATTGCGTCATGCCTACCTCGCGGAGAGCCAAAAATTATCAGCCATTTTTTGAATACACTTTGTATTTTCGGTTCTTCGGGGAATTTAGTGCGCGATTTTGGGGCTGAGGGTGAGCTTGCCGCAGCAGAACAGAATACGGTTCCGGTAGTTTTCAAAGTTTCGAAAACCTCGCGCTGATGATTTGATTGATTGAATCTTACTGTTCAGCCCTTCGCTTACGGCGTTGCTAATCCGATGGCGAAAATAGCTCATTAAAACTGACTGCTAGGAATTTGCTTTTGGCGGGAGGGCCTTGGAGCCGCCCTTGGACCGGAGCTGCGGGGGGAGAAAGGGGGTTGAAAAATGAACACGAGAAAGGACAATGGAATGAAGAGGAGAATGAGTTTAACGGTGTTGGAAGGATTGGCCGCGTCTGCACCGGTGTCGCGGGCCGATATTGAGCTGCCCCCCCCCGTCCGGTCCGGTCCGGTCCAAGGGCGGCTCCAAAGCCCTCCCGCCAAAAGCAAATTCTAGCAGTTCGATTCCCGCTGGGCCGGACTATTTTACGCAGGTGCTTGGTAGTAGCCATCAAAGAAGTTTTATGTGTGTGCTTACGCGATGGCCAGGGGAGTTCGATTCTCTCCCGCTTGCCTTACTTTTCTAAAACCATGAACTTACTGAAACGGCATGATGAGTGTAACTCCGTGTTTTGGTCGGATTGGGTTGACCGCCGTGCGCCGATAGGGAGAATGGCTGGTCCTTCCAAAAAATGAATCCTCAACCGAAACCATGGTTCGCGAAATTCCTCCTGTTTTGCATGGGAGTCGGGATCGTCACGCTCGCGTCGTGCGGGAAAAAGGCGGCGGAAAACGAGGATGATCGCGAACCTCCGCAGTCCGTCGAGACTGCGGCGCTGGCACCAGTGGTGATTGGTTCGGGTGAAGGCGAGTGGAAGCAACTCGATGACCCGGCTGCAGATGGCTGGGACAGTGAGGTGCAGAGCGAGCAGATCAAGAAGCAGCTGGACGAGCTATCAGAGGCGATCGTCAATGGTGAAATCTCCAGCGACTTCCTATCCGGGGTCGTGACGGAAGAATTTTCCTCGAGCGAGTTGGTGCCGGGAAACGTGGTGACGGAATTCGAAGGATCGGGCTGGCGAGTTAGCAGAGGTCAAACCAGCGGGCGGAGTGAACTCGCCGGGGCAACGGGATTCGCGGATGCTCTCATGCTCCTCACCAATGCTCTCGGAGCTGAGACAGGTGATCGCCGCTGCAAGATCAAGGTGATCGAATTTCTCGACCGGGACGGCGAAATTCGGACCCGGCAACTGGTCGAGTTGAGCCAGCCAGGAGTGGAGATTCACGCGGAATGGACGCTCGAATGGGAACTCGGTGATCCACCATTGATCCGGACTCTGCAGGTGGGGAAATTCGAACGGACGACGTCGGAATCACAATCGCCGCTGTTCCGCGACTGCACGGAATCGGCGCTCGCCGCCAACCCGAGCTTCCACGAGCAGATTGCATTCGGGGCGAACCACTGGCTGGGGCGGATCCAGGACACTCGCAAGATGACCTTGCTCGGCACACCGGGGGCTGCGCTGGGCGATGTCAATGGCGACAGGCTGGATGATTTGTATCTCTGTCAGGCTGGCGGCTTGCCCAACCGGCTCTACCTGCAGAATCCGGATGGCACGGTGCGTGATGCGAGCGAGGCAGCGGGTGTCGGCTGGGTCGAATCGTCACGCAGCGCACTGATCATCGATCTCGACAATGACGGCGACCGGGATTTGGCGGTCGCGACTTATGCGCGGATCGTTTTGGCTGAGAACGACGGGACGGGGAAGTTTGCGGTCGCTGCGATTCTCGAGGTCGGTGTTGGCACGATGGGATTGAGTGCGGTGGACTTCGATCAGGATGGCGATCTCGACCTGTATGCGTGCCAGTACAGCGCGGGCGATCTCGAGGGCGAGGCGGGCGCGACGGTGATCGGGGCGGGTGGCAGCTTTGTCTACCACGATGCCAATAACGGCGGCGCGAACCACTTTTTCAAAAACGAGATCAGCGACGCCGATGGATGGAAATTTCCCGACATCACAAAAGCCTGCGGGCTGGACGCGAATAACCGCCGCTTCTCGTTCGCCGCTTCGTGGGAGGACTTCGACGACGACGGCGATCAGGACCTCTATGTTGCGAACGACTTCGGGCGCAACAATCTGTATCGAAATGACGAGGGTCACTTCACCGACATCGCCGCGCAGATCGGCGGTGAAGATCGCGCCTCGGGGATGTCGGTTTCCTGGGGCGATGCGAACCGCGACGGGCGCATGGATTTGTATGTCGGCAACATGTTCTCGGCGGCGGGTGGGCGCATCGCACGCCAGTCTGCCTTCAGTCCGGGTTCGACTGATGAGGAGCGTGACGCGCTGCTTCGATTTGCGCGCGGCAATACCCTGCTGATGCAGCAGGATGGTGGCTTCGCCGACAAGAGTTTGAGCGCCGGCGTGACCATGGGGCGCTGGGCGTGGAGTTCGCTGTTCACCGATATCAACAACGATGGCTGGGAGGACTTGCTAGTCGCCAATGGATACATCACCACCCCTGACAGCGGCGATTTGTGAAGCTTCTTCTGGCGGCAGGTCGTGTCGAGCTCCCAGTCCAATGAATTTGCCGAGGGCGTCTCGCGGGCGCATCTCGATCTTTCGACCATGATGAAGCGCGGGCGTTCGTGGAGCGGGCGCGAGCGTCACTGCGCTTACCTGAACCTCGGTGGCGGCGCCGACGGTGCGCCATCGCGATTCGCCAATGTGTCGGCACTTTCCGGCATCGATTTTGCCGACGATGGTCGCGCGATCTGTCTTTCGGATTGGGATCACGATGGCGATGTGGATTTCTGGGTTTCCAATCGCAGCGCGCCGCAGCTGCGGTTGATGCGCAACGAGAGCGCGGGCGACAACCACTTTCTCGGGATCAGGTTGCGCGGAGTAGAATGTAATCGTGACGCGATTGGCGCCCGTGTGACGGTTTACCCGATGGGTAGTGGCAAGCCGCTTTCGAAAACTCTGCGTGCAGGCGATGGTTACCTCGCGCAGTCGAGCAAGTGGCTATTATTCGGTTTGGGAAAGGCGGCTGGAATCGAACGGGTCGAGGTAAACTGGCCGGGCCGCGCAAGCGATGTCTACGAGGAATTGAAGGCTGATCAGCATATTATTCTTACCGAGGGCGGCGAGATGAAAACGTGGAAGCGTCCGAGTTCCGCGATCGCGCTCAAGCCTTCCAAATTGGAACTGCCTGCCGATTCGGGTGCGGCACGGATTCCGATGGTCACGCTACTGAAGCTTCCGGCGTTGCACTACGAGTCCTTCGCAGGCGAGACTCACCTGGTTAAAGCGGCAGGGAAGGATCGCTCACTGCTGATCAACCTGTGGGCGAGCTGGTGCGCGCCATGTCTCGGCGAGTTGCGCGAGTTCAAATCGCACGCCGCGGAGTTGGACACCGCCGGTGTGGATGTTCTCGCGCTCGCGCTCGATGGCGTCGGGGCAGACAAGAGCGATCCGGCCAAGGCGGCCGCGCGCGCGACGGGTCTGCAGCTGCCGTTCGCCCTTGGCCGGGCAAATGAAAAAATTCTCGCGATTCTCGAGCGCTTGCACGTGCGCCTAACCCCGATGGAGCTTCAAATGGCGGTGCCGATGAGCGTTCTCGTCGATGCGCAGGGGCGCGTGTCCGTTTTCTACAAAGGGACGGTCGGTGTGGATCAGGTGATCGCGGATTTGGCGCATTCGAAGAAAGACCGCGCAGCGAGGCTGCTGGCTTCGGTTGGCTTGGGCGGGACGGTTCTCGAGTCCGAGCACCCGTCGATCGCCGCCGCAGCCGACCAGCTTGAGGTGACGCAGCGCTTCCAGTTCGCGCAGGACATGTGGCAGGGCCAACTTTTCGATGACGCCGCGATCCAATTCCGCGACACGCTTGCGCTGGCGCCGGATTTCGCCTCGGCGGCGAGCAATCTGGGGCTTGCCTATGCGAAACAGGGCAAGCTGGACGATGCGGTCGCGACCTATGAAAAAGCGCTGGAGCTGCGTGATGACTCGGCGGTGATCCATTTGAATCTCGGCCTGGTGCTTGAGCAGCTGGCGAGTCCGGCGACTGCAGAGAGACATTTCCGGCGCGCGCTTGAACTCGATTCGAAACTTGGCAAAGTGAATGACGCCCTGGGCATGATGCACGCAAAGCGCGGTGAGATGGAAGCGGCGAGTGCGTTCTTTCAAGACGAGACCGAGGTCAACCCGCGGTTTGCGGAGGGGCACAATCATCTTGGTTTGATCCACCTCTCGCTCAAGCATCCTGCCGAGGCGGTCGCGCCGCTACTGAAAGCGATCGAGTTGAATCCGGATCACGCTGACGCCCTCAATAATCTCGGGATTGCCTACAGACGGCTCGGTCAGCCTGAAGACGCGAGCAAGGTTCTGGAACGCGCGGTCGCAGCAGCCCCTGAATTTGTGCCAGCACTCATTAATCTGGGATTGGCGCTTCTAGATCAGGGCGAAGCGCAGCAGGCAAAAAGGTGTTTTGAGCAGGTGCTCGAGCGACAGCCCAACTCCGAAATTGCCCGGAGAAACCTCGAAAAGGCACGTGAAATGCTCGAGAAGTGACATTGTTGTCACAATGTTACACAAGCTTGGCGTGATTCGCATAGAGTTGTTGCGCCCGAGTTAGCTATAAGATTGACCGTCAATTAGAGAATTGATTGAAATTAAGCCAACTATCATCATGAAATTATCCACAAAAAGCAAATTCCTACTTTACGTAGCGGGAATCGCGCCATTAGGCGCAGCCAACATCATCAATATTGACGCCACAGGCCTCACGGCGCAGACCGGAATCGCATCCATCGGCAACACGGGGACGGCTGGCGGCGCGTTCGACACAGTCGCGGGCAGCGTTGATGTCGCGCCAGCCGGGGGTATCAACGGGCTCGTTTTCGACGGTTCCAAGATGAACTCCAGCTTCTTGACCAACTCCCTCGCTACCCCGATGACCGGCAACCAGCCACACTCGGCCCAAGCATGGGTCTTCAACCCCGGCATCTCGGCCGAGGAGGCCATCGTCTCCTAGGGACGCCGTGGTGGTGGAGAAGGCTCGAACGTAGGCTTCCACCAGGGCAACCACAACGTCTACGGGGCAGTCGGCCACTGGGGTGGCCCGGACGCCACCTACAACAACCCCGACCCCGACGCCACCGTCATCAACGCCACCGCAAACCTCTGGACCCACCTCGCCTACACCTTCGACGGCAACGAATCCCGCGTCTTCATCAACGGCGTGTTCGTCAACGCCGACGCCCACGGCGCGTTGGCTACGCACGAGTTCCTCGATGACGGCACCACCCCGCTACCCTTCGCCCTCGGCGCGGAACACGACGGCAACAATCTCACAAGTACTCCCATCGCTTTCAGCGGCACCATCGGCCGCGTGCGCGTGGACGACACCGCGCTCAGCGACTCCGACATCCTCAGCCAATTCAACTCCGAAACAGCGTTCTTTAGCGGCGTCCCCGAACCAAGCTCTGCGGTTCTGAGTGGGTTCGCTGCTTTCTTGCTAATGGCGCGCCGTCGTCGCAGTTAGGACTGATTCCGGAGTCCCATTCCCCAGCTAGGGTCAACATAGCTGCGCTGGAATTCGGACTGCTCCCGGCCGGCCCAATTTGAACAACGCGCTGCGGACCTTGGTCTGTAGCGCGTTTTTTTTGTCCACATGTCAAATCCCTCAAACCCCACTCTAGCAGAACTCTTATGAAAACAGATATCCGTAAATTCATCGTCGTGCATCTCTTTCTGGCGGAATAGGCGCAACACGAGTGGCAAGCCGCTTTCGCAAACTCTGCGTGCAGGCGATGGTTACCTCGCGCAGTAGAACTCGCCCCGAGGTTCGTGCCATTCGCACGTCAACCTAGACCTAATCCATCTGGATAGGCGGGAGCCGGAGCAGGAGAAAAGGTGTTTTGAAGCGGCGCTCGAGCTCCAGCCCAACTCCGAAATTGCCCGGAGAAACCTCGGGAAGGCACGAGAATTGCTGAAGGAGTGACAGGGGGTGGCACAATGTTACACAAGTATGGCGTGATTTTCATAGAGTCGTTGCGCCCAGGTAGCTAAAAAAAAATGGATGGTTAATTCGAGAATAACTTTAGTGTCTGGATTTCTGATTTTATTCCAGATCTCCCTTGCGCTTGCGGTCGAGCCAAAATCAACGGCACTAGCGAAACGCGCCAAGCCGGCAGGCTCGGAAATGCTATTCGGCGAACTGGACGCGAAGGTTTCAGGGATCGATTTCGTCAATCCGATCGACACGGAGCACCCATTGAAGCGGCTCTACACGAGCGCGTTTGGCGGTGGTGGTGTGGCGGCGGGTGATGTCGATGGCGATGGCCGCTGCGATCTCTACTTCGTCTCGGGTGCGCGAGAGAACCGGCTCTATCGAAATCTGGGCGAGGGGAAATTTGCCGATATCACGGGCGAAGCCGAAGTCGGTGGCGGCGAGGCTTGGGGCGGCGGTGCCGCCTTGGTCGATATCGATGCGGATGGCGATTTGGACATCTATGTCTGCAACTACGAGTCGCCGCACCAGCTGTTCCTCAACGACGGCAAGGGCAAGTTCCGCGAATCGGCGCGCGCGTTTGGGCTCGACCAATCCGGCGCGTTCTTGATGGCGGCCTTCGCTGACTATGATAACGATGGTGATCTCGACGTCTATTTGCTAGGCCACCGCCACTACCGTCCCGGCGGGCGCCCGGCGCATGGCGTGACGGTGATGAAGGATGGCAAGCTACAGATGCTGCCGCAATACGAGGACTACTACGGAATCATGTGGCGCGGTGGCAAGAACTTCGAGATCAACAACGTCGGTGCCAGCGACCGTCTGTTGCGCAATGATGGTGGGCACTTCCGCGATGTGACCGCATTGGCGGGGATTTCGATGGCGCGCAACCAGGGCAATTCGGTCACCTGGTGGGACTTCAACCACGACGGTCTGCCAGACATTTATATCGGCAATGACTTCGAAGATCCTGACCTGCTCTACCGCAATAACGGCAATGGCACGTTCACGGATGTCGCCAAGCAACAGCTGCCGCACACGGCGTGGTTCACGATGGGAGCCGATTGCGGCGACATCAACAACGACGGTCTGATGGACTTTCTCGCCGCCGACATGGCGGGGACGACACACTACAGCGCAAAGACGACGATGGGAGCGATGGGGGCGAGTAACTGGTTCATGCAGAACGCCGACCCGCCGCAATACATGCGCAATTGCCTCTACGTGAACACCGGCACCGGACAGTTCATGGACGCCGCACCCATGTCGGGCCTGGCCTCGTCCGACTGGTCGTGGGCCGTGAAATTCGGTGACCTTGATTGTGACGGGCGCATCGATGTTTTCATCGCCAATGGCATGACGAGGAATTTCAATGACTCCGATAACCCACTGCGCCTCGAAAAATTGGTCGGCAGGACAGAGTGGGATCTCTACGAGGGAACGCCCGCCCGCCCCGAGCGCAACCTCGCGTTTCGTAACCGTGGCGACTTCGACTTTGCCGACGAGAGCGAGAGCTGGGGGCTAGGTAGAAATGGGATCAGTTATGCGGCTGCGTATTTCGATCTCGAGGGCGACGGTGATCTGGATCTCGTGGTGGCAAATCTCGACGAGCCGCCGACCATTCACCGCAACGACGGCCAGGATGGTGCGCGCGTCGCATTGCGATTGGAAGGCGGGGGAGGCAACCGCTTCGGAATCGGAGCGAGCGTGCGACTGCGCACCAAGGACGGTGTGCAGATCCGACAGTTCAATCCGATGCGCGGGTTTTCCTCCTGCGATGAGCCGCTGGTGCACTTTGGTCTCGGGGATGCTACCGTGATCGACGAACTGGAAGTGACTTGGCCCGGCGGAAAGGTGTCGGCTTTCAAGAATCTGCCTGCCGATCGGTTTTATACGATTGCTGAATCTACGGCGGCGTCTGCTGTTGTTGAAGTCGACCAGCCGGCGCAGACCATGTTTGGCAAAAGCGACGCAATGCGCGGGGCGCGTCACTGGGAGATGCCGTTCAACGATTTTGCGTTGCAACCACTTTTGCCGAACCGATTGTCGCAGTCTGGCCCCGGGATGGCCTGTGGCGATGTTGATGGGGATGGCGATGAAGATTTCTATCTGGGTGGCTGTGCGGGCTATCCGGGGCAACTGTTGATCAACGATGGGGCAGGGCGTTTCGAGCCGAGATCGTTCTCTGCGGGCGAGCACCACAAAGCGAGCGAGGATCTTGGAGCGTTGCTGTTCGACTCTGACGGCGATGGTGACCTCGATCTCTACGTCGTCAGCGGTAGCATTGAGGCGCCACCACAACATGACTCGTACGGCGACCGGCTCTATCTAAATGACGGCAAGGGCAAATTTAGCGTCGCCGGATTTGGGGCGCTACCGGGCAACGCCGACAGCGGTAGCGTGGTGGCGGCAGCTGACTACGACCGCGACGGAGATCTCGATCTGTTTGTGGGGAGCCGCGTCATTCCGGGGCAGTACCCGGTGTCGCCGCGCAGCCGCTTATTGGAGAACCGGGACGGTCAATTCAGTGATGTGACCCACAAGGTGCCGGCGCTCGGCAAGTCGGGGCTGGTCACCGGCGCGCTCTGGTCGGATGCGGATGGCGATGGCTGGCTCGATCTCCTGGTGAGCAACGAGTGGGGCCCGGTGAAATTTTTCCGCAATGAAAAGGGAAAACTCATGGAGGCGACCGCGGAAGCTGGGCTCGATGGCCTGCTCGGATGGTGGACCGGTATCAACGGCGGCGATTTCGACAACGATGGCGATATCGATTACCTCGTGACTAATTTCGGGCTGAACACGAAATACAAGGCGACGGGCGAGGCTCCGGAATTGCTTTACTACGGCGATGTCGAAGGCACGGGTCGATCACGTTTGATCGAAGCGGGGTTCGAAGATGGCGTCCTCTACCCGCACCGCGGATTCAGTTGCTCGCGCAGTGCGATGCCGTCCCTCGGCGTGAAGCTCAAGACCTATCATGGCTTCGCCAGTTCGAAGCTCGCCGAGGTCTACTCGCCGGATCGTCTCAAAGGCGCGCAGCGCTTTGAAGCGAGCACCTTGGAGACGGGCGTGTTGATCAACGATGGCGGCGCGAAGTTCCGCTTCCGTCCGCTGCCGCGCATGGCGCAGATTGCTCCGGCTTTCGGCTCGGCGATCTTAGATGCGAACGGCGATGGCAATCTCGACATCTACCTCGTGCAGAATTTCTTCGGTCCGCAGATCGAGACGCGGCCGATGGATGGTGGCTTGAGCGTCCTGCTGGTGGGTGATGGCAAGGGCGGGTTTTTACCAGTCCCAGCTCGTGACAGCGGGCTCGTGGTGGCGCAGGATGCCAAGAGTTTGGCGATGACCGATCTGGCGGGTGATGGTCGGCCTGACCTCGTGATCGGGGTCAACGATGGCCCCGTGCTGGTGTTCGATAATCTTGGGTCGGCGACACCGATATCGGTCAGGCTTGCCGGTCCGAAGGGCAACCGATCTGGGATAGGCGCTCGCGTGACGCTCGAGTTTGGGAACGGCGCGCAGCGCGTGGGCGAGATCACCGCAGGCGGCGGTTACCTGTCCCAGTCGCCCCCGACGCTTTATTTCAGCCCGCCGCAGGGCACGCGGGCGGAGAAGATCTCGGTGCGCTGGCCGGACGGAAAGACTACGAGCGCCGCGATCGGGCAGCAGTCGCGAGAGGTATTGGTTAAATACGAATAGCGAAGGATTTAGTTTCCCCTTAATCCGTGTGTTGGCTCTCAGTGGGAGGCTCGAAGCGCTTGCGGTAGGCTCGTGGGGAAACTCCCATCATCTCGGAGAACTTCTTCGAAAAAACGCTGTGGTCATAGAAGCCGATCTCGAGTGCGATCTCTGTGATCTGCAGTTGTGTGTGGAGCAACAGCTCGCACGCTTTCAAGATCCGGAGCCGCGCGATGTAGAATTGGAGCGTCGTCTTGAAGGTCTCATTGAAGCGTCGCTGCAGCTGGCGCACCGACATCCCCACCAGTTTCGCAAGCTCGAGTATCGAGACTTTTTGCGCGTAATTCTCTTTCAAAAATTCGATCGCAGGCAGCAATTCGAGGTAAGGTTGCAGTGAGGCGTGTGCGCCCTCGTAGCTGCGGACAATCCCACACAGGCCCGCGCCCTTGCCTTGTCGATCAAAGAATGGGATCTTATCTGTGACAAACCAGACGGGGTCGCCAACCCGGTTGGGGAACAGTTCGACAATCCCCATCAGCGGCTCCAGGCTCGCGAGCACTCGCTCGTCATCGGCGTGGTACTTCTCCGCTAATTCCGGCGAGAAAATCTCGTGATCAGATAGGCCGACGATTTCTTCCTCTTGCGCGAATCCGCATCGCTCGACGAAAGCGCGATTGCCGGCCATCAGCCGCAGTTGTGCATCTTTTGCAAAATACAAGGTGTCCGGGAGATACTCGAAGAGCCCTTGGACCGAGCCAGGTTGTAGCTGATCCAGCCATGCTCGCTTAAGTTTGGACGAATCCATGTCGTGATCTTACACAAACTATGCGTCCGAATACAAGTATTTTTTAGTTTTAGCTGGTCAACTATTAAAAGATAAAGGCGCAGGTAAACACCGAGCGCCACGGCACCGAATCCACCATCCCGTCTCGTCGTCCTCAGTGGAACAGGTCACGCGGCTGCTGAAAATAATAAAGCAATAGAATCCAATGAAAAAGAAGCCAATAAAATTCCGGCAACTTCCCCCTAAGACCTCCCGCTGCACGCGTTCCATCCTGAGACACACCTGGTTGTGTGCTCTCGGATTGGGGATCCAGTCGGCGCAAGCGGATCTGATCGACGCTGGAAATATCCTCGTCGATGTGAATGTGGAGAACTCCATCATTGGTTCCTCGCCCACTTCGCTGCCGAACCTAGGAACCGTGTTCGGCGATTTCGAACTCGTCAACCAGGCCGGGCAGCCGGAGCCCCAGATCGTTGAAATCACCGACACGAACGCGATCACTTTGAAGGGGATCCACCTCAATCTTGAGGCGGCGGCACAGAACGTTTACAAGGGGCCACTGACGCCTGCGGGATTGACTGCGGCTGGCGCATCCCGCTCGATCGAAGTCTGGGCGAACAACCCGGATATCGGGAACGAAGAGATGATGGTCAGCTGGGGGCGCCGTGGGGGCGGGGACGGAACTAATATGTCGTTCGGATTGACTAACCAGCCGGCCTTTGGCGCGGTCGGCCACTGGGGGGGGCAGGATGTCCCATGGGGAATTGACGGGGCGGGAACACCAACGGCCGGGGATTGGCACCACTTGGTCTACACCTATGATGGCGACATCACGAGCCTCTATTCCGACGGGGAGTTCGTGTATAGCGAGGCCACCGGATCGCTCGATACCCACGACGGTTTCCCGTTCGTCCTCGGCGGCCAGAATCACCAGAACGATCCGTTCGATGTGACTGTGGATGGCTTCGGCGGTGCCTCCGGTGGCAACTTCAGCGGGCTGTTGTCCCGCGTTCGGATTCACGATGGCGTGTTGAGCCTCGCCGCCGTGGTCAATAATTTCAACAATGGACCCGGGGGTACTCCTCAGCCCGATACTGACGGAGACGGGATCATCGATGCGATCGAAGATTTGCACGACTGTCTGGACAAGAATGTTGCCGACGCCGATGCAGATCCAGACCTGGATGGTCTGAGCAATATCGACGAGTTGACACGCCGAACCGATCCCTGCGATGCAGATACTGACGATGACAACATCAATGATGGTGACGAGGTCAACCGCATGGTCGGCGGACAGCCTGCACCGACCGACCCTCGCAACGCCGACACTGACGGCGACGGTCTCAACGACGACGTCGAGACTCACACCGGCACCAGCAACGGGCCGAGCGACACTGGCACTGATCCGTTGATCGCCGATGGCGACGGCGATAAGCTGAGCGATGGTGCCGAAATTAACCGCATGGTCGACGGGCAGCCGGCTCCGACCAACCCGTTCGAAGCAGACAGCGACGACGACACTTGGGACGACGGGTTGGAGATAAGCCTCGGGACCGATCCCAATGACGCCACGAGCTTTCCGACCATCGACGCAACCACGATCGTCAATGTCGATGCCACAAACCTCGAACTCGACGACGGGGAAGTGGTTGACACCCTGGCCAATTTCGGATTAGCCGGACCATTCTCAACCTTGATCGGGTCTGTGGAAACGATCAGCCATGCTTCCAACAATGATCCGAGCGTGTTGATTCAGGGATTGGCCTTCGATGGTGACAAGATGGTTTCCGCCGTATCTCAAGCCGACGCCGGGCTCACCGACAATCCGGTCCACTCCATCAGCGCTTGGGTGTGGAACCCGGATATCGCTGCGGAGGAGGCCATCGTATCTTGGGGACACCGCGGGGGACCTGATGGTTCGAACATGGGCTTCCACCAGGGCACCCACAGCGCCTTCGGGGCAGTCGGGCACTGGGGCGGTGGGCCGGATGTCGGCTACGGCAACGACGGCACTGATATCAATGAAACCCTCGGCCGCTGGGCGAACCTCGCCCTGACCTTCGACGGAGACGAGACCAAGGTCTTTATCGACGGTGTGCTCAATAATACCGATGCTCACGGCGCACTCGCCCCTCACGAGACTTTCGGTGACACTACCCCGGTGCCGCTGGCCATCGGTTCAGAACACAACGGCGACAATGTGAACTCGACCCCGATCGCCTTCAGCGGCACGATCGCCCGCGTCCAGGTGTTCAACGTCGTCAGGAGCAACGAGGAGATCCTCGAGGCCTTTGAAGCGGAGAGCCCCTACTTTTTCGACGGCATCCCCGAGGGCCCCGACAACGGATTTCGGATCACCAGCGTGAGCCATGATCCTGATACGGAGTTTGTGTCCTTGACGTGGACGTCACGACCCGGGAGGTTTTACACGGTTCAGTCTGCGGTGGATATGACGGAGTGGTTGGAAGTCGATGACGGCGTCGAGGGTGCAGAGGGCGAGACGACGACTTACGTCGATCGCACGGATAACCCTCCCGGAACGAAGCTGAGATTCTACCGCGTGCTCAAGAACCCGTAGGGGGATGAGTGTATCTTGGCGACGCCGAGTGAACTATTTGGAAAATGATTCTCCAGTTTGTCCAAAAACGGACGAGCATCCATGGGAATCTGAATCCAATTGAAGTATAAAGAACGTGTCGACGAATAAAGATGCTCCCCGCTCAGGCGGGGAGCATCTTTAGGATAATGGTATCGGCTTTGGCCCTGTTGTTGATCGCATTTGGATACGCTCCAGCGCGCGGCGACTTGGTCGATGCCGGCAGCGTCCTCGTCGATGTGAACACAGAATCGCTGGTCGTCGGATCGACGCCGGCGACCTTGACTGCTACTGCTAGGAATTTGCTTTTGGCGGGAGGGCCTTGGAGCCGCCCTTGGACCGGAGCTGCGGGGGGAGAAAGGGGGTTGCACGAGCGCACCGAGTGACGAGCGGGCGGTGGGCATGAGGAGAGGAACGACGAAAGCGACGCGAGGAGCGGTGACCAAGGAGCACGGGAGGAACGCCGCCAGCTCAAAAAGAGAGCGGCTGCCACGGAGTGACGATGTGGTGAGGGGAACGAACCGCTGAGGAAGGACAGGCAGACCAGCGAACGATAGCACGAATAGGGATAGCGAGCGAAGGCGCGATGTCTGCGCGCAGGGCGCTTGCCGCCCCGCAGACAGCGTGCCGCAGCGGTCGATTTGCCGGACGAAGGTGCTGAGAACTTTCGAACCACCGACAGGCTTTCGACGACCGCCACCGGAACAGCTTGGGAACGGGAATTCAACGCCGTTGCAGGAACCTTTGCTATTACTGCGGGTAATTGAACGCCAAACAGCTTGGAAGAAAGATTTAAGGCGGTTGCAAGGGGATTTGCTATTAGTGCGGGAAACTATCGCCGGGCCAAGTTTGTGGTGTGCTTTCTTTTTCCATACAACAACACGTTAGAATCGTTTTTGATTGATGCAAGCAATCTCAGAACTTTGGCGCTTCTCCGGCAGAGTTTGGAACTAAGAACCAGTGACGTTCGTTCTGGAAGTGTCGAACAAGCGAGAGATACTACTGCTAGGAATTTGCTTTTGGCGGGAGGGCCTTGGAGCCGCCCTTGGACCGGAGCTGCGGGGGGAGAAAGGGGGTTGACGCACAACACGGGCTGGGCAACAGGCTGCGGGCCATCGGGTCGGCGGCGGCAATCGCGCGGGCCACCGGGCGCGAAATGGTCATCGTCTGGGAACCCGATCTGCATTGCGAGGCGCGGCTGGGTGATCTGTTCGACTATGCAGGGCCAGTGCTGGAACTCAGCGCGCCACCGCCAACCGCCACCCGGCTCAACTATATGGAGATGGAGCCCGAGGCTGCCAAGGACGCCCCGCTGATCCTGACCGACGGGCAGGATGCCTATGTGCGCTCGGCCTTTGTGCTGCGCCATCCAGCCAGCCATTGGGGGCCAGATGTGGCGTTTCTGCGCGCCCTGCAACCCAGCGCCCAGGTAATGGCGCTCGTCCGCGGCCACAGCCAAAACCGGCCTCGGCCGCAGATTGGCATCCATATCCGGATGGACGGCGCAGCAGGCACCAAACCCCACAACTATGACAGCCCCGAGCACTGGACCGCCAACAGCCACGCCGCGATCCAGCACTGGCGGGGGCAAAGCCACCACGACCGGTTTATCGCCCGCACCCGTGCCCTGCTAGACACCAACAGCCGGGCGCAGGCCTTCCTTGCCGCCGACACCGCCGCCAGCTATGCGGCCTTTGAGGCGGCCTTTGGCGACCGTGTCACCCGGCTGGACCGGCCGGTCTACGACCGCTCGGCGGTGCAATTGCGGTATGCGCTGGCCGATGTGCTGTTGCTGGCGCGGGCGCAGCATTTTCTGAGCAGCCAATGGAGTTCGTTCTCCGAGCTTGTGATGCGGCTCACGACAACGATCGAGGTCCAGGAAAAGGCCGGGGTCGATTTTTAGGCTCTGGCGGGCCATAACAGGCTCTGGTCAAGCCTAGGATAGGCTGACAGCACCCGCCAAATGAGCGGTGCCTGACCCGGATATTATCCATCAAAATGCGGAGCACTGGCAACCCAGTGTTCGGCATCAGGCCCGGCATCATAGCGCGCATCGGGTCGCACATCAGACTGCACTTCAGGCCAAGGCCCTGAACGGGTCCGCCCCGTCAAGAGATACACCTGAAAACTGCGAGGCACAAAGATCCACACTGGCAGACCAGGCGCGGCGCCGACTGGCCCCAATATGCCGCGCCGAGGCCCGCTCGACGCTTGCCCGGGGCGCGGCGCTGTGCTTTGCACAAGGGATGAGCACCAGCCCGCCCCCTCCGCTGCCACGTCTGGCCCGCAGTTCGCCGCTTTGGCGGTCCACACGCACCATCGTGGCGCTGATGCTGCGCGAAATGGGATCAACCTATGGGCGGTCGCCGGGGGGCTATCTGTGGGTGATCGCAGAGCCGATCGGCGTGATCGCGGTGCTGTCGATTACTGCTAGGAATTTGCTTTTGGCGGGAGGGCCTTGGAGCCGCCCTTGGACCGGAGCTGCGGGGGGAGAAAGGGGGTTGACTACTGCTAG
>Ga0222650_1001076_pt1 | contig 15753 bp, 24 predicted proteins | sample AntAcemetagen367_FD_179820 | JGI IMG/M metagenome (GOLD analysis project Ga0222650, IMG submission 179820) | Saline water microbial communities from Ace Lake, Antarctica - #367 | ecosystem: Environmental > Aquatic > Non-marine Saline and Alkaline > Saline | place: Antarctica: Ace Lake...
GAAATAAGGAAATGTTTATAATGGCAAGAAAAATATGTAGTTGGAAAGACGCAATACCTGAAAATGTATTTGAAGATAAAGCAACCGCTAACGAATATGTTAGAGGTAGAATGGCAGAATTTAATATCCTACGTGACGCTGATATGACACCAGAAACTTGGGCAAGAGCAGTCAGATTTGATTTCTTTGCAGCAATGGCTTCAACCATGAGTAACAAAATGAGAAAAATGGGAAGTCTTTTAGTTAGAGATTCTACTCCAAAAAAAGGCGTGACTAATTACACAAGACCTGTAACTGCTTCGGAAGTTAAAGATATGAATGTAGACAGAATGATGGTTTTATATCATGTTCCTCATACAAATTTCTTAAAAAAATGGCTAATAGAACAAAAGAAATTAGGCAGACATAACTGGAATGGTGCAAATAATAATAAAGTAAGAAAAGAATTTAATGATTTAGTAGGTAGAGCAATACGTGGAGAAACGATTGCTTTAAATGAATTAGGATATGTAGGTAAAGAAAGCCAAGAATTAATTGCTAAAATGGCAAAAGTTCAAAGTAATTTACTAAATGAGCAACTTCAAATGCTTAAAATTACAGGTGTAGAAGGTGCTGAAAATATTGTAGATAATTTTAATTATTTAACAAGAGTTCATAATCCACAAAAATATCAAAAAATATTATCTGACCCTAGTAAAGGCCCACAGTATCTTAAAACGTTTTTAGTAAATGCCATGGACGATACAATGGTTAAAGGCTCTAAACAAAAACCATTAACAGCAGCTCAAAAAATGACAATAGCAGAAAATTTAGTAACTATTGTTCAACGTTCAAATTTTCAAAGAGGTGGTGTTAATTTAGATTTTATCATGACTAGTATGCAGAAACGTGAAACTTTTAGACGTACAATGCAAGACCATACTGATATGAAACCTGAGGAAATAGACAATTTAATTAATAAAATGTTTAAAGTTCCTCCTGGAACAACAGGTGCTAGCTCATCTTATTTACAAAGAAGAATTAAATTTAATGAAGGACATACTGACGGTAGGACAAACTTTTCTGATTTATTAGAAAACAATGCTGAAGCTTTATTTATGAATTATACCAACAGTGCAATGGGGGATATGGCTCTTGCTTATAAAGGTATAAAATCTAGAGGCGATTTTGCAAGATTGAGACAAGAAATTGTAGACGATTATTCTGCTGCAACTATTAATTCTGGTAAACTTAAAAAATGGCAAATGGATAATGAATTAGACGCTATGGATATGGCTTATAGTTATATCAAAGGTCAACCACTTGCACCAAACCCTAGCGGTTTAGGCCCTACAGCAGGTAGATTTATTCGTAAATTAAATTATTCAAGAGTAATGAACCAAGTAGGTTTTGCTAACATGTCTGAAATGGGCAACCTTACAGGTTTAATTGGTTGGAGAGCAACATTAAAAAATGTACCTGAAATAAGACGTATGATGAAACGTTTAGAAAATGGAGAACGTGTAGATGATTTTATTCGAGAAATAGATTACACTCTTGGTGGCATTGGTAACCACTCAATCATTCAACAAGTTACAAATAGATTAGATGATTTTGGAAGTAACATGTCGGACGATTTAGTAACAACTGCTGAAAATAAATTAGACCAATTAAACAGATTTACAAATACTTATTCTGGACAATTTTCAAGTACATCTGCAATGCAAATTGTTACTGTATCCGAAATGACTCAGATATTTGGTAAATGGGCTGTAGGTAAAGGAAGCCATCCTTTTGCTAAACTTAGATTTGGTAAAAATAGAATGTCTGATGACCAGATGAGAGCAAGAATGGATGATTTAGGGATTAGTCCTACAATGTTAGAAAAGATTTCTAACGAATTTAAAAGTCATACATCATGGACTAAGGGAGAACTTGGTACAAGAATTTCAAAAACTAACTTTGATAGATGGTCTAATGAAACTAGAGCAGTTTATATTATGGCTATGAGAAGATTAGCACATAGAACAGTTCAACAAGCAGATATAGGTGAGAAAGCATATTTTGGATATTTAAAAGAATTTGGAATGAATGCAGATGGACACCTTGGACAAATTGCTTATCAATTTAGAAGTTTCATGTTTTCATCATGGGGTAAACAATTCCTATATGGTTTAAAAATGAGAGACGCTATCGTGTTTGACCAGTTTATGAACTCAATGCTTTGGGGTAGTTTAATGTTTACAGCGCAAACTTCACTAGCAGGTTTAGCTCATCCAAACCAAAAAGAATTCTATGAAAGAAGATTAAATCCAGAAACAATCGCTAAAGCAGGATTTCAAAGAGCTGCTTTTGCTTCATTGCTTCCTGTAGGTGCTAATTTATTAGGTTCAATGTATACAGACAATCCTATCTTTGGATACAGAACAAGTGGCTTAGACACCAATATTATTACTGGTAACCCCACTTATTCATTAATATTTCAAAAATTAATACCAACAATGAAGGCAGTATCGCAAAGTACTTTTAATCCAGAGAGAACATTTTCTCAATCAGACGGAAATAAAGCTATTGGAATATTGCCATTTTATAATTTAATAGGTTTACAGCAATTTTTAAGAGCAATAGCAGGTGAATTGCCTGAAAACCGACAATAATAAGACCCCATATTAGAAGCTAAACACAAGGAGATTAATGGCTAATTCATTTGTAAGATATACAGGTAATGGCTCTACAACTGCCTATTCTATATCATATTCATATAGAGCTGCAGCAGATTTGATTGTCACTATTAACGGTGCCGCTACAACATCTTACACTTTAAACGGTGCAGGTAGTACATTAACTTTTGACACTGCTCCCGCCAATGCGAGTGCTATTGAAATTCGTAGAAAGACTTCACAAACTTCCAGATTAACAGATTACGCAGCAGGTTCAGTTCTTACTGAAAATGATTTAGATACAGATAGTGAACAGGCATTCTTCATGTCACAAGAAGCTATTGATGATGCACAAGATGTAATCTCATTAGACAATGCAGATTTTCAATATGATGTAGGAAACAAAAGATTAAAAAATGTAGCAGACCCAACGTCAGCACAAGATGCAGTAACTAAGAATTACTTAGAAAATACTTGGTTATCTACAGCTAACAAAACAACTTTAACAACTGTTAACTCTAATATCGCAAACATCAACGCAGTCAATTCAAACTCAACAAATATAAATTTAGTAGCAGGAGACGCTACGGACATTGGTATTGTTGCTACAAACATAGCAGATGTCAGTAAAGTTGCAGATGATATAACAAAAGTAATTGCAGTAGCTAATGATTTAGCAGAAGCAGTTAGTGAAGTTGAAACAGTTGCAGACGATTTAAATGAAGCAACTTCAGAGATTGAAGTAGTGGCAGGTGCGATTGTTAATGTAGATTTAGTAGGTGGTTCAATAGCTTCAGTAAATACTTTAGCAGGTTTAAATACTGAAATTGGTAATCTAAATACTATTAGAGCTGATATTACAGCAGTAAATACTAATTCAGCAAACATTACAGCAGTAAATAATAACTCTACAAATATTAATACTATAGCAGGTTTAAATACAGAGTTAGGTTTACTAGGTACTTCAGCAATTGTTACAGATATGGATTTATTAGGAACTTCTGCAAACGTAACTGCAATGGGTTTATTAGGAACTTCAGCTAATGTAACTGCTCAAGGTTTATTAGGAACTTCAGCAAATGTAACAGCCATGTCAACTGTTGCGACAAATATTGCAGGAGTTAATTCTTTTGCAGATAGATATAGAGTTGCAAGTACAGACCCTTCAACATCTTTAGATGAAGGAGATTTAGTTTATAACTCAACTGGGAATGTTGTAAAATATTACAATGGTTCTGCTTGGGTAGCCCTTACAACAGACACAGATGTAAAAACATTAGTAAGTGCTAATGACACAACTGCTGGATATTTAAACGGAAAATTAGTTGCTGGTACAGGAATTTCATTTACTGAAAATAGCGATGGTGGCAACGAAACATTAACAATAACAAACACAGGAGATGACCCTACAGCTTTAGCAATCGCATTAGGATAAATATAAAATATGGCAAATACATTTAAAATAAAAACAAATGGTGCAATGCCAGCATCTGCTGGAACACCATTAACTTTATACACAGGAAAAAGTAGTACAACAGCAGTAGTATTAGGATTAATACTTTGTAATATTCACACAACAGCAGTTACAGCAACAGTTCAATTAGTGTCTGATACATCTGATACAGAAACAAACGAAACTGTAAAAGTAGTTAATGATGTAAGTATTCCAGCTGGAAGTTCTTTAGAAGTTTTATCTGGTTCAAAAGTTGTAATTCAAGCAACAGATGTTTTAAAAATAGACTGTTCAGTGGCAGCTAAAATTGACGCTTCATTATCAGTAATGGAAATAACATAGGATTAATATGGCATATATAGGTTCTTCACCAGCAAACAAACCATTAACAAGTTCTGATATAACAGATGGAATTATTAGTACAGCAAAAATAGCAGATGATGCTGTTACAGCAGCTAAAGCAGCTTTTTCAGCTGGTAAGGTTTTGCAAGTTGTAAGTTCTGATAATAGTTATGCAATAGACCTTACCTCATCATCTACTACTGATGTTCCGTCTGCAAGTGGTGTTACTTGGGAAACATCAATTACACCAAGTTCTACATCTTCAAAAATACTTATATCTTCTAATTTAAGTGTGCAAAGTAGTATTTATAATGCTGCTGATGCAAGAAGTTATGTAGATATTCTTTATAAAATAGGTGCTGGTTCATACACAACTTTAAATAATAGACAACATTATTCTATGTATGATTATGGTGGTCATGGAGTTTCTTATTTGAATAATTTAGTTTTTCAATATTTAATTTCACCATCAACTACATCTGCAATTACTGTAAAATTTACAATCGCATCTGTTAATGCAAGTGGTAATACATCAGTAAATTATGGAGATAGAAATAGTAGTTGTGTTTTATATGAGGTAGCTGGATAATGAATAATATAAATAGAGCAATTAAAAAAATAAATCCTAATGCAGAATTTTGTATTGAAGGTAATAGTTTAGATAATATTACTTGGCTTAATGGAACAACACCTATTCCTAAAGCTGACATAGAAGCTAAAATGGTAGAGTTACAAACAGACTATGATGCTAAAGAATATCAAAGAAATAGAGAAGCTGAATATCCATCTATGGCAGAACAGTTAGATGATATTTACCACAACGGAATTGATGCTTGGAAAGCAACTATTAAAATAACTAAAGACAAATATCCAAAGGATAATTCATAATGGCTTATATAGGCAGAGAACCACAAATAGGAAACTTTCAAGTTTGTGATGCAATATCAACAGTTAATAACCAAGCAGCATACACTATGCAAGTAGGTGGAGTTAATGTATCTCCAGAAACTGCTAATCATATGCTAGTTAGTTTGAATGGTATTTTACAAGCACCAACAACTTCATTCACAGTTAGTGGCTCTACAATTACCTTTGCTAGTAATCTTATTACTGGTGATGTAATTAATTTTATTCAGATACTAGGTTCAGTTTTAGATTTAGGTGTACCAAGTGATAGTACAGTTTCTCTTGCTAAACTTACAGCTACTGGAACTAAAGATAGTACAACTTTCCTTAGAGGAGATAATACTTTTGCTGCTCCAGCTGCTGCTGGTGTAAGTAATTCATTTCAAGCTATAGGAAGTGGTTCTGGAACTATTTCTGGAGCTTTAGCTGTTCCTACCGAAATACATGATGATGGTGGAAATTATAATGTATCAAATGGTAGATATACTGCACCATCTGATGGATATTATCTTTTTGTTGCTTCTGCTTTAGTAAGTAGTTCTGCTGGAACAAATTTTTATTTTACTAAAAATGGTAGTGCTGTTGTTGCAACTAGTCATTGGGGATATAATGGTCTTGGTAATCAAAATCAATTAAATACTTATGGAATTTTATCTCTATCATCTGGAGATTATGTAAATATTTATTCAAGCACTACTGTTTTAAAATATCAATTTCTTAACTTTGGAGGAGGCAAATTATACTAATATGGAAATATCTTACGCAACAACAATTACAGAAATTAAAGCAAATGCAGAATATACAATCTATGATGATGATTTAGATAATATTGTTTGGCATGACAACAATCCAACTAATATTACTAAAACACAAATATTAGCTAAACAAACAGAACTACAAACTGTTGAAGATGCTAAACCAGAAAATATAAAAAAAGCATCTGGTAAACAAAAACTTTTAGACTTAGGATTATCCGAAGAAGAAGTAAAAGCACTTATAGGAGTTTAATCAATGGCTATTAACCTTGCCAACAATAACTCACTTGCAAATATAACTGCATTACCATCAAGTGTTAGTGGTGGTGCTATGACTTTATTAGCTACACAAACTGCATCTGGTTCAGCTAGTTTATCTTTTACATCTGGCATAGATGATACTTATGACAGCTATGTATTTAAGTTTATTAATATTCATCCAGAAACAGACGCTGCTGAATTTCAAGTAAATTTTAGAGATGGTAGTACAGCTTATGATGCTACTAAAACAACAACTTATTTTCAAGTTTATCATGGAGAAGGAGACGCTTCTGCTGGAATAGCTTATGAAGCAAGTTATGATTTAGCACAAAGCACAAGTAGTCAAAGAATTTTTGATAATATGGGTAATGATGCAGACCAAAATGCTAGTGGAGAATTAATTTTATACAATCCATCATCAACAACATTTGTAAAACATTTTATATTTAGAGGAAATACAGCAGAAAATGCTGATTATAGCATTGAAAGCAATGTAGCTGGATATTGTAATGTAACAGCAGCTATTGATGGAGTACAATTTTCAATGTCATCAGGAAATATAGATAGTGGAGTAATAAAATTATATGGGATTAGTTAAATATAATAACAACAGTATTAGTGCTGTTACTGCAACTGGATTAGCAAATGGTGCTATGACACATATTAAAACTTTAACTGCTAGTGCTTCAGCAACATTAAGTTTTGTTGATGGTGCAGATTCGGTGGTACTGGATTCAACTTATCCTATTTACGTTTTTAAAGTAATTAATGCTCACCCATCTGCAGAAAATGTTAAATTGAATATAAATTTTAGAGATGGTGATACTGCATACGATGCAGTAAAAACAACAACTGCTTTTTCAGCATCTCATTATGAAAATAATAGTGCGTACGCTTTTCAGTATGAAGTTAGTAAAGATTTAGCACAATCAACTGGAGTACAAACTCTACATATAAACACTTTTAAAGGTAGTGTTGAAGATACTTCGGTTTGTTCAGAAATATTTTTATACAATCCATCTTCAACTACATTTGTAAAACATTTTATAATAAGGTCTATTAATATGGGTAATGATGGAGCTAATTCTTTTTCAGAGGATAGTTATATTGCTGGTTACTGTAACACAACAGCAGCTATTGATGGTGTTCAATTTACAATGGATTCTGGAAACATAGATGCTGGTCAAATTAAACTCTACGGAATAAAGGATAGTTAATGGCATTAATTAAACTAAATAATAAAGCTGTAAGTAACGCAACAGCATTTGGAAGTATTACTGCATTAGGTAGTATGACATTTATTAAAAAGCTAACAGCTTCTGGTTCTGCTACTTTATCTTTTGTAGATGGTACTGATGGAGTGGTGTTAGATGATACTTATAAAGAGTATGTATTTACATTTAATAATATACATCCAGCTACTAATGCAACAAATTTTACATTTAATCTCTCTACTGATAGTGGTAGCAATTACAATGTTACTAAAACTACAACTTGGTTTCAAGCATATCATCAAGAATCTGATAGTGCTGCTGGAATTAGTTATGAAGGTGGTCAAGATTTAGCACAATCAACAGCATTTCAAGTTATAAATTATGGTTTAGGAACTGACAATGATGAAAATTTAAGTGGAGAAATGCAACTTTTTAATCCTAGTAGCACAACTTTTGTTAAACATTTTATATCAACCACAAATAATACTGAATCAAGTGGATATTCTGTTAAAGGATTTATGGCTGGATATGGAAACACAACAAGTGCAGTAGACGCAATAAGATTTCAAATGAGTTTAGGCAACATAGATGCTGGAGATATTTGCCTATATGGTATCGCTTAACAATTAACAACAACAAGGAAAACAATGTCAAGACATCACAATATTAATGGAAATATAGTACCTTTTACACCAGAAGAAGAAGCAGCTAGAGATACAGAAGAAGCAGCTATTGTAACTAATGCACCAGCTACAGCTTTAGCTACATTAAGAGATAAAAGAAATAGATTATTATCGGCAACAGATTACTTAGCTTTATCTGACAACACTTTAACTACTGCTATGGCAACATACAGAACTGCTTTAAGAGATTTACCTAATGGTAAAGATACAGTTGACAAATGTACTAACGCAGTCTTTCCAACTAAACCATAATGACTAGAAAAAAACTTAACCAAGTACAGATGTATGCAGAGCAAACAACTGGGGTTAGGCTTTCTTCACATGAGAAACTTTGTGCGTTCCGTATGAAGCAAATTCAAGACAGTATTAATGAGTTAAGTAAAGAAGTGAAATCTTTGAGACAAGATGTATTAAAAGGTAAGGGAGCAATAAGTGTTCTTTTATTTTTAGGTACATTTGTAGCAGGAATTATAGGGTACTTTCAATTTAAGTAATGATTAAGTTTATCTTAATTCTGCATCTATGTTCTAGTCTAACTGGAAAATGTCTTGAAACTCAAACAGTAGCACAGCATGATGACTATTATTCTTGTGTAAAGAATGGCTATGTGCGTGCTTACACAAGTTTAGACACTTTAGATAAAGAAGTTGTTAATCAACAAAAATTAGCAATCCGATTTGAATGCAAAGAGCTGAAGGTTGAAAAAGTTTAACCATGCGAGATACGAAAGTATTAGAAGCCTTTCTTAAAAGCAATTATAAAAAAATTATAGAAATGAACTTATTTAGAAATCTTAAAAAAGAAGTTGAGACAGGTGCCAATGGTACACAGAGTTACATAATTAAAAAAGGTATTAACAAAGATAAGGAAATTAAAAAAATATGACACTACCAGACGCATCTAATTTACTTTGGTTTCACAGAAGTAGACTTTACAAAAACTTAATGACTCTTATAGGCTTAATAATTTTATATTGGCTATAAAGAGTATTTAACAAAAATAAATTAATAGGAAAAAAACATAATGTGGTTTAGTGCAATTAAATTGGCCGTCCAAGCAGGCAGTCATATTTACAAAAACAAACAAAAGACTAAAATGCTAATGGCAGACGCACAGATGAACCATGCATCTAAGATGGCCCAAGGTGACTTAGAGTACTCTGGTAAATTACTAGAATCTAGAAACTCAGACTGGAAAGACGAGTTCATTTTACTTTTACTTTCTTTACCTATCGTAATGTTGGCATTTTCTGTTTGGTCAGACAATCCAGTACATATGGAAAAGATGAATTTATTCTTTGAACATTTTGGTAACTTACCATTTTGGTATCAAAGTATTTTCGTAGGTGTAATTGCAAGTGTCTACGGTTTAAAAGCAACAGATTTAATTAAAAGAAAATAAATGAGAACAATATTATTACTTATCAATCATTATTCTAGCAAACTTCAAGTATGGAGTTGGCAGAGATTATGGGCTAATCGTAAAACAGGCCTTGGCTACAGACGTGCTAGATAGGATATTTCTCAAGTTTTTCAGTTGGTTAGACAGATTGCAGGAACAAATAGAAGATGTTTCAACATTCGATGTTGGGCAAGAATTAAATAAGAAAAAAAAGAGAAAAGGAGACAAGAATGGATAGAAAAATAATAAAAGCACAAGTAAAACACTTTTGGTCATATCATAGGACTTTTGTAATAAGCGTAAGTATCTTATTCGTTATTTCAATAATTTTATAATGTCTAACTCATTTGAAGCAAAGACTTTAGCATTACCAAAGCTCTTAGTAGATAAAGCATATGAAATGCTAACAAGTGGAGAAAAATTAACTGCCAGTGAACTTAAAGTTTGCTTGGATGCATGCAAAACTTATGGCGTTGAAGCAGAACCAACACCTGCTAAATCAATAGTAGATAAATTACCATTTAATGAAGAATAACATAGTACCCCTTGTAGAACCAGGTGTAAAAAACTTTAAAAACTTTTTATACTTAGCTTGGCAGCACCTTTTGTTGCCCGAACCTACAGAAATTCAGTATGACATCGCTGACTTTTTACAAGAACCAAATAAAAGAATAGTTATAGAAGCATTTAGAGGAGTAGGTAAATCTTGGATTACATCCGCATTCGTATGTCATCAACTTTTACTTAACCCTCAAAGAAACATTCTCGTAGTATCAGCAAGTAAAAACAGAGCTGATGACTTTAGCACATTTACACAAAGATTAATTTCTGAAATGCCTATACTAAAACATCTAACTCCTAGGGATGACCAACGTCACTCTAAGATTAGTTTTGATGTAGCACCCGCAAGAGCCTCACACGCTCCCTCAGTTAAGTCTTTAGGTGTAACATCGCAGCTTACGGGTAGTAGAGCAGATTTAATTATTGCAGATGACGTAGAGTCAGCTAATAACTCACAGACTCAGTTAATGAGAGATAGACTAGGTGAGACAGTTAAAGAATTTGACGCAATTATTAAACCTGAAGTAGGACGTATAGTTTTTCTAGGTACACCACAAACTGAAATGAGTTTATATAACTCTATGGAAGAGCGTGGATACAAGACAAGAATCTGGACAGCTCTATATCCAACTCATATACAAAAAATAAACTTAGGTCACAAACTTGCCCCTGTAATTATAGAAAAATTAAACAAAGATAAAAAATTAGAAGGTAAACCCACAGACCCTAAAAGATTTGATGAAATAGACTTAATGGAACGTGAAGCGTCTTATGGACGTTCAGGTTTCCAATTACAGTTTATGTTAGATACAACTTTAAGTGACTTAGAGAAGTATCCATTAAAACTTAATGACTTAATATGTGTATCTGGGTTGTCTTCATGGAAAGAAGCACCTGCTAAGATACAATGGGCAAGTGGAATAGACCAAATTAAGAATATAGATAGTGAATTACCAAATGTAGGCCTAAAAGGTGACTATTGGGTAAGCCCTATGTATACAAGTCCAGAACATGCTAAATTTGAAGGTTCAGTAATGTCTATTGACCCCTCTGGTAGAGGCGCTGATATGACAGGGTACTCTGTGGTCAAGATGTTACACGGAGTGCTCTATTTGACTCACTGTGGAGCTCTCAAGGGGGGTTATAGTGATGAGACACTAGAGAGACTTAGCCAGATAGCTAAAGAACAAGATGTTAACTATGTGGTTATTGAGAGTAACTTTGGTGATGGTATGGCTACAGCTTTACTTAAACCTATCATGTCTCGTATACACCCATGTACTATTGAAGAAGTAAGACATTCTAAACAAAAAGAACTACGTATCATTGATACACTTGAGCCAGTAATGAACCAACACAGATTAGTGGTTTCTCAAGAAATGATTAAAGAAGATATTAAGTTAGAACCTGACCATCAACTGTTTAAACAGATGACAAGGATAACTAAAGACAAAGGAGCCATTAAACACGATGATGCCCTAGATGCTTTAGCTATTGCAGTAGCTTACTGGGTAGAAAGAATGGATAGAGACCAAGAATTGTCATTTAAAGAACATAAAAGCGACTTATTACAGGTAGAACTTGATAAGTTCATGGATAGTGCATTAGGTAGTAAGAATAGGAGTAGTAGGTGGATTTAATAGGTACCCTTATTAGAACCAGTGGGGCTAGATGTCCCTATAGGTATACTAGCAACGCACACCACCTTATATCACACACAAGGAGACTATATGTTACCTAAGGAGACTATATGTTAATTGAAGTACTACTATTGGGTTACTTACCCCTTATTATCTTACGCAAAGCCATACATTTTGGTAGAAAAATCCGACAGGGTATCACTATACTAGGCGCGGCCTGACGCCCCCGTAGGCCTCTTTGTTCTTCTTTTGTTCTCCTCTTTTATTAGGCTTTTAATCGGTTGTTATAACCGTTGCTTACTGTTCTCTTTATGTTTTCTAAATGTTTTATGCTTCTCTTTCTAGTGGGGCCTATTTTTTTTCATGAGTCTTTAAACTTAGAGACAACACCAGGCAACACCAGGCAACACCAGGCAACATAGAGACAACCACGGGCAACCAGGGGCCACACCCTAAGGCAATACACCAGGCAACATAGAGACAACGCCAGGGCCAGGCTCAATAGATATAAAGACAAGCCGCCAGGCCACGCCAGGCAATCACTCAATATTAAAGTAAATCTAAATTTTATGGCTTAGGGGTTACATCATGATTTTAAATCAATAGGCCTTAAAACGCTTCTTAGGGCCTTTTTTTTCGTGTGATTTGCTTAATTTAAGCATTTTAGATAATAAAGCGTCTAAAAGATTAATAGATATATGCAATTAAATCGCTTGCAATTTGATTTCATTAGTTTAAAAGAAAGGTGTACTCGTACTATAAAGAAATAAAACATAAATGCTTTTTAGTGGTTTCGAGACTAGTAACCAACGTTACTATTGCAACGGTTTAAAACTGATGTGTTAAGCGAGTGACAATAAACGCTTTAATCTTTTTAAAGTCTTACATAGTTGTTTAAATTCCAGGGCCTACATAGTGAGAGCGTGGGCAATCAATAAGAAAACAGAAAAAGGAAATACTATGAAAAATACAAATGCAAAAGAAATAAAACTAACATTAAAAGAAATAAACGAGGATAAAACAAGAGCACAAGAGATAACAAGAATAGATTATAATTTTTTTAAATTAGATGATTTAGACCAACAATCATTTGTTTTAAGGACTTTACTATCAACACAATCGGACGCTGTTTTATCAACTATCAATTACCATTTAAAATCAAGAATTAAAGAAAAGGCGGTAAACTAATATGACTAAATCTATAAATAATATCTTTGTATTTAAACCGGTGGCGGGCAGCTGTCACCCTAACAACTACCAAAGCGCCGGGCGTCCACAAGTTGAGACGCTAACAGTAAATCATTTGAAAGCGATTTTTAATGATAAGAACCCGCAAGCTTGCTTTAATAATGCTGTAAGTAAAAAAGTATTTACTGAAAAGCAAGTAATGAGCGATGACTACATCATGTATATGTGTAGCGATGATACTTACGACTATTTTAAAAGTAAGTTAACAAAAACTAAATATCAGGTTAAGCGTTTAAATGTTTAACGCTGTTATGTTAAGTATAACATTTGCGCTTTCGTTTGCGTTTATGTTCTTAGGTCTAATCGTGTTAATTCATTTTAGTACATGGTTGGGCCTTGCAATGATTATAATAGGCTCATTAAGATTTTTTAGAGACTTAAATTATAATTCTTAAACTCTCTCACGCTCTCACTTTGTAGGCCCTGGAATTTCACTAGTTAGACACTTTAAGAAAACAGAAAAGGTTAACACTATGAAAAAAGAAAACTTGCCATTTACTAAAAGTAAAAAGCTTTTAAATTTGGATAACAACGCTAAGACAATTAAGGGCCAAAAGTTAAATTATAAGACGGCAATTTTATATTTGGCTTCATGGAAAAACAGCGGCTTCAATACTTGCGGGAGCGCTTCAAAAGGATGTCGGGTTGCTTGCTTATATAAAGCGGGTCACGGCATTTTTAACAATGTACAGCAAGGACGTATAAATAAGACTAGGTGGTTTTTTCTAGAGCGTGAAAGCTTTCTAGTTCAGTTAAAAAAAGAAATAAGACTTTTTATAATCAATTGTAAAAAAACGGGGTTTATACCTTGCATAAGATTAAATGGTACTTCGGATATACCGTGGGAATTATACGGGATATTAGAAGAGTTTCCAGGGGTTCAATTTTATGATTATACGAAACATTATAAAAGGGCCTTAAAATATATCGCGGGTGACTATGTTAAAAATTATCATGTAACATATAGCTTGTGCGAAGATAACGAGAAAGAAGCGTTTAACATTTTAAAACTAGGCGGTAATATATCCGCTGTATTTAGAAAATTTATTCCTAAAAGTTTTAGAACTTACCCGGTGATTAACGCGGATGACAACGATTTGAGATTTCTAGACAAAGTTAAGAAATATTCAGGCGGTTTAATCTGTGGTTTAATTGCTAAGGGCCCGGCAAAAAAAGACTTTTCCGGGTTTGTATTAGACGCGATTTAATAACACTAACAGAAAAGGACACTATGAAACTAAAAGAACTTGTAAATATAATAAAAATGTTAGATTCCAGGGCCACGCCTTGCGATATTGCGGTATTTCTAGAATCAAAACATTTTAGTGAAAGTAAGCAAGCTTATATTAAATACGGTCAATTAGATTTATTTCATGTTTTAAGAATATTTTTAAAATATAGCCGGGATAATATTGAAGCGGGCACAAATCAATATACAGAAATTAGCGCTTTAAAATCTAAACTTTTAAAAGTTAGAAAAGCGTTAAATTAATAAATAATTCTTAGAGTGTCTTACTAGTGAATAATCATAGTTATTTACTAGCGGGCGAAATGTGTGGAGGCCTAGGCCTTACAGAAATTTCTTAATGGTGTTGCTAGCCCGCAAGACCTTAAATCTGTAATAGCGGAGGGGCGTTATACCTCTCCGTGTGCATTTCTAGGGGCGACTAGGGGCGACCCTAATATTTCTAGGGGCGACTATGGGCGAGACTAGGGGCGACTTAATGTTTCTAGGGGCGGGATACTAGGGGCGATTAAATTAACCAATAACAGAAAAAGACACTATGGATAATGCAATAAATAAAGATAAGCCAAAAGATGAGACTACACAAAATGAAGATACTTTGTTAGACAACCTAGGGCTGTCTCGGGATGACTTGGACGACAGCGGAGATATGCTTGAGGAATTAAAAGAAATTATGGGTTTTGACGAATAAAGAAATTAAAAGAACAAAATAAGAACAAAGTTCTTGTTTTATAATTCTATTTAACATAACCTTAATTATATGCAAATTAGGGTTATTCTCTGTTGTTATACTAAATCACTAGAGAAAATAATTCCATTCAACTAAATTCGTAAGACTCGAGGGGCGACCTCTTTTACTAGGGGCGAATACTATCATTAATCATTTAAAAGAAAGGAGAAATATGCCTATTATAAAAACTAATAAGTTATGTTTTTGGAAATTACCATTAACTAAAGTTTGTTCAATGTCTTGTGGAAACATGTCGGGTTGGATTGACAATTTACAAAACGCACCAAATAATTAAAGGAGTTAACATGAGAATCAATTTTATTCTTTGTCAGCTTTTCATTGAAAAATGGGAGAGTTGGAGTAAGATTAAAGTTAGCCGTGAGAATGGAGAAATCATTTTAGATATCGCATATTGGCGTGTTTACCTGAGATAATTTTTACGGTTGATTAGGTGTGAATTTGGTTTATTTACCGTACCGAAACACTAAACAAATAACCATGAGAGTGACTGTCTTCTCTCGTTAATCAAGAGACATTAGGAGTAAACAATGAGCGGACTTAAAATGTTATCAGCGATACAGAAATTTCGAAAGTATGACGCTGACATACAAAGTCAAACAATCGCAATTTTTCTTTATGTTGCAATACATAGTCAGGGAAAATTTGCTGATACG
>Ga0222650_1001080_pt1 | contig 15719 bp, 12 predicted proteins | sample AntAcemetagen367_FD_179820 | JGI IMG/M metagenome (GOLD analysis project Ga0222650, IMG submission 179820) | Saline water microbial communities from Ace Lake, Antarctica - #367 | ecosystem: Environmental > Aquatic > Non-marine Saline and Alkaline > Saline | place: Antarctica: Ace Lake...
TCAGATCGGAAACGGGAAGCTTGTAGGCCCACGAGTGCCCGAGGTTCCCCTGCAGAACATTGCCTAACCATTTATAGTATTGCACATACCAAGGTCGGTCGAGGCCGAATTCGGTCTCGATTGCTTGAATCAGCTCAGCGGGCACGTCACGCTGCGCCTTGACGGGCGTGAGAAAGTCACCAGGGGCGAGACTCATGAGGATGAACACGAGCATCGTGATCGCGAGGAGCAACGGAATCAGCGTGAGCAAGCGACGAAAGATGAAGGCGATCATTCGTTCACCTCCGGCCACAGAGATTCCAGATTCCAGGTGAGGCCGCCCAGCGCAGACGGCTGGATGTTCTGCCAGCGATTCTGATAGCCGACAAAGTCCTTCGCACTGACGAGGAAGATGAGTGGCTGCTGCTCAGCTAGGATCACTTGCACCTCGTTAAAATACTTCTTTCGGAGTTCGACATCGGTGTGGCGCCCGACTTCGAGCATGAGCTGATCGATGCGCGCCTCCCATTGCGTCGCAGGAGTCGTCTGCTGCGGATGCCAGAAGTGCATGCGGCCTCCACTCATCAAGATGTCTTTACCCGCATAGGGATCGGGTGCACCGCCGCCGAGTCCGAGCATACAGGCCTCGTAGTCGAACGAATCGGAGATCTTAGTCACGATGGTGTTAAAATCTAAAAACTGCAACTCTACCTCAATCCCTAGAGTGGCCATGTTCTCCTTAAAAACCGTCGCCATCTCGACCCGCAGGCCGTTGTTCGAATTAGTCATGAGCGAAAACTCGACCTGCCGACCTTCGCGATCAAACAAAACGCCCCCTCGATACTCGAAGCCCATTTCCTCGAATAGAGCGCGCGACTTTTCCGGGGCATAGCTGTATTTCCGAATGGCGTCATTATACCAAAACTTGCGCTTGGGCGAGACGTAGCCGTGCAGGATGTCGGCCCGATTGAAGAAGACTCCTCGAATAATCCCTTCGCGGTTGATCCCATAAGAGACGGCCTGCCGAAAGCGTTTATCCGAAAACCATTCAAGTTTATACGGAGGCACAAAGGGCTTGCCTTCGGAATTTTCGCCAGGGTTTAGATTAAACCAGACAAAATTCGTCGTGCTCGACGGCCCCATATCGAGCACTGTGTAGTCGAAGCGCTCAGCCCCGCGGCGAACCCAGGCCACATTATCCGGACCAATCGACTCGAAATCGGTCAACCCCTGCGCGAAGGCCACGTTGCTGCTATTGGCATCCTGCACGATCTTCGTGATGATGCGATCCACGTAGGGCAGCCGCTGACCCTCGAGGTTAACTTTCCAGTAGTTGGGGTTGCGCCCGAAGACCATCCGCTCCCCAGCTCGGTAGGCTTCGAGCACGAACATGTTCAAGCCCACGATCTTCCACGGCTCGTTGATCGCGGTTTCCACACTCCACTGGTCGAGTAGCGTGCCGTCCCCATAGGCCTCTCCCAGAATATGCTTTGGCAAAATATCGACGCCTCCGCCAAAAAGTAAAAAGGGCGCATACACCTCGGGCGTGGTGAACCGCACGGTGTAGTCATCCAGCTTCTCGAAGGTCGGCTCTTGCCCGTTGATTTGCTGCCCGAAAGTTGCGCGGGAATTGTAGCGGTAGAGCGGACGACCGTCCTCCCCCGTGAGCACGGCTCCCGTATCAGGGTCGCGCTTCTTCGCAAAAAAAGTCTGCCATGTAAAAACTACATCCTCCGCCGTAAACGGATGCCCATCACTCCAGTGCACTCCCTTGCGCAGGTGGAAGGTGTATTCCAAGTTGTCTTCAGATATATCCCAGGACTTCGCCAGGTTGGGGATGACTTCGCCCGTCTCCGAATCGAGCGTGGTCAAGCTATCGAGGATGCGCCCGATCACCACCGAGCCGCCTACGGATTCATTGATCAAAGGATTCAGAGTGCCGATATCCCCCGCGACCGTTTCGGTGATATGCCCGCCGAACACGCCCGCAGGGAAATCCACCACTAAGGCATCTTGCGGGATGGGATGAACGACTGGCTCGGGGCGCTCGACTTTTTCGCCCTGTCCACAACCGACGAAAAAAAACACCACGATGGCTAAAGCAATCATGGGTGGGCGAAGGCGAACTCTCTGGAATAAGCGACGATCCATACAATGCCACCTACGAAAGCCGTCGAGTGGCTTTGTTCAACGTTTTTCCAGCTATTTTAACCCTCGGAGAAAGATTTTTGAAACTTCACATTTGAGAAATACGATCTACTCTCCGTAATCACCATGTCGCATCCAGCCCCCACCCCACAGACTTTTCTTGTCGAAGATGCTTGGAAACCGCTCCCCGGCGGCCACTGGCGTATCGACACTGCTCAGCATCTGCTGCGGCGGATGAGCTTTTCCGCCACTCCGGAGGCCGTCACCGCCGCCCTACGTAAGTCGCCTCGGCAGTGTGTGCAAGAAGCCTTCCAGCCCGGCGCCGTCATGCCAAAGTCCGAGGCGCTCACCGAGTTCGAGGCCACTGTCCACCAGCGCCACCGCGACATCTATCAAGGCGATGCCGACTTTGAGACAAAGCGCCAGCTGCGCGGCGAGCTACGCAAGGAAGACGACGAACTCTTTCAAGAATACGCGATGGACTGGTTCTACTACGCGCGCGTGGCCGATCACAGCGCCTGCGAGAAATACGTCCTGTTCTTGCAAGACATCTTCGTGGTGGAGCGCTCCAAGATCCGGGAAAGCTACGCCCTCTTTAATATGCAACAGACCCTGCGAGCTGGCATCCACGGCGACTACCCCGAGCTCTGTAAGCAGATCAGCAAAGAGCCAGCCATGCTCAAATACCTCGACCTCGTTGACAATACCGCGCGCAAACCCAACGAAAACTTCGCCCGCGAACTCTTCGAGCTATTCATCCTCGGCGAGGGTAACTACACCGAGGCCGACATCAAAGAAGCCTCCCGCGCCTTCACCGGCTACCGCATCCGAAATCGCACCGAGTTCTTCTTCCAAAAAAACCTCCACGACAACACCCGCAAGACCATCTTCGGCGAAACAGGCAACTGGGATGGCGACGAAGTCATCGACCTCACCTTCAAGCAGCCCGCCGCCCAGACTTTCCTCATCCGCGAGCTCATTAAGTTCTACCTCACCGAGGAGGCCGTGCCCGAAGCCTACATCGAAGCCCTCGGCCAGCAATGGGCAGACCACGGCTACAGCCTCGCCTATCTCAACGAAACCTTCTTCCAGAGCCGCCTCTTTTTCCACCCCGCCTATCGCGGAAACTTCGTCAAAAGCCCCACCCATTTCTACCTCGGCCTCTGCCAAGACTTACGGCTCGACGTCGCCCCCTTTCAGAGCCGCGTACTACGCAGCATGACCACGATGGGGCAATCCTTCTACGATCCGCCCAACGCGCGCGGCTGGCTCTACGGCGAGCATTGGATTAATTCAACCACCATAAGCGGCCGCCGCCAGCTGGTCGACTACCTCTTCGCCCCGCTCAACGAAAAGAAGCTCAACGGCAACGAACAACGCGATCTCGAAGCAGCCCGCAAAGCAGGCCGAGGCAACTTCCTCGTCACCGAAGAGCGCCTCAAACAGGTCATCGGCACCGCAGCCGAAGATCTCGCCGACCACTTCACCACCTACTTTATCACCGCCCCCTCGCGCCCGGCCTACAGCCAAGCACTCAAAGAAATTTTAGGCGACACCCACTCCAAAGGCGCTGCCCAGCGCGTCCGTTACGCCATGATCGCCCTCCTCCAATCCCCCGCATATAATCTATGCTAGTGGGCGCAGCCCACTAGCATAGATTGTATGCGGGTTTATCAGTTTCCGGTTATTCAGTTTTCAGTTTTTTAGTTTCTTACATCTCGTATCCCGTATCTCTTATCTCGCCCATGAAAAACCTTCCCCTCACCCGTCGTGAATTCATCCGAGGCACTGGTGGCCTCGGCTTCCTCGCCTTCAGCGGAGCCGCCCCCGCCTTTCTCGCGCGCAGCGCCCTAGCGCAAACTCCCGCCCCCGAGCGCGACCGCAGCATACTCGTCATCATCCAACTCGCCGGGGGCAACGATGGGCTCAATACCATCATCCCCTTCACCGACGACCGCTACTACAAGCTGCGCCCCACCCTCGGCCTGCGCGACGGCCTGCTCCATTTAAACGACGACCTCGCCCTCCACCCCGCCTGCCCAGAGCTGCACCAGCTCTACCACAACGGGCACCTCTCCATTATCCAAAACGTCGGATACCCCAACCCCAACCGCAGCCACTTTCGCTCCACCGAGATCTGGGAAACCGCCAGCGACAGCGAGACCTTCAAACGCGAAGGCTGGCTCGGCCGCTACTTTGATAATACCTGCACCGGCTCGCCCGATCAGAGCAAAGACGCCGATCCCAACGCCATCCACGTCGGCGACATGATCCCCCAGAGCTTCCTCTCCGAGCAGTCGCACTCCCTCTTCGGTATGAAGCACCGCGGTAGCTTCGACCGCGGCACCGACCCCGCCGACCTCGCCTACGAAAAGCTGCTCATGGCCGACCACATCGAGGGCAACGCCAGCTACCTCCAGCACACCATGATGAACACCCTCGTCACCGAGCGCCGCGTGGAAAAATTCATCGCTCAATATAAAGCCCAGACCAGCTACCCCAGCACCAAGCTCGCCCAATCCCTCAAACGCGTGGCCGCCCTCATCCACGCCAACATGGAGACCCGCATCTACTTCGTCTCCCAAAGCGGCTACGATACCCACGCCAACCAGCTCACCAATCACCACAAGCTATTGACTGAACTCTCCGGCGCAATGCACGCCTTTCAAAAAGACCTCGACGCCCACAAGAAGGACGATCAAGTGCTCACCATGACCTTCTCTGAGTTTGGCCGCCGCCCCGCCGAAAACGGCAGCGCCGGCACCGACCACGGCACCGCCGCCCCGCTCTTCGTGATGGGCTCCAAAGTAAAAGGCGGCCTCCTCGGCCAAGCCCCCGAGCTAGTCACCGACATCAAAAAAGACCTAGAGTATTCCACCGACTTCCGAGGCATCTACAGCAGCGTCCTAGACAAATGGCTCGAAGCCGACTCCAGCAAGATCCTAGGTGAAAAGTTCGCACACGTCCCGTTTGTTTAGGATTTAAACCGCAGTCGGTGGATCACGAACACCATCAACACCGTAAAAGCAAAATACCAAGCAAAGCTCTGCAACGAATCCACGAAAACCGACTGCTGCGCCACCTCGCCGGCCACGCTGCCATCGGCCTGCGTTTTGATCCACACGATCAGCCCTGAATACATCAACGACACCGCGCCATAGCTGAAGTTGGTCGAAAGTCCACGAAAGCTCAACACCGTCGCCCGCTGCTCCGAAGGGGCCGCTTCGTTCAAGTAACGACTCACAAAGAAGCTAGTCAACTGGATCGACGCATACAAAAATATCGCCGGTACAATGCCCCAGATCGGCACCGCAAAGCTGATCCCCCAGAGTCCCATAAAAACCGCGACCGAAGTGAGCAAAAAGTTTTTAACCGGCGTGCTTTTCTCTGCCAACAAACGCGCCAGCCTCGGCACGAAGAGCCCCATCAACGCCATGCCCGAGCCGATCAATCCATAACTCGCAATCGGTAAATCGATCACATTCCAATACTCACTGGCCAGCGTTAAAAACTGGCGCACCATACTATCGATCACCATCGCCGCCAGAAGAATACCGAATGGCAAAGGCGTCGCCCAAATCCAGCGCGCCGCCACGCCCGTGCGCTGCCAACTCTGCGCCAAAGTTTCGCGCACCGTCAGCTTCGTTTCCAGCGGCGGCTCCCGCATACGTAGCGCCATCGAAAAAACGATCACTCCCGAAAACAAAGTCAGCAAGATCGGGAGCTTAATCAGTTGCGACTGCTCGACCGCAAACGAAGCACCAAAGAACTGCAGCACCGCATTGACCATCCGAGGATCATACACCGCCGCGCCGATCATCATCGCAAAAAAGAAAGCAATCGAAGTATCGCGCTGCACCCGCTCCAGCACCCTTCCCCATTGATTTTCCAGCCCAGCCGCTTTCAGCGAATCATAGGCCAGCGCCTCATCCGCCCCACTCGCCGCCGCCTCCGCCACACCGCTCAGCACACGGTTCAGCACAAAGAGCGCGAAGAGCAAAGTCCCCCCACCGATCGGCGCAAAAAGCAACACACCCATTTCTAGCAACATACAGATACCCGCCACGATCAACAAACTGCGCCGCCCCACCGTATCAGCCAGCGCCCCCGAAGGCACCTCCATCAGAACGATGGTCGCCGCCCAGATTGCATTCAGCAGCGCAAACTGCCCCAGCGTGAGCCCGAAGTCCAAAAACAGCAGTGCGTAGACCGGGTAGTAAAAACGCGCCGAGAAAAACACCCGAAAAAGGGTAAAGCTGCGCACATTGCTCCAAGCGATTTTTTCTAAATCGGTGGTGTTCATTCTAAATCAATACTTATACCAGCTAGGCTTAGCCGGCGGCTTCAAGCCCTGCGCCTCGTAAGCAGTTTTAAAGTGCATTTTGGCAAAATTACCGAGCCCAGCAGCTCCTTTTTCTTCGACGATTTTCTTGGCTTGTGCCAACACCATCGCGCTGGCGCCCTTGAGCAAGCGCTCGCCCATTTCGTCCGAAAGTCGCTTCATCTCACGCACATAGACGGCGCGCGCGATGATCGACGCCGCAGCCACCACAGGGTCAGACTCCGCCTTAGTGCGGCTGATAAGGTTGAAATCTTTGCGATCCTTAACGTAAGCATCGACCAGCTTCTGCTTGGTAAACTGGTCAAGTAGCCCCCACGGCGCAGCGCGTTCGTCAAGCGCCTGATTGAGCGATTTGCCATGATACCAAGCCAGCAGCTTGTTCAGATTACAGTCAAATTTCTTGTAGAGTTCGTTGTATTTCGGCATGCGGGCGAAGGCGGTCTTAATGACGACGCCCTCGGTCTTGCGGATTTCCTTATCCAGCTTAAGAATGCTACCGTCGGTCAGCGTCTTACTATCGGCCACACCCAGCCTAATCCATTGCCGCACCATGTCGCCGTCGGCCACCACGCAGGCCGTAACGAGTGGGCCGAAGAGGTCACCCTTTCCGCTCTCATCGCATCCGGCGTGCAGCGTGAACCATTCCGGGTTGTGCACCTCATCGTAGCCGAGCCGCGCATCACCCGTGATCTCCGCTTCGAGAATGTCGCGCACGAAGTCTTCCGTCTTTTTCCCTGACACCACTAGCTTACCGCTTTGGTAGCCGACCACGTTGACCTGCTCCCCTTTGAAAGCAAACAAGGTGTAAGCCACCTCGTAAGGAAACCACACGCCAGAGCCATTCGCCTCCAAGCGCTCCGCCAGTTGATCCATCTGCTCATCGTCGAGCTTGATGGTGTAGATCATCTTCTTTTTAGGATTGTCGTCCTCCGATTGCTGAGATTTCTTTTTAGGCATGGGCATTTTAGAGAACACCGAAATCATAGGATCCAGCGATTAGAATCAAGACGCGATGTTATCTAATTGCTAATTCACCAAAGGCTTCAGACATCGAATGACAAGTCAATGAGTCCTCAATCCGAGCCCAAATTCGACCATCAAAGTTCCACCTTCGACGCTTCCGAGACCTGCTCAAGCAAGGTTCGACCTTTGAAGCATCTCACCATCGCCATTATCGGCGGCGGAGCCGCCGGTTACTTCGCTGCCATCACCGCCGCTGAGGCCAACCACGCCGCCCAGGTCACAATCTACGAGGCGAGCAAGCGTACCTTGACCAAAGTTAAAATCTCCGGCGGCGGCCGCTGCAACGTCACCCACCAGTGCTTTGACCCCAAAGAGCTCGCCACCCGCTACCCCCGCGGCGCCCGCGAGTTACGCGGCGCCTTCCACCGCTGGCAGCCACAGGACACCATTGATTGGTTCGAAAGGCGCGGCGTCCAGATCAAAGCCGAGCCCGACGGCCGCATGTTCCCCACCAGCGACGACTCACAGACCATCATCGACTGCTTTCACGGCGCCGCCCAGCGCGCAGGCGTAGAATTACGCAAAGAAATTGGCCTTAAAACCCTCAGCCAAAACCCAGATCAAAGCTTCACCCTCCATTTAAGCGACCACACCCAAGTGCGCGCCGACAAAGTGCTGATCGCAGCCGGCTCGTTAAAAGCCTCCCCCCTCACCCGCGCCCTCGAAGCCCTCGGCCACAGCATCGCACCCCTCGCCCCCTCCCTCTTCGCCTTCAATCTAGCCGACAAACGCACCCACGATCTAGCCGGCCTCTCCGTCCAAAACGCCAGCATCACCCACGTAGAGGCGCCACCCCAGGGAGGGCGGTTGTCCCCAACCACCGCCACCGAGGGAGGACGGTTGTCCCCAACCGCCGCCACCGAGCCTACCGATCCCCCCACAAAATCCAAAACCAAGCTCAAAAAGCCCACCCCTCAAACCGGCCCCATCCTGATCACCCACCGCGGCCTGAGTGGCCCCGCCATCCTCCGTCTTTCCGCCTGGCAAGCCCGCGCCCTCCAAGACGAAAACTATCATTTTGAGATACAAATCAATTGGCTTGGTAAAGTATCCGAAAACCAAGTACGCGAGCAATTCAACCGGCTGCGTAAAGGCAAGACCCAAGTCAAATCGAAAGTCTTCGAGCAGATCCCCCGCCGCCTCTGGGAGCGCCTCGTCGCAACAGTCGGCATCCCCGAAGACCTCAAATGGGCACAATTACCCAAAGACAAAGAGACCGCCCTCATCCAAGAGCTGCTCGAAGGCCACTACCAGGTCCAGGGGAAAACCACGAACAAAGACGAGTTCGTCACCTGCGGAGGCGTCAGTCTCAAAGAGATCAATTTTAAGACCATGGAAAGCAAACTGGTGCCCAACCTCCACTTCGCAGGCGAGTGCCTCGACATCGACGGCATCACCGGCGGCTTCAACTTCCAAGCCGCTTGGACGGGCGGACGAATCGCAGGCCAAGCAATGGCTGATAGCGAGTGAACCCTAATCTTTAGCGGAGATCTTTTGAACACCTAAAGCCGAAACTGCAGATTGATTCGCGCTTGACCACGCACAGTTGCTGACTAGTCTAGTCAGTATGGATCCGAAGCAATATCACCAAGATGATGGCATGTCTGCCGATTGGCAGCTACAGGAGGCCAAGGCCTGCTTTAGCGAAGTCGTGCGTCGCGCCAAAGATCGTCCACAACGAGTCACGGTGCGAGGTAAGCCTTCAGCAGTGGTCGTTTCGGCGGAATATTTTGAACGAATGCTGCCGGAGTCGGGAGCCGATCTAACCAAGTTAATGGCAAATGCGCCCCTCGGTGACTTGGGTGACTTGGGTGACTTAGAATTCGGCGAGCACAGCGAGGCCATGCCGGTACGAGAGATCGAGCTATGAGTGGCTGGCTACTCGACACCAATGTACTCTCCGAACTTCGAAAACCAAACTGCAACCTGGCAGTCAAAGAATGGATCGCACAGCGCCGAAGTATTGAGCTCTATGTAAGCAGCGTGACCTTTGCGGAGATTCGCTTCGGAATTGGACGGATCGAAGACGCAGCACGACGGCACACGCTCAACCATTGGCTCGATTCAGAGCTGCGCCCGTGGTTTCGCGAGCGCGTGATCGAGATCGACGAAGCCGTCATCCTCCGCTGGCGAGAAATGGTGGAAGCAGGACGCAAACGTAGGCATACCTTCAGTCAGCCGGATTTATTCATCGCGGCATCCGCCGACCTGCACGGGCTTTGCGTCGCAACAAGAAACACTCCGGACTTCACTGAAACAGGTGTGGCGGTGGTCAATCCTTGGACAGGAGAATGAGGACTACTCAGAGAAACTTTCGACTTCGAGGGTATCACCGGCGGCTTCAAGTTCCAAGCCGCTTGGACGGGCGGACGAATCGCAGGCCAAGCAATGGCTGATAGCGAGTGAACCCTAATCTTTAGCGGAGACAAGTCCTGCAATTAATTGAGTCAGCGGAATAATGTTTTGGCTCACACTCGCTGCTTCCAAAGCATTCATGTAGTCCCTGCAGTTTACAACTGGAATCACGATCCATGGGTAGCCTCCTGATGCTAACACACCTCCATTCCCGTAGCGGATCGGCGAAGCCGTTTCGACCCGATCTACCCAGCGGGACCGCAACTCGAAATCGCTTCGCGAGTCCGCTAAAAAACGCACCTCATTCGTGAGTTTTGTGGTAAAAAAGAATCCGATCCAATGCAGAGAAAAGCCCTTGCCCATTCGACAGGCTCATGATTTGTAACCATTCGATAGTCTTCGGCCAGATTCGGGGCTACATCCAGTCGGCATAGACAATCCATTTAACGCGTCCGATTTGCGACAAGCCTCACTATCCTAAACCCTCAGGCGGGTTGTCTAGCCTCGACGATCGACAAAAAATAAAAATTGCACATGCGGTTCTTCTGGCTACTCTAAGTGATGATGAGTCCTACTGTCTTCTACCACAGAAATTATCGGTTTTTCTTCTTCTCTCGCGAGGAGAGCAGGATGCACATCCACATCTATTCTCCGTCCGGAGAAGCGAAATTTTGGGTTGAACCTAAGATCGAACTAGCCGTCAGTAAAGGACTCAATTCAAGGGAACTCAAGGAAGTCGAAATTCACGTAAAGGAGAATGAAAATGAAATTAGAAGAGAATGGAATAAGCACTTTGGAAGCACCTACATTGTCCAAGTTCAGGGCATATCTACCCACGGTTTCTGGATACTCATCAAAGAACAAGAATACTTCTTGGACTTTGAAAGTTACCCTTGGTTCAAGGAAGCTAAGGTAGATCAAATCTTCAATGTGACACTTTTGCACGGCCACCATCTTTTTTGGAACGAACTGGACGTCGATTTAGAACTTGCATCACTTGATGAGCCAGAGCGGTTTCCACTCATATCGAAGGCCTCCTAGGAAGGAGATCAATCAAGGCGCGCTGCGGCAACATTTGTGTTATTGGCTGGGATCGGCATATCACTGCTCTCTGGTAACGCGCGAAGGTCAAATACCCCGCAAGCAACTGTGCCGATCCGCAACACCCTTTTGAAGCGAGCACTCTTTCTGTTCGTAGTCGGGCTTTTATATACCCCAGTCTGGCCGGCTGATATCCTGCACTTTTACGGTGTTTACATCGCAGTGGCTGCGCTTCTTCTAACAAGCTCCATCCGGAAATTATCAATCCTAAGCTTTCTGCTGATGGTCGGTTTCGTCTTTATGTTCTTCGCTTTTAACTACGAGCATGAATGGAACTGGGAGACATTGGAATATGCAGGGTTCTGGACGCCCGGTGGAATGATCCGGGACGGAAAAAGGGGTCAAACGTAGAAAATAGAATGAATAATTGCCCTGCCCTACTTGCTCTGTTATTTTGGAATCATGCCACGCAAAAAGCGCATTGAATTCCTAGGAGCCGTCTATCACAACATTAGTCGAGGCAATTACCGCAAAGGGTTCATAAATTACACAGGGGGTTCATAAATTACACAGGGTATTTAATGTTCCCAAGTCATCCGTAGCGAACTCGCGCTAGCGAAGTCTCCCACGTCACGCCAAGCCCTACGCCAAGATGCGACTAGCGTCGCATCGCTACACAAATCATCCGTAGCGAACTCGCGCTAGCGAGGTCTCCCACGTCACGCCAAGCCCTACGCCAAGACGCAACTCGCGTCGCATCGCTACACAAATCATCCGTAGCGAACTCGCGCTAGCAAGGTCTCCCACGTCACGCCAAGCCCTACGCCAAGACGCGACTAGCGTCGCATCGCTACACAAATCATCCGTAGCGAACTCGCGCCAGCGAGGTCTCCCACGTCGCGCCAAGCCCTACGCCAAGACGCGACTAGCGTCGCATCGCTACGCAAATCATCCTTCTCTACATGGATCGAAGGAATCAAAGAAGGCTTTATCCAAGGATCTGAATGAAAAGCATCCCGATATAGTCTGGGACGGAGCCGATCTAAAGGAACTGAAGGAAGCTCAATGGGAAGCGCTGGCAACACGAGAGCTCAAACGTCATCGAATCGACGAATCCGAGATTCCGAGCGCAGCCAAAGGCGTCGAGTGGAAAGTCCAGATTGCCAAAACATTGAGAACGGAAACTACAGCAAGTAACACTTAGATTGCACAACGCGTAAACATAGGGCACCCCTCTCGCATCGCCAATATACTTAGAAATAACCCTTAGGTCATTCTATATTTTACGTTTGACCCCTACTAGGGTGCCGCTACTGGCGTTAGGCATATTCTTCATTTCGAGCGTCGTATTTGCATACTTGTGGGGTTGCCGATTCAAGCGTGGCCCCATCGAGATGCTGATGCGTTATACTGCCGCGCATCATATTTTGCGAAAATATACTCTGTTATTTTGCTACGCCATCTACGGCAGACCTCCGTCGCGCAGAGGCGCAGGGGCGCAGAGGTCTCAAGCAGTGATCCGAGACTTATTCAGGGAGGCCGTTCACACAGCGTGTGACGCCAGTTTTCATCACTTCGCCAGCAAAATTAAGTAAATATCCAAGTTTATTTCCAGTAAGGCGTAGGTAGGTAACCTCTGCGCCCCTGCGCCTCTGCGCGAGACTCATACGTGTGCCTATTTCTCTGTCATGTTGACGGTAGCGGCGCAGAGATCCTTGGAAACTCATGGGGATTGCTGCGCAGCTTTTGGAAATTCACAAATTATGATGCGCGGCAGTATATCGCTGAGCATTTTGATCGTCGCCCTAATTTTATTTCGCACGGTGCCACGTGCTTTGATGACCGCTCCAATGAATGCGGCGGTCGCTCCATTGGTGGGAAGTTCCCAGCGGGCGATATTTTTATCGATTCAGAGCTTCGCGGGGCGTCTGGCATTTGCTGGGTTTCTGGCTGGCCTTCCACTCGTCGCTTCCGAGTCGGGTCAAACCTTTTGGAGTCCGCTCTCCACTCAACTCCTGATTTCAGCAGGATTTGGGTTTACGGGTTTATTCGCGTTAAGTCTGTTAGGAAAGGGCAAGTTATTTCGAACCTCAAAATAAGTCGACGTGTCAACACACACGAACAGTTACAGATGCAGAAGCGCTTGGTGATTGTCTAGACTGCAATGATGTAAAGCTAGAGGGTTTCTTGGAATTGAAGGAAAGCTGCGAAGACCCCAGGATCCAAGGTTAACCCTCTATTTTATGACTAGACTATAAATTCAACAAACTCGGAACTTGATTCAGAGGCATTATTCGCTAGGCTGATGATAATGATGATCGACCCAGAGGAAAACCAGCGCGAGCGTATCGCTTTAGCCATTAAACAAGTCGTCTCCGATCTCATGGAGCGGGTGATGGACAAAGTATTGATTATAGATCCCTTTGTCAAAGAAGATCACCACGCCAAGAAGCCGCTTTACGCCGCATTGGTTCCAGACGAGATTTTTAAAGGTTCCCACTTTGAACGTAGATTTGTCACACCGTTCGGTGGGGTCTGGGAAAAATTAGCCCAGGTTGTTGCAATCGAGGCTCACGGGGACTGCTCATTGGGGCATACGGTGAGCGGTATGATCGGCCAAGAAAGCTTGAGGCGTATTCAAGAAACACTGAATAAACTAGAACACAGTAAAAAGGGGCAAGCGCGAACGGCCCCGAACTGGTTCGGAGAACTAGCTTATATCCGCAAAGGCGGGGGTGAACTCATTCCGATTAGCGTGGTCTGCGATATTTTCGTCAATAGCGCGACTACTGGAAAGAAATACGCTTTCGAGCTAAAAGGGCCGTTACCGAACAGCGACCAAACAAAAGTCAGCAAGGAAAAGATGTTTAAGCTGCTGGCTATGTCTCCCGAGACGGTGGACGCAGCCTTTTATGCTCTGCCCTACAACCCCTACGGAAAGAAGCAAGATTACGCATGGGGCTTCCCTGCCAGGTGGTTCGATATGCGTAGCGACGAATCAGTCCTAATTGGAGACGAGTTTTGGGATTTAATTGGTGGCGATGGGACTTACGCTAATTTCATTCAAGAAATCAATCACCTAGGAAGCGCGTATCGAGAGCGTATCTATCGTGAGTTCCTGAACATGGAGCCGCCGCAAGGTTCCTCAGAGACGTTGCTCAAATAGAGGGAAAATGGCAAAAAAATCTCAGTTTACTTTTATTGATTTATTCGCGGGGATCGGCGGTTTCAGAATGGCGCTGGGCAATCTCGGCGGGCGTTGCCTAGGCTTTAGCGAAGTGGATAAAGATGCCATTGCGACTTATTGTGAAAATTTTGGCGAAAGTGCAGACCACAATTTCGGGGACATTCGGAAAATCAAGATTCTGCCAGCGCATGATATTTTAACAGCGGGCGTGCCGTGCCAGAGTTGGTCGATCGCGGGGAAAAATCTGGGGTTTGACGATGACCGAGGTGAGCTTTGGAACGACACGCTCTACCTATTGCAACAGGCGAAACCGAAAGCTTTTATTTTCGAGAATGTTAAGGGGCTGGTCGATCCCCGGAATAAACAAGCGCTTGCCTACATTCTGGAGCGAGTTCGCGCGGCAGGCTACTATGCTCGGCACTATGTGATTAATTCGTTCGACTACGGCGTGCCGCAAAATCGCGTGCGCGTTTACATCGTAGGCTTCCGTGATAAAGCGCAGTTCGACCAGTTTAAGCTACCTGAGCCTTACGCGGAAAAGAAAAAGCTAGGCGAGACTTTGGGAATTAAATTTAACAGAGACCTTATTGTCGCCGATGGGCAGCAGGACTTGTTCGGCGAAGCGCTGGTGCCACGCAGCATGAGCCTTTCTAGTAAAAACGGCTTCAACGATTATTTCCTCTTCAACGATTTACGTAACGGAGATACGACTATTCACTCGTGGGATATTCTCGATACGACAGCACGGCAAAAAGAACTCTGCTACCTACTACTTAAGAATCGCCGCAAACGCACCTATGGTAAACTGGATGGCAACCCACTGGGGCTGGAGCATTTTAAACAACTCGATTCATCGGTCACGCAGGCGGAGTTAGACGCATTGGTGACGCTGGAAATTTTTAAGCCTGAGAAATATCGATTTGGTCGTACTCGCCAAGCAGCGGGTGATCTCTCTGAGGCCGAGCATGCGGTCTTGACGGCGACGGAGCACGACGAGTGGGTGATCGATGATTTGAAAAGTAATCGGACTCTTAAACTGAGCAAAATAAACGTCTTCAAGACGGTCGAATCGCTCGAAAGAAAGGGCATACTTCAATGCTTGGAAAATCGCTACGATTTCAAGAATACGAAGATCAGTACGGGGCTCTTTGGCGTAAACCGCATTTTCTTGCCCAGTTCGGATATCTTCCCAACTTTGGTTGCAAGCGATACGAACGACTATGTCGCGCTAAAGGATATTGCACCCGCGTGCACAGAAAGCTACCGGAAAGAATTTCTACAAGACATTTACCAAGCAGGTGGTTATCGTAAAATATCAAAGAAAGAGGCGTGTCAAATCCAAGGCTTCCCGATAAATTTTTCACTGCCGGAAGCTCGCGCAAGATGGATGAAGCTGATCGGTAATAGCGTCTCGGTGCCCGTGGTCGGAATGCTGGGTGCAGCCATTTTGGAAGCTTACGAAGTCGTTGAAAATCGTGTCGCGTAGGCTATTTCCTCCTCTGACACGACACGGAGACGGGGCGCAATATGGGGTCAAACGCAAAATATAAAGATTTCAGCCAAATCCCTAAACTCGCCCGTGGACAACCCGTTCCACTAGCTACCCCATCCGCTAAGCGCGTTTTTCATCTCTTTTCCAAAGTG
>Ga0222650_1001082_pt1 | contig 15673 bp, 16 predicted proteins | sample AntAcemetagen367_FD_179820 | JGI IMG/M metagenome (GOLD analysis project Ga0222650, IMG submission 179820) | Saline water microbial communities from Ace Lake, Antarctica - #367 | ecosystem: Environmental > Aquatic > Non-marine Saline and Alkaline > Saline | place: Antarctica: Ace Lake...
CCTCGAACTGACCGGACTGAAGCTGGATTATTACGAAATATTGAACTACGACATCGCAAGCGAAGGATCGATATAGAACGCAATAAAATCAAAAGTAGACAGTATGAACGAAATTAACAAAGTAGAACTAGGAACTCCATTTCCGTCTTTGCCAAAACATATTCGATTTTCTGACAATGCCTTATCGTAGGCTGGTCTGATAATCTTCCAGCAAGTTCCATCAGGTGGGATATGGACGTTTCCATTTGGAGCAACTATCTCATACATCTGATTCTTCCTGAAACCTTGGGCAGTCAAAGAAATTGACTGCCATAATCCTCTAGGGTCTTTATCGGGGTTTTTGTAGAGAGCTTTTTGTTTTAAACCCAAAGGGACAAGACCTCTTCGTTTTTTAAGCGATACACAGATCAAAGAAGTCGAACAGGAAATCAATGAACGACCGAGGAAATTGTTATGAGGAAAAAGCCCATCAGGATTTAATCATAGATTAACAACGTAACACGATAAAACGGCCCCATACATCATATGCGCTAGAAAGTTGAATCCGCCAATCATTCATAAGCCATTTATAAGTCAATAGAGCCTGTCAGCATGATTTTAGTGAATGACGAATCGCCTCAACCATTTCCAAGGGGCCTCCATCTCTGCAATGGATGACAATATCTGCATATTGAGCGTAAAGCGGCTCTCTCTCAGCGATCACGTTCTCTAAACTTTGACCGGGTCTCATCGCTAGCCCTCTTTCATGAGGCGAACCACCAATGCGATCAATCAACATTGCCTGATCCTGCTGCAGCCAAACGACCCATGAGTCGCGCTTCAGATGCTCCATCGCAGCCTGCCCATAAACGGCACTACCACCGGTCGCAATGATCTCGTCGGATATTTCCATCGAGCCAAACACCTCGGCTTCTTTCTCAAGAAACGCGGCTAGGCCAAAATCTTCGATTAGACTTTGTAGACTTTGCCCCGTCGCTTCGCGAATCAGGTCATCCGTATCGATAAACGTTCGCCCCAATCGCTCAGCCAGCAAACGCCCAACCGTGCTTTTTCCGACTCCTGCCATGCCAATCAGTGCCACGGATCGACGGTGATCCATTGATTGCGATTTATCCATTAGTCCCTCCAATCAACTGATACAGCAAATCACTCGCCTGCTCGACTTCTTGCAAATCGACCCACTCATTGGCGGTATGCGCCTGTCGAATCGAACCCGGCCCCCAGACAAAGGTAGGTATCCCGACAGCACAGTAAAAGCCCGCGTTAGTCGTGTAGCTGGCAAGATCGTAACCATGACCAGCCAACGCCGCGAGCGAATTCATTAAGCCATGGTCCGGCGTATTTGAACCGGCAGCTAGGCCAGGATACTTTTGCGTCGCAATCAAGCGATAGCTTAATCCGGGATCGCCATCGGTGGCTGCCTCGGCTAGCTCAAGCAACGCTTTGGCTAATTCGTCCGCGGACTGCTCCCCTAAAATGCGGCAATCGATCTCCATTTCCACATGGTCGGGTATGCGATTCACATGGTCGCCTCCACGAATCGTTCCGACACTGATCGAAGGCGGCCCCAAAAGATGTTCTGACCATTGTTCGCGGAAGGTGGCATTTAGCCCTTTGACTCCTTCAATAAAGGAACTCGCCGCATGAATCGAGTGACTTCCGCGATCCGGATAGGCGCTGTGCGCCGCTTTTCCACTGATAGTCAGCTTAAATCGAACCACACCTTTATGGGCGGTCAGCAGTTTGAGCTCGGTCGGCTCAGCAACGATCATCCCGTCGCAGGAGAAATCGCTCTGCGCGATTGCTTGCGCCCCGCTGCCGCCCAATTCTTCATCGCAGCTCGCGATAAAATACCATGTCGCTGGAAGCGTCCCCCACTCCCGTTTGGCTCGCAACAAGGCATGCAGCATCGCCGCCATCGGCCCTTTGGTATCACAAGCGCCTCGTCCGTAAAGTCGCTCTTCACGAACATCAGCAGCGAAAGGTTCGATCGTCATGCCTTCAACGCCGACCGTATCGGTGTGTGCCTCCAGGGCATAGCTCAGTGAGCCAACTGGCCCATCAAAACGGGCAATCAAATTAGGACGGCCGGGGGTCACTTCCACGATACCAATGTGATCGGCGCTCGCTGCTAAAAGTTCGCGCAACAGATCCACCATGGCAGCCTCTCCCTCGTTTGCTTGGGTAATCCCCTTCGCTCCAGGATTGACGCTGGGACAGCGAACCAAACGGCTGAGTAGGTCTTCAATTGTAGGCACTTGCTTCATAGTCTGATTAGGGTCTTCGTGTGTCGGGGACGATCTTGCCCGATTGATAGTTAAGTCCAGTCGGTGTCTTAGCCAAGCCTGCTTCCGAAGTTTCCTTCAAAGCACGCGGCATCCGTCTACCAATATCACGCATCGCAATCACCACATCATCTAATGGCACCACGCAACGCACGCCTGCCAGAGACATCACAGCCGCTTCAAAACTATGCATGGCAAACATACCATTGCGACTGACACAAGGCACCTCAACAAAGCCCCCGATTGGATCACAGACGAGGCCGAGGGTATTCATTAGTGCGAAGGCACCCGCATCCACTGCCTGTTGCGGTGTGCCACCCGTCGCTTCGACGATAGCCGCCGCAGCCATACAGGAGGCACTCCCCACTTCAGCTTGGCAACCGCCACGCGCACCGGAGAAGCTGGCGTTTTTACCGATAATGACTCCGACGCCCGCTGCCGTAAAAAGCGCACGAGCAGCCGCCTCCAAACTCAACCCATCATCATCCTCTAGGCTGAGTAAACAAGCGGGAACGATCCCAGCGGAGCCTGCCGTAGGCGTCGCCACAATGCGCCCGAACTGTGCATTGTGCTCAAGCACCGCGAAGCCATAGGCAATCGTTCGCGCAAAACGTGCACCGAAAAGAGGATTTTCGCTCTGACTGTAAGCCTGCAGTCGCCGGGCATCGCCTCCGGATAGACCGCTCGGTGAAATCGTTTCGATTTGCAACCCACGTCGAACGCTCTCCCGCATATCTGCAAAGTAATCTTGCATGCGTTGCAGTAAAGATTCCTCCGACACATTTTGCTCCAGTGCTTCGCGCTTTAAAGCAATCGTACTAATGGATGCGCCGTGCTCCTTGCATAAATTGAGCAGTTCGACTGTATTCTTATAATCGTAGTTCATAATTTCTATAGCGCGGGCCAGTGTGCCGGAAGACTGCGCAATCGACGGGTGGCTGGTAGTCCACTCATCATCGAAAATGCTTCGGTTGGAAGCGGTCCATCCGACTCAATAGTAGTCAACGCAGCGTCACCTCGCGATGTGCGACTGAGACGAATGGTGGCGATATTTAGATTCGCGCATTCATAGAGAGTGGTAATTTTTGCGAGATAACCTGGTGCGTCCTGATTCCACAGCACGAGGGTATCCAGTTCCCCGCAGATCGAAGTTTCAAAACCATCGACTTCGCTCACCTTGATCATCCCTCCACCGATCGACTGAGCCACGAGTTGCAAGCGGGACTCATCGGCTGCGGTGACATCTAGCGAAACAGAATTGGGATGTGCATCCTCACCCAAATCCACCTCGTGAAATTCGTAGTTTAATTGTGATTTCTTGGCCCATTCCAAACTGTCCTTCAGCCGCTCGTCATCCGCTCCCATCCCGAGTAAACCCGCGAGCAAGGCCCGGTCGGTCGCGTGCCCCTTCCCTGTCGCAGCAAAGGAACCGTGCAAATTGATTTGCGCACGAACCACAGCTTGCCCCAAGAGCTGGCGAGCCGCCAAGCCAATGCGAGCCGCCCCAGCAGTGTGGCTGCTAGATGGGCCAATCATAGCTGGCCCGATTACATCAAATACGGAAAATTGCATGATTAGAATAGGCTCTTAGACGAGCCATCGGTTCAGGTTATCTTTGATAAAGTCGTCATCGGTCAACCTTGGATAGGCGCGGCACACTCGGTCGAGCTCTTCCGCTTGCCCCGGAGACAGCACCTCTTCTGGGTTCAAGCAATGGTTGGTCGCGAGTAAGCCCTGGCGGCGAAGCACTTCATGGATGCCCGGGATACAACCAGCAAATCCATTTGCCGCATCGAAGACGGCCGCGTTCGCATCAGTCCACGCGGCATTACGCGTCAGCCATGCACTCGAAATTTCGTCGTGCATCCGAGCCTGCTTAATGTCTGCCAAAAGTTCCACTGCCCGCTGAGTCCACACACCAAACTGCCCCAACAGTCCACCGACGATGAAGCGCGTCTTCCCGTCGATCTCCCAAGGAGTCAACAAGTCTGCCACGATGTTGTCGTCATTCCCAGTGTAGAGTGCGACATCCTCGCGCCCCGAGTCCATCACTGCACGCACGACGTCAAAGGTTTGATAGCGGTTGAAAGGAGCCATTTTGATCGCGATCACATTCGGGATCTCGGCAAATTCGCGCCAAAAACGATAGGGCAAGGTGCGCCCGCCCACTGCAGGCTGGAGATAAAATCCAATTATGGGAATGACTTCAGCAACGGCGCGGCAGTGATCTAACAACTCCTCTAATGAAGACTCTTTGAGCGCAGCCAAGCTAAGCAAGCCTGCATGATAACCATAGTCCACGGTAAGCTTGGCTTCTGCCAGCGCTTGATCTGTCGCACCGCAAATACCTGCGATCTTAATAAAGGGTCGCGAGCCTTTTAAGTACGCATCGATCTCCGCTGAAGCAAAGCGCAGAAGCGGCTCGAAAAGCGAATGTTCCGGCTGACGAATCTCAAACTGCGTCGAATGAACGGCAACCGCGATACCGCCGACTCCCGCGTCGATATAATAACGAAGGACTGCCCGTTGATAACGTTGCGTCCAATAACGGCTTTGATCCAAAGCCAGCGGTAAAGCAGGAATAGCCTGCCCCTCTAAAAGGTGTGTGCGAGTATTCATAGTTACAATGTAACTAATTAGTTACTAAATATCCGTGCAAGTCAAGTTAAAAATAATATCCCGTAAATAATGTCACACTCTAAAGCGCAACCGTTTGACTCAGCTAGTCCAAGGCAAAATTAGCCCCTATTTTTTGAATAAGCCGTTGATGAGCACCTCTTGCGCGAGCTCCATACCTTGCTTTAGGACGGATGGATCACTAAAATCTAAACCGATTGAATGACGTAAAGTGTGTTGATTGGAGAAGCAGATGAAACAGAGTCCAATCAAAGCAATTAAAAGCTGTCGAGGATCTATCGAGGCGTCAATCTCACCGCGCTCGCTGCCTTGTTTCAAAATTTCAGCGAGACGCTCCAGGATGGGCATCTTCGTCAACAAGTCCGGATGGGCATCTAAAATACGTGCCTGATTCAGATTTTCCCACATGAGCAGACTGACGAACTCTGGATGAGTCTGTAAGAAATCAAAATACTGCGCCAAAATATCTCGAATCGCCGCAGCGGTATCCACCACTTCGCGTGTGCTTTCCATCTCGTAAGCCTCCAATTCTCCGAAGACCTGCCGCAAGACTTCGACATAAATACCCTCCTTACTCGAAAAGTAGTGATAGAGCATGCGCTTATTGCACCCCGCCTGAGCCACGATCTCATCGACCGCGACGCCATAGTAGCCGCGCTCAGCAAAGAGCGAAATCCCCGCATATAATAGGGCACGTTTGGTTTTCGCGGGATCGCGTCGAACTTTTTCTTTGACTTTCGGACTCATTTATAACTACTTGGTTACATATAACTGAATCGATATGCAATACGAAACATTAGCCTTACCTATGCCGCAAACTCAAGCGGATAACTTTCTTTCGACTCCGACCGAGGAAGTCACCCAGGCCCTGTCCGAAATTAAGGGGGATATCATGGTATTGGGTGCGGGCGGAAAAATGGGGCTGCACATCTGCTCGATGATTCGCAGAGCAGACGAAGCCGCAGGTCGTGCGAACCGAGTCATCGCAGTCTCACGCTTTTCGTCCGTGCACGGTCAGGAGCTTTTTGAGAAACAAGGTATCACAACGATCGCATGCGACCTAGAGAGTGCCAAGGCACTCGAAGGGCTGCCCGACACTCCGAATATCATCTATATGGTAGGTGCCAAATTTGGCACAGGCAACCAACCTGATTTACTAAAACGCATGAACGAGGAGCTGCCAAAGCGCGTCGCTCAACGCTTCGCTGGAGCGCGTTGTTTGGTATTTTCTACAGGTTGTGTTTACGCGATGGTCAGCCCCGAGAGTCAAGGCAGTCAAGAGAGCGACCGAACGGATCCGCCGGGTGCCTATGCCCAATCCTGCCTAGTGCGGGAAGGAGCCTTTGCAAATGCCGCACAGAGTTCAAGCTCTAAAGTCGCCCTGATCCGCCTCAACTATTCGACCGAATTTCGTTACGGTGTCCTAGTTGATATTGCACAAAAAGTATTCAAGGAAGAGCCGATCGATCTAAGCATGGGCTGGGTTAATGTAATCTGGCAGCGAGATGCAGTGGATCAAATTCTACAAGTGTTTCCCCATGCCAGTTCAGAACCATTTATCATCAACATCACAGGAGCAGCCACCCTAAGCGTTCGAGATGTTGCCGAGCAGTTCGGACATTTATTGAACAAGACACCACTTTTCGAAAATAAGGAAGAGGACACCGTCTGGCTCAATAACGCCTCCAAGTCGCACCAGCTTTTTGGCTCCCCTCAAACGCCGCTCAACGACATGATGAAATGGACGGCGGCTTGGCTACAAAGCGGCTCGACAACCTTTGGCAAACCTACGGGCTTCGATAATCGCGACGGTAAATTTTAGAAGACACCCGGGGCAAGGTATTACTTTGAAGCGAGTGATTCTATCGAAATTCCGACTATCTACTCTCATTTTATTCTTGAGTCATTCATAGATACCGCCCATTAAGTAACCATATCGTTACTAAAAAGACAGAGCCGCCTTCGCTATTTGACATTCAAGTCAATGGGTACGCTGGCGTTGATTATCAGTCGACCAAGCTCACGCCCGAACAGCTACGCAGCTCGATAGACAGCATTCGGAAGGCTCAGACGCACCGCCTATTGCTCACCTTAATAACAGATCAAATTGAGTCTCTGTGTATGAAGCTCTCACGGATTGAATCATTTCGAAAAAATGATCCAATACTCACCGAGACCATCACTGGCTATCATATAGAAGGCCCCTACCTATCCGCCCTCCCCGGCTTTCGCGGCGCGCACAATGCGAACTATATGCATGCCCCCGACCTCAAAGAGTTCGACCGCCTACAAAGTGCAGCCAATGACAACATTCGCCTCATTACACTAGCACCAGAGCTCGCTGGTAGCGAAGCCTTCATCCGCGAAGTCGTCAAACAAGGTGTCGTCGTATCACTAGGCCATACCGATGCATCGGAGTCAGAGATCGATCAAGCGATAGAGGCGGGAGCCACTCTCTGCACGCATTTGGGCAATGGCGTCCCCCTGCAATTGCATCGTCACGAGAATGTCATCCACCGACTACTGGCACGCGACGAACTAACCGCTTGCCTGATTCCCGACGGGATTCACTTACCTCCCAGTGTTTTGAAAAACTACTATAAGGCAAAGCCCGCAGGCAAAGTGATCTTCACGACAGATTGTATGGCCGCAGCGGGTGCGCCCCCAGGCAACTATACCTTGGGCGAATTAAAGCTCAGTGTCGGCAACGATCGCGTGGTGCACGTCCCTGGCCAAAAGAATTTCGCAGGTTCTTCCCTGCTCCCCGAAGAAGTGCTGACGAACACACAAAACTGGCTCCATTTAAAAGCAGAATCAGCACGTAAACTCTACTCCACACAAATTGCCGAATTGTTCGGCATCACACTCCCAACAATTCACCTATAAATAAGAAACGAATATGACCACATCCATAAGCAAATACGACAAGATCGACGTCAACCAGTTCTCAAGCAGAGAAGACATGGGCCTCGCTGCCGCGAAAAACGTGGCCGCCATCATTCAGCAGGCATGCAAAGAAAGGGGCGAAGCACGTGTCATTTTTGCCTGTGCGCCGTCTCAAGACGATTTCTTTGCAGCACTCACCGATGAGTTTAAACTCGGCTCTCATATCGACTGGAGCAAAGTGGTCGCATTTCACATGGACGATTATGTCGGGCTCAGCGGCAAGCAAAGCCAGAGCTTTCGTTACTATCTGAACGAGCATCTACTGTCAAAAGTTCAAGTCAAAGCGTTCCACCCAGTCCGCGCCGAAGCACCTGACACGAGCGAAGAGTGCGCACGCTACACCAAACAACTCTCAAAATTACCACTTGATCTCGTCTGCATGGGAATCGGTGAGAACGGCCATATTGCATTCAATGATCCCCCAGTCGCGGACTTCAAAGATCCCAAGTGGATCAAAGTGGTCGAACTCGATCTTGCCTGCCGCCAACAACAAGTGAACGATGGCTGCTTCGCGTCCTTGGAGGCCGTGCCCACTCACGCGTTTACACTCACAATACCAACATTACTGAGCTGCAAACACATTAGCTGCGTGGTGCCCGGCGCACTCAAAGCACAGGCAGTCGCTAACACCTTACAGTCTGAAATCACAACCGATTGCCCTGCCACCATTCTGCGCACACACGCCAATGTGCAGATGTTTATCGACAACGACTCCGCCCAAGTCCTACAAACGTCAGCCTCTAACAGCTAAGAATGCGCGAAAAACAAAAGCTTGGCATCATCGGGCTAGATGCTTCCCACGTGGAAGCCTTTACCCGCATTCTACAAGATTCAGACTACCCGCACCATGTATCTGGTGCGCACGTGACTGTCGCGTTTCCAGGCGAGACATCCGAAGACTTCCCGCTGAGTCACAATCGCGTGCAGAAATATACTTCAATGCTGCGCGATGAACTAGGCGTTGAGATGGTCGATAGTTGTGAGGCAGTCGCCGAGCAGGCAGACACCCTCATCATTCAGTCTGCCGACGCCAGAGTGCATCGCAAACAATTCGAAGCAGTCGCCCCCTTTGGTAAGCCAACCTACATCAACAAACCGCTAGCTCTATCGAGTCAAGATGCCGAGGCCATGGCTTTCACGGCTTTTCACAACAAGACGCCGCTGATGAGCTGTTCGTCACTGCGCTTTGCCAGTGCGTTGACTCGCGCGCTCAAAGACGATCACTTTGGGGCCATTACTGGTGTCGATGCCTATGGCCCCATGCCACTGGAACCCACCCAGCCAGGATTCTTCTGGTATGGTGTGCATACCGTTGAGCTACTGTTCGCGGCATTTGGATCCGGCTGCGCAGAGGTCAGTGCGACGACAACTGCCGACCACGACCTGATTATTGCCCGATGGCGCGATGGTCGCCTCGGAACGATCCGAGGCAATCGCACTGGCAACATGGGATTTTATTGTGTCATTCATCGTGAGACAGGCACGCAATGGGTCGACATCAAACAATCTGAAATCCCCCTAAATATGAGTTTGATTGAAAATATCCTCCAATTCTCAGAGCATGCTGATAGTCCAGTTCCCATAAGGGAAACACTAGAGATCATCCGCTTCATGGAAGCCGCTAACAAAAGCCAGTCCTCAGAAACTGGAAAGATCGAGAAAGTCTAACCACCAGCCCCCCGCTCAAGACCATTCAATCATGAAAAAACTTCGCTGCTGCGTCATCGGCCTAGGCCGTATCGGTTACCTCTTTCATATCCCTGCGATTGTGGCACACCCTCAATTTGAACTCGTGGGCGTCAGCGATCGCAGTTCGGATCGCTTAGAGGAAGCGAACGAGGCGCATGGCGTCGCCACCTTTCACAGTACCGAGGAGATGCTTCAAACACTGAAACCTGACCTCACAATTATAGCGTCCCCAACACATCTTCATCTCGAACACACACGACTCGCCTTTCAAGCGGGCTCAGATGTTTTTTGCGAGAAGCCCATGGCGGCCTCACTGGATGAAGCCGATCAAATGATCGACGCCATGCAACACTACGACAAAAAGCTCATGGTGTTTCAACCACGCCGCCTCAGTGCGGAAGTGATCGCACTCAAGACTATCCTAGGGCAAAATGTGCTGGGAGAAATCTACCTCATCGAGCGTGCCCGCACTGATTTCGTCCAACGCAATGACTGGCAGTCACAGAAAAAATTCGCAGGCGGCATGCTGCTCAACTATGGTTCGCATGCCATTGATGAATTGATGTTTTTAACTCAAAGCAAACTGACCAAACAGTATTGCGGAATGCGCAAAATCCTAAGTGTTGGTGACGCCGAAGATGTCGTAAAGATCATCCTGCATACTGAAACGGACGCGATCCTCGATATCGGAATCAACATGGCGTCTGCAATTAAGCAGAATAAATGGACCATACTCGGCACACGCGGCAGTATTACTTACGATGAGGCAGGTAAACAATTTCATCTTCGCTACCTAGAGGCGACCGACCTTCCTAAGCTCAAACTACAAACAGACCTTGCCGCAGACAACCGCTCATACAATACAATGGAGACCCTGCCCTGGCACGACGAATATATCCCCGTCCCAAATTACTCGGACATAAATGCCTATGACTGCTGCTATGAGTATTATGCTTTAAATCAACCCCCGTTCCTACCGATTCACGAGTCTAGGGAGCTCATGCGCATCCTGTTTGATTGCGAACGAATTGCATCCGAACCAGCCAAATAATCTAAATCCTAAAAGAAATCCGAATTTTCTGTTTGACTCCTCCTGAAGTAAGTAAACATATAGTTACTAAAACAATCCAATAATCATGTCCAAATAATCCATGAAAAAAATAACTACACTCCTACTCACATCCATCCTGACTCTACCCCTCTGCGCAGATGTCATCGTAGATTACGCACCTACAGTAACAGCTGACATTGTCGGTGTTGGCCTCAGCAGTGGCAATGTCGCATACAGCGACAGCACAGCTCGCAGTCCCGCGACAGGCGGCGACTACACCGCTGGCACCAGTATTAATTTTTACGGGGGCACTTCCACAACTGGCACAGGCACGATTAACCAATGGTATGCTGAAAGCGATACGGATGGCTACCGCTTCCGTCTCAATGCTAGTACGGTCGGTGACACCGCCTCAGCACTTTTCTTCTGGAAACAAGCAAACTTCCTTAACGGCACTGAAGCGGGCGTTGTCACCTTAGACGGCTCCAATGCATTTTCAGTGACTGGACGCCGCTATGGCTCTGGAACCGCTGGCGACATCCGTTTTGTCGTAGAAGAAAGCGGTTCATTCTATGTTTCCGCCATCGCTGGCGCAGTTCCCGATTCCTCTGGCAGCGTCACGCTCGGCGACCCAAGTTCCGAAACATGGTTCAATTATGATCCTGCAAGTGCCATCGGAACCATAGGTTCGGCGGCCACTCCGACTTTCACAAATGTGATCAGCGTCGGTGTCCTATTTCAGGTCGATGCCACCACCACAGGAAATAAAACTTACGAGTTCACTAACTTCCAAGCCCAAGCCTCAATCCCTGAGCCTGCACATGCTGCGATGCTCCTCGGGATCGTTGCCTTCACGGGTATCCTCATCCGCCGTCGTAGAGCTTAAGGCATTTAGTTACTTCCTTTCAGTGCCACGATTCAAGTCGACAAAACAGTTGGCTTGAATCGCTGGCCTGATAACCCCCAGTTCATCATGTCCACCACACAAACTCCGATGGCAAATGAGACCCCACGACGAGGATTCACTCTGATCGAACTACTCACTGTGATCGCAATCATCGCCGTGCTATCCGCCATTTTGATTCCCGCCATCAGCTCGGTTCGCAAGAAAAGTAATGCAACTGCGGGCGTAAGTAATCTCCGCAACATCGGCATCTCTCTAAAACTCTACGCGACAGAGAATCAAAACTCCTACCCGATGGTTGCCATCTCTGCAGACGACTGGAACAACGCCCACCCTAACGATCAAGTCGGCGCCAGCCAATCTTGGACTAAACTCCTGCGGGACTACCTCCCCCAACAAGGCCCCTCAAAAACTGCGCGCGAAAACGAGATATTCGTTTGCCCGAATGCAAACTACCTAGATGAAACCGGTTCGCCCTACGGCATCGACGAGACTGCAAGGACTTACTCTGCAACTGAAGCACTTTACGGCATTCGACGATTATCCAAAAGTCTCAGCTACGACTCAAAATCATCTCGTCGCGTCAACACAATCGATGATCCTGCAACTACAATTCTAGTCATCGACGCCAAACAAAATGGCAGCTCTGCCGCCTGTTATTCAGGCACGCAATGGAGCAAAGCGTCTGTAGATCTCTCAGTGAATGAGACAGGAAGCACTACCTACATTGATTTCAGGCAGCCTGGCAACACCACGCACATGCTTTATGCCGACGGCCATGTCGGCACACTCACGCTTGAAGATTTCAAGGCTCTCGATATCGCCAATTGGAGCGGTCGTCGAGAATACTAATTCAACGCACGAAGGCACCGCAGCCGAGCGAATGCTCTGCTCCGCTTAGACCGAGAAACCTAGGACAAATGAATTGCAAATCTAAGGTGTCGACCATGGCCGACATCCATCCGAAAGAAACGAGCGCAACCAATAGCTGCGGGAAACTCGTCCTCAAAGTGTAGCGGATCGGCGAAGCCCTTCCGACCGTCGCTCCTCGCAATACCGCAACTCGAAAGCGCTTCGCGCGTCCGCTACAAAAGCAAATTAGCGGCCCGAACTTGTAGACGCTCAATTCGAGCCGTCAGCCCCCTCAGAAGCGCCTGTCGATAGTGCATCTCCTCATCAAGTTCGGCAAGAGCCAAAGTGCTGCCATTTAGCACTCTAAACTCAGCATCGAGTTGTTGCGCCTGCTCCAACAACTCATTGGCCGTGGCTTGTAACTGCAGAATCAACTGCGCATCTGAACCTAGTAACTGAAACTGCTCGTTCAAGTCCGAGACCTTCAACCCATGCATCGACATGCGGATGATTAAATGAAGATGCGCAAACTCATCGACATTCGAACGAGGATCGATGCCATCAAGCTCCAATAGCCAAGAATCCGACTGCCTGAGCATATGGGCAGCATTCTCATAGTCACTGGTCTTCAACAATAATTGCGCCAACAAGCCCGCGTCGGCTTCATTCAAAGCGAAGCGTTCGGCTCCATAAGATTGTATAAAAGCCAAAGGATCGAGCGGCTCATCTCCACACACTGAGACGGCGAACGCTTCGATTAGAATACGAAACCCAGTAAGTGGATACACCCGACGGATCGGTAACAACTTCGCCACCACATTCTCATGATCCATCAAATAACCGTATTCACCAGATGTAGACCACGAGGTTTGAATCATCCCCGTATAGCCCTGCGCTTTCGCATGCGGAACAAAGTCTTTCAAATTATTGAAATGCCTCGCCCAATACGTTTTGGAATGATTATCGGGCGCGGAGCGTAAAGCCGGAGCACCCCAAATTTCAAAACCTGATTTCAGTAACTCGCTGACATCTCCAAAACGATCAACCTTCCAGCCATAATTCCAGTCGATTAAGATTAAATCGCGTGGCAGTTTTTCAATCAACTCAGGGTATTTCAGCAGCATGTCTGCCCAGATCACGGGAGTCTTTCCGAGTCCTTTGAGCATTTCTATCAAACGCAATACGTAACTAGTGTAGAGCGGTGCCTTGCCTTCATTGCGGACAAGCTCTGCACACTCTGGGCAATGCCCTAGCAAACGTGTTTCGTCACCACCTATATGAAAATAATCAGAATCGTGGTGCTCAATCAATTCACTAAAAATCTCTTCAAATACTTCGATTGCTGCATCGGCCTTGAGCGGACAAACTTGGCTCAAATCGCGCGTATTCTCGCGCAGTGACGCGTAGCGATTATGCATCAAGATGTATTCAACATGCCCGAAACACTGCTGCAATGGAATCACTTCAATCCCAGCTTCTCGGCACGCGGTCAGAATCACAGACACTTCCTCTGCCGTGTAGGCATACTGATTGCAAATCGTCGCGTGCCGATGGAATGGAAAGGTCGCCTCCCACTCGATCAGCAACACGTTCATCTCGAATGAATGCATCGTCTCTATCAATTCCAACACTCTCTCGACGGACATTACTTGAACTCGCAAGTCCAAGTTCATTCCATATTTCTCGAAGGGCAAAGCTCTACTCTGACCAAAACGCTGCTTGACTATTTTTTTCATAATAGACTAATTAGTAACTCAATAGTTACCTAATAGTCAATTCCAGTTTTATATTTTATGCAGACTCCAGCCCCCCTCTTTACGTATTCCAGTATTCTAGCGATGCTCCTATTGAGCTTCGGTTGCCAACCAGAGCAATCAGTCTCGAAGCCGAAGCCATCAGTGTCGTCAGAGTCCCAATCAGCTCCAGTAGTCATTCGCGAAAATGCGACCCCTGACAAGCAGAGCCAGCTCGTTCAAGTCGATGCGGAAGGTCGCCTGAATTATGAAGCCTACAACGAGCAGGGCGACATCATCCCAGACTTCTCCTATGTCGGCTACAAATATGGGCTTGAAGCAATTCCGCAGGTTCCCGTTGCGATCACCCTCGAAGCAGTCGCTGGTGATAACCATACAGCCATACAAGCCGCAATCGATGAAGTCTCGGCGCTTCCACTACAAACCAACGGCTTTAGAGGTGCGATTCTACTGAAAGCCGGGCGTTATGAAGTCGGGGACACCTTGAGGATATCCACCAGCGGCGTCGTTCTTCGAGGCGAAGGCGATATCGATGGCACGACTCTAGTCGCCACCAAGCCAGAAAAGCATGACTTCATCGTCATTGGTGGTACGGGCAAGCGCACCACCCTACGCTCGAATCAAACGACGATCACGGACAATTATGTCAACGTGGGTGCTCTGAGCTTTCACGTTAAAGAGCCACAAAACCTAAAGATCGGGAGCCGTGTGTTGGTGGTTCGACCGAGCACCGAAAATTGGATTCACGCCATTGGCATGGATCAAATCCCACCACGGCCCGACGGTCTTCCAGTTGAGCAGTGGAACCCAGGTGACTTCGACCTGAAGTTTGACCGTACTATAACCGCGATTGATGGCGACCGCGTGACTATCAACGCGCCACTGACGAATGCTTTTCAACAAGAATTCGGAGGCGGCAGAGTCATCCATTACAAATTTCCAGACCGAATCAACAACGTGGGCGTTGAGCACCTACGCCTAGAGTCGATCTATGATCCCGAAGAAACCTACTCTGCCACTTTAAGTGGTTTCTACACGGAGGATAATATCCCCTGCGACGAAGACCATGCATGGAAAGCCATTACCTTTGATAACGTGGAGCACGCATGGGCACAATACGTCACCTCAGAGCACTTTGCATTCGGCTGCGTTGAAATGAAACGCGAATCCAAGAATATCACAGTATCACACTGCAATAGCCTTGACCCCATTTCACAAATTAGAGGCGGCCGGCGCTACGGCTTTAATATCGTAGGCCAGCTATGCCTAGTTCGCGATTCGTTTTCCCGCAAAGGACGTCACGACTTCGCAGCCGGCAGCAGATTGCCGGGGCCGAACGCATTCGTAAATTGTCGATCTGAAAATTCCTATTCCACCAGCGAGCCACACCACCGTTGGGCTGCTGGCGTGCTTTGGGATAACGTGAGCCTTCGTGGCCCTTACACCTGGCTAATGGCCAACAACCGAGGCTGGCTCGGCAGCGGTCATGGTTGGGCAGGCGCACAGATCGTCTTCTGGAATTGCAGCGCACCAATCATTGGAGTCTCCAAGCCAC
>Ga0222650_1001083_pt1 | contig 15665 bp, 10 predicted proteins | sample AntAcemetagen367_FD_179820 | JGI IMG/M metagenome (GOLD analysis project Ga0222650, IMG submission 179820) | Saline water microbial communities from Ace Lake, Antarctica - #367 | ecosystem: Environmental > Aquatic > Non-marine Saline and Alkaline > Saline | place: Antarctica: Ace Lake...
GGGTAGGTTGGTTGCGGGGAGGGGTGCCTCTTTGTATCGTAGGTGTACTTGTGCTTTGTGGGCTGGAAATTTGGGGCTGGGTGTAGGCTGTGTGTGTTCGGCTTTTTTGGCTGTCGTAGCTGTAGATGGCTAAAGTGTGAGATTCTGATTGAAGCGCGGTCGCCTTCTCATCGTAGCTGGGGGACGCAGGCTCTGCATAAAGCATAAAGGGTCAGCCCTTGCATTTAGTCATTTTCTGTTTGAGGTTATTAATTTCACCCTGCTCTCCTTCCCTGAATTTCTTCAACGCGCGAGAGGCATTGCTTGCATGGCCAAGGTTCAAGCGTTTGCACAACCATACTCCTGTCACTGTGGTCTGGGACTTCAACAACCAAGCCACGGCTTGTTTCTCGAGTTGAGTCGCTTTCATCGACTGTAACGCGGCTTCGCTTAGGTTCAATTCGGAGAGCGCTAAACGTAATAAAGCTTCTGCTCTTGCTTCATTATGCTCTCGTTTTTGACCTCCTCGATAATTATCTCCCGTCTCTACTTGATCTAGTTTTTTAAACAGTCTTATTCTATAAGCCTCCGAACCGACATACCAGCCTCGCTTGATTTGCTTTTCAAACTCTCCTCTTCGCCCAGCATCCGGGTCCTGTTCGAACGTCATAAGCCTTTCAATCTTCTTTCGATACGAGGTCGTCTTAGCGGGTGTATTTGCTGTTATCCCCCACGTTTTCAGAACCTTTTCTTTTTTCAACCACTTTAACTTTTGGCCCTGCTTCCCACTATAAGCGGGATAACTACTCCACGTATACGATTCTAGTTTATGGGGATAGCCCTCTCCACAGAGTTTTGCTCGAAAAGGGTTTAAGTGAATATAGGTGCTGACCTGCCTAAAATAGTCTAGACCCCCGTCCCGAGGATCTGTCTGGATAGGAATTGCTTTGTAACGTCCTTGAAAAAGGTGACCCCGCCGTAGAAACATAGCATTGAAACGTTGAGTATAGGTTCCTTGAAACCACTTCATACCTACCACGAGATTCGCCTCCGGAGTTTCCAAAAGGAAGTGGTAATGATTCGACATCAAACCATAGGCATGAATGATCCATCCGGTTTGTTCACAGACTTCACCCAGGGTTGCTAAAAATAGCCGACGGCCATCATCGCTAAGAAAGATTTCCTGCCCATTGTTCCCACGGCACATCACGTGATAGTGTGCACCCGGATATTCGATTCGTCTGGTTCTCGGCATAACTAAAACTTAATCTTCATCGTGGAATATGTCGATGTAAATACTGACTAAATGCAAGGGCTGACCCTTTTTTCCGAAAATCCCGCAAAAAACTGCACGAAACGTTAGTCGCGCAATGATCAAAATGCTCAAACCTTATATGGAGAACGTGAAGACTCTTACATTCGACAACGGAACGGAATTTGTTGAACATGAGCGCATTGGAAAAGCCCTAGAAGCGGATACGTATTTTGCAGCCCCCTACTCATCCTGGGAAAGAGGTCTCAATGAAAATACGAATGGCTTATTGAGGCAGTTCTTCCCCAAAGGAACTGACTTTCGAAAGGTCACAGACGTGGCTATAAAGCTAGCAGTAGATCTACTCAACAACCGACCTCGAAAAACCCGAGATTACCAAACACCTAGCACGATGTTCTTAGGTGAGTTTACACCCCTAATCTAAAATAATGAACTCAAAACCGCGTATCAGATCTATGATTAGAAATTGCGCTTTGCTTTTGAATTGGCCAAGCCCTAGAAGCGGATACGTATTTTGCAGCCCCCTACTCATCTTGGGAAAGAGGTCTCAATGAAAATACGAATGGCTTATTGAGGCAGTTCTTCCCCAAAGGAACTGACTTTCGAAAGGTCACAGACGTGGCTATAAAGCTAGCAGTAGATCTACTCAACAACCGACCTCGAAAAACCCGAGATTACCAAACACCTAGCACGATGTTCTTAGGTGAGTTTACACCCCTAATCTAAAATAATGAACTCAAAAAAGCGTATCAGATCTATGATTAGAAATTGCGCTTTGCTTTTGAATTGGCCGACCTCTTTTTCTGACCCCTTTTCCGCCCTTGCTGAGAGCTTGGTGCTTCTGACCCTCCTGACAGGCTGGTATCTTTAGCCAGATTATTTTACGATGTCAATTTGGGAAACCGATACGGTATTAACGTGTTCGGTTACAAGTTTCTTCATTTTCTTAATATCTTCCTCATCTTTATAAGCCCGATGTATTGAAATATACCAATCCAAATCCTTTCCCTTAGCATCAATAATGTTTTGGTCTGCATTATTTTCTAACAAATACTTAAAAACAGAAACGCACCCTTCAGATGCCGAAAACATAAGAGGTGTTAGGCCCTCACTGTTTTGAACATCGATATACGCTCCAGACTCAATCAATAATTTAGCCACCCCGTCTGAAGGATTTCCCGCACTATAATACAAAGCTGTTCGCCCATATTTGTCTTTTTGATTTATATTTAAGCCCTTATTTATATAAAACTTTGTCAATTCAATATTCCCATCCTGCGAGGCCTGCATTAACAATGTCCTTCTGTGAGAATCAATTGCTTTAGGATCGGCACCAAAATTAATTAACAAAGATGACATATCGATATTTCTGGCATTAAAAAGAAGTGCAGAGCACTGATCCTTTGATAGGTTTTTTTTTGACAAAAACCCTTCTACGCCTTTCATGTCAGACTTATAAACTAAAGATAAAATATTGGGAATCCCAAGCTCTCCTCCATTAGAAATACAACCAAAACTCAACGTACAAATAAATATAAACAATAACCTATAAATCAGTGACATTTTTCACTTCCTTTTTGATTTCTTGTCCAAGCCATTCACCTAAGTTATCAATAAGCTCCTTTTCATTTATAGGTAATTGATCCGCATCCGGGAATAAATTCTTCAGTGCTAAAGACCCAACTATATCGATAGCCTGATTTTTTCCAAAATTCACAACACCCTTTATTAATGCATCATCAAATGATGATAATGCCTTTAGTGTTAAATAACCCTGACCTTTTGTATACTTAAGCATAAAAAGACAAGTGTCGGCTGGCCTAACACCTGATGTTTCCAAAAGGCCAACTCCAAAAAATTCCATAGTGCAGTCATCAAGAGCTACTAAATCACTGAGTGTTAAATCGAGTTCACTGAGTAAATTTTCGATTTTTAACTCAGACTTAAATGCTTTTGCTATACTCGCTCCCAATTCAGCAGACAAATATAGAGTCTTAACTACAGGATTTTTTTTTGCATAATCTTCTGCTTTATCAATGAAAAACTTTTTCGGATCTGTCAATAATTCATAAATATCTAATATTTTAGATAATCCATCTGCATCAATATATAATATAGAATTATTCCCCACGAACCCGTAAAGATTCAACCCACCCCTTTCCCCCAAGGGATCCCTATTTGGCCATCTCCCTGTTTGGGGGTCATAGTATCTGAAGCCGTAATAGAGATAACCCGTTTCTTGGTCTTGGTATTTGCTTGTGACGCGGAAGTGGTGACCTTGCGGTGTAGGGGCTGTTGCGGTCGCGGTAGCTAGAGTTTTTCTGTTGGGAAGGTGCTTGGCTTGTGTGTGGTAGGCAATCGCATCGTAGTCATTGATGAGTGTATGGGAGGACAGGGTTCTTTGGGGAGATCGTAGTCTCTTTCGTTTGCGTCGGGGTACCAAGGGGAGTAGGGCTAAGGTGAGGGGCAAGCCAGTGTTTATAGGACGGGTAGGTTGGTTGCGGGGAGGGGTGCCTCTTTGTATCGTAGGTGTACTTGTGCTTTGTGGGCTGGAAATTTGGGGCTGGGTGTAGGCTGTGTGTGTTCGGCTTTTTTGGCTGTTGTAGCTGTAGATGGCTAAAGTGGGGGGTTCTGATTGTAGCGCGGTAGCCTTTGCATCGTAGCTGGTGGACGCAGGCTCTGGGTTGAGTATCGAAGCTGTAAGGACAAACAAGAATGCGATGATCCACCCGAAGAGCGTGCAAGGATCTTTAGTGAGGCGATTCGATATCATGAGTAAATTCTAGGGAACGGGGGTGGGAAGTCAAGTGGCTGGATTTACTCGTTTGCTGCGGTCGCTCTCTACAACAGATGAAACCCAGCTTAGCTTGTGTCGCGTAGGCCTTTCTGTCTGCGATAGCCTAAAAGGCTTATACGGTGGAAGCCCTGCGGGCTGTTGCAGGCAGAAGGTCTACCTTAGGGACTTGGCTTGAGAAGCCGCTGAAACTGCTGCCAATGATGAATATCTACAAAGCGTGGATCGCTGGCAAGTTGGGCTCGGGTATTTTCCGGATCTAACTGAACCGCTCGAACTAAATGTAGGGCCATGTCGGTATAGCGTTCTTCGGATAAGGCAATGACTCCGAGATCAATTTCAGGGCGGGCGTCTTGTGAATCTTTTTCTGCCCATTTCTCGACTGCTTTCCGGTAGTACACCCGATTCTTTTCCTGCTGCATGAAGCCTGCAAGGTGGATGTAGAAATCCACACTTAAATTGGGTAGATTTAAGAGCACATCCGCCATCTGTTTGGCTTTAGCTTCCATTTTAAACTGACTGTAAATTTGCAGGAGTTGCAGGGCCGTATTGCCTGTAATTTGTACTGCGTAGTCTTGTTCCAACTCTTCACGAAGCACATCCAGTTCTTTTAACTGCTCTAAGGACGATCGGAAATTAACTAACTGACGATTCGTTGGATCATGTTTTTCGAAGTCAGACAAGGCCTTCTCGGCCTTTTCAAATTGCCCCATTCGCATGTACATATCTCCAGCTCGAAATGCGGCCTCGGGGTTCGCCGGATAGAGTCGTTGGGCCTGCTCCATGGCCAGTTCCGCATCCCGCCAATGTCCCCGCTCAAAATAATTCCAGGCCTGAGCCATTCGTAGTTTGGAAAAACTTTTGCGAACCGGAAGGTCTCTCTGAAAGCGATTACGAGTGGGTTTGTCTTCTTTCCATGTTTCCAGAAGATGCTCCTCATACCAGTCCCAGAAAGCAAAATCTTTTACGATATCTTTACGATCTAAGTCAACGTCCTCTATTTCCAACTTGAAGACAAGTCCGTGCGGACGTTGATGGCGAACCATCCAGTCCATTTGCATCGCTTCTTCCATATAAAAGCTGTGCCGGGCTTGATTCCGATTAAAGATCTGCCGACTTAGATAGGAGTTGATTTCATTTACCTGACTCACTCCGCTAATGGAAAGTGTGTCGCCACTAGACATCAATTCATAGAAGGCCTCGGGATGGAAAAGGCGGAGATCATTTCCATAATCGAGGAACGCCTGATTGCCATCCACCAAATCGGGTACGAAAATTTCGTCACCGTACAAATCTCGGGTGACGGTTTGGTAGGTAGGGTCGGCTAAAGCGGTCTGTGTTATAATGTATAAATCTGTACGACACTCCGCAGAAAATATCATGTAGGTGGGAACAAAACGTCCAGGGTCGGTTGCGCCAAAGAGAATTCCGTTTTGGTCCATTTCCTGCGGGTAATCCCAGTCGGGAAGGGGGCGATGTAAATGCACCAATTGTGCTGTCTGTTCCTCGGGGGATAACGATCGGAATGCGGCCATGGTGGTGGCTTGCAGGGCTAGCCGGGTTTCGGCCTCCGATAAATCCAAAGGCCGCAAAAATTCTTTTTTGAACTGCGAGAGCGGAATTCGTTTATCAGCTGCAGTAAGTAAAAGTTCTACTGCGATGCGGTCGGGGAATTCGCGGTCAGAGAGGTATTCCATAGCCCAATCGTTAAGCAGGCAGTCAGGATTCTCATGGTGGGATAGTTCATCTAACAGAATTCCGTTTGCTCCCTTGAGCATATAGAAGCCATACTGCCATCCATAGTCGTGCCCGCGTAAGTTCGAACTCCCTAGTTGCTCTAGGTGTTTGGGGTCAGTTGCATTTTTGTGCAGTGGAAATGAGATATAAACTAAGCAAACCAAAGCCGAACCTACGCTAAGCACCACCTTCTTGGGTATCCAAGCGTAGGCGATCAGAAGGAGGACCCATGTTCCGAGGGCCATCCAAATGGCATAGAGCACGTGGGCTTGAACATACTGAACACGCTTCACCCAAAGATCGTTATGATTGAGTTCCGGCCATTGAATCGTAAGAAAAACCACGCTAACAAAAAATAAGGCCACCATGCTGCTGATAAACCATCCCCGACTGGCTTTAGGAAAGACGGAGAAGCACAACAGGGGGATCAAACCTAACAGGGCCAGCGGAATAGCCTTTTCCTCGGGAGGAGCTTGGGTGGGGTCATCCTCGCCTAAAGGAAACTGCCAACTGAATTGATTGGCGATGGAATATTTCCAGTCTGGACCATAAAAATAGCTTCCGAGCATTCGCAGAAAAAGGGTGCGGCGAACATAACTCCTCGCTCGTTCCCCATCGGATTGATCCTCCGGATCCGCTGGGGTTGAAACGGTTTCAATGATCTGTTTGAAGTTATCTGCGACACTAAATTTTGCATATTGCCCACGAGTCAACATGTGCATGAATCCCTCTTTGGTACGGGCATTTCCCCAATTCATAGGTGGGTTTTGCTCGGAGGCTAGGGGCATATACAAATGGAAACTTAGGCCGAGTAAACCCAGTAGCAGGAGAATTCCTAGTTGTTTCCAACTTTTGAATAAACCGCCACCCGTGAAGAGGAGACCGATGAAGTACAAGGTAAATGGGATCGTCAACAGGAGGAAGAAACGGTTGGCGTCGGAGTCTCCGAGATCATGATATTGTTTTGCTTTAACTAGGCATAGTCCAATAGCCCCCAGCGTCAGTAAACAGAGTCCGTCTTTTAAGAGTCGTTTATTTTGTGCAGCAGCTAAGCCAGCAATCAGAAAGAAAAGTAAAAACAGCAGGCTTTGGTGGTTGGTGAGGCCCAAGGCGAACAAAAATGCGGTAAGGTAAAGCGTTCGGTCTTGGGGGTTTTGAATGTACCAAAGGGTTAGCACCAACAAACAAGAGAGGAAAAAAGCGTTGAGCGTATAAACCTCGACGATGACCGATTGCGACCACATCATAGGCGTAAATGCGAGGAGCAATCCTCCGGCAATAGCAAGAATGACATCCATTCCGCTCCCTTTTATGTCAGATGCTAAGGATTCTTTTTGAAAGGCCTTTTGAAGCAAATAGCGGAAGATAGCCGATAAAAGGACAAGTCCGAGAGTCCCTACAAAGGCTATGGGGAAAAGCAGGCCGAATTCGGGGGTGATCAGCCAGTACCAGGCTGTGATCCACGAAAGTATGGCCACCAGCGAACCCAAAAGTCCGTGACCTAGCGTTCCAGACGAAGGGAAGGCTGGCTGCCAAGAAAAACATTTTTCAGGATTTCTAAGCGACTGAAGGGTTATCAGAACGATAAAACAAAAGATGAAAACGTTTAGGAGAATGTTTCCGAAAGATCCGGTTACCAGAATAAGGGAGCATAGTCCCAGTCCGATCCCAGCCCCTAAAATTTCTGCCTTCAGCTCGGGGATGAGAGGTTTCGACTCCACCTCGGATGCACCCGCGGGTATCGTGCATAATTTTCGAATACAAACCGCAACCAATCCACAAGCCAAGGCACCAAAGAAGGCGCTCATTAATGCAATAGCCCATGCAGGATTGGGGTAGCCCTGATACCGAACTGAATGAAAAATCCACTGAAAGAACCAAGCTAAGAAGGTCCAAATTGGATACCCAGGAGGGTGGGGTACGCCCAAGTAATCGGCAGCTACAGCTAATTCACCCGCATCCTCAAGGGTGATAGATGGGGGGAGGGAGTAGAGGTATACCGAGAATGCCACCAAGAAGGTGAGCAGAAAGGTTATGCCGTCTCTTTTCGACCAAAAAGACGTTGTATTGGAACAGGTGCTTATTTTTGACCTAGATATTTAATTCCACGCACCACGGTGAGAGCACTGGCAACGAAAATGGCTCCCCAAGCGATACTTGCAACTTTACTCATGGTGTCGGAATTCATGCGAAGATAAAATCCTGAAGCCATAACCAATGCTAAGGCTGCAACGGTGATCAAGGCGAATAAAATTTTTGATTTGGTCATAGGGAAACTCCGGGGTTACTCCCACTCAATACTGGCGGGTGGCTTGGTGGAAATATCAAATAATACACGATTAACGCCTTTAACACTGTTGAGAATCTTATTGGAAATCTCTCGTAGGATCGGGTAGGGGATTTCGACCCAATCCGCGGTCATCGCGTCTTCACTAATGACGGCTCGTAAACTTATCGGGAATTCGTAGGCACGAACATCGCCCTTAACCCCAACAGATTTTGAGGGAAGAATGGTGGTGCAGGCTTGCCAGATTTTATCGTACCACCCCGTTTTCTGGAGGGTAGAGATGAACACATGGTCGGCCTCGCGAAGAATATCCAGTTTTTCACGAGTGATGAGTCCGGGGCAGCGAACGGCTAATCCTGGACCAGGGAAAGGATGTCGGTTCAAGGCCTTGGCCGGAATTCCCATGGAGCGACCTAGTGCGCGGACCTCATCTTTAAAAAGTTCAGCAAGAGGCTCTAACACCCGACCTTCTGCTTTCAATTTCATAACCCGGTCCACGCGGTTGTGATGGGTTTTAATCACGGAGGCTTTCGAACCGCTGGTTGCGCTTTCGATGACGTCAGGATAGAGCGTACCTTGTGCGAAAAGTTCGATTTCTCCCGCGTGATCAAAGAACACATCGAGGAATAAATTACCGATGATTTTCCGTTTGGCTTCAGGGTCGGTTTCCCCTTCAAGGGCGTCTAAAAAGAGTTCGGCGGCATGTACGGTCTCAATCTCTACGCCCACTTCCTTAAACTGAGCTTCGACTTCTTCCACTTCATTTTTCCGTAGCATTCCATTATCCACAAAGATGGGATGGATTTTAACTCCTGCTTTGTGAAGGAGAACGGCTAAAACAGTGCTGTCTACTCCGCCGGACACGCCACATACCACTTCACGACCATTAACTTCTTTGACGATTTCTTTTAGAATCTCTTGTTTGAATGCCTCAACATCAAACTCGGGTTTGGTGTCTAAGCATTCGAGATAATTTTTTAAAACCTGACGTCCGTCATGGCTATGGGTCACTTCAGGATGAAATTGAATACCGAACCAGTTTTCTTTAAATTGAAGACTGACGGGTTGACCATCTTCATTTCGGGCCAAAATTTTAGCTCCTGGTGGAAGAGTGTCAACGGTATCACTATGGCTCATCCAAATCTGTGAATCTTCCGTAACCTCGGAAAATAATGAGGTGTCATCTTCGATGCGTAATTTTGCTGGGCCGTATTCGCTAGTCGTAGCGGGCTTCAAATTGCCACCGAATTTCTGGTTGAGCAGTTGCATCCCATAACAAACTCCGAGTACCGGAACATTCAAGTTTGTTAAAACCTCAAAGTCTACATCTGGTGCATCTACATCGGTAACACTATTGGGGCCACCGGAAAGGATAACTCCGGAAAGGCCTGTTAACGTATAGAGGGATTCAGGCGAATAGAGTTTAGCATAATAGCCAAGTTCACGCACCCGCCGCACGATTAATTGTGAATACTGGGACCCGTAATCTAAAACGGCAATTTGAACGTCCATAATTTCTACCTTATCGTAAATTGTTTAAGAGGTACTGTAGTTAACAGGTTCTTCGGTCATGAAAACATCGTGCGGATGGCTTTCACGCAGTCCGCCGGATGTGATACGAACGAATTTCGCTTTTTCTCTTAACTCGGTAAGGTTACGCGCACCTACATAGCCCATTCCGGAGCGAACGCCCCCAATGAGTTGAAAGACCACTTCCGCCAAGGCCCCTTTGTAGGGAATCCGGGCTTCAACACCCTCCGGAACCAATTTACCAGAAGAATTTTGACCGTAGCGGTCACCGCTTCCTTTTTTCATGGCTCCTGTACTTCCCATACCTCTGTATTGTTTGTAGTTCCGTCCCTGCATACGTATCATAGCTCCGGGGCTTTCGTCTGTGCCGGCCACGATGGATCCCACCATCACCAAATCGGCTCCAGCAGCCAAGGCTTTTACGATATCTCCAGAGTAGCGTAGTCCGCCATCGGCGATCAGCGGAATACCATGCTCTCGGCAGACGGGAGCTACCCATTGAATCGCAGTAAATTGAGGAACTCCCACCCCGGCAATCACCCGGGTGGTACAAATAGATCCAGGGCCAACACCTACTTTGATGGCATCCGCACCCGCGTCGATAAGATCCTTCGCGCCTTCAGCAGTAACCACATTTCCGGCAACCACGATTGCACCCGGTACTTTTTCTTTTACTTCGCGCAATACTCGCATGGTCGTTTCGGTATGTCCGGTAGCTGCATCAATAAATAAGGCATCACAACCAGCTTCCATAAGGGCTTTCGCCCTATTTAAGGCATCGGGTCCAACACCGATGGCTCCGCCAACCCGAAGGTGACCGTGTTCATCTTTTGCTGCAGATTGGTACCTCGTGCTTTTCTCGATGTCCGCACCTGTCATCATTCCCACAAGCTTATCCTCGTCATCTACCAGCGGTAGCTTCTCGATCCGATCTTTGTATAGAACAGCTCTGGCGTCATTCAGAGAGAATCCCGGTTTTCCGGTTACCACGCGGTCGCGGGGAGTCATCACATCTGAAACCTTAGTTTCTGGTGGATGATTCGGATGTCCAATGTCTCGACGGGTAATAATACCCAGTAAATGATTCTCGGAGTCTACAACCGGAAATCCACTTACGCCTTTGTACTCCATAAGGATAATAAGGTCCGAAAGCTTTACGTCGGGTCCGGTAGTTTGAGGATTATCAATAATGATATTTTCACTACGTTTTACCCTTCGGACCATTTCCACCTGCTCTTCAATGGTGCAATTCCGGTGAATTACCCCGATGCCACCCTCACGAGCGATAGCAATCGCGAGCTTGTCCTCGGTGACGGTGTCCATGGCGGATGAAACCAGTGGAATATTTAGAGGGATATCCTTGGTAAGTCTGGTGTGAACCGCGGCTTCCGCGGGTATGATGGCACTTTTTTGTGGCACCAATAAAACGTCGTCATACGTCAAGCCTTCTGGAATTTCAGCATTCATGAGGGGTTCCTTTCATTTTAAACACTTTTAGTCCCGGGTCGGTATACCGGAATCTCAGCTAGTTCAGGTGGAAGTTCTTCAGTAGTATAGGTGGGGAAATTGAGATCGATTAAAGAAACAAGGGGATATCCTTGCCACGTGTCTTTACCCGAACGATTGATAATGCAGAAAACACCGACCACCTCGGCCTCCGCTTCTTCAACCATGGTAATAATTTCTTTTAGGGTACCGCCGGTGGTAATCACATCTTCGGCAAGTAAAAGTTTTTCACCTTTCTTGATCTCGAAGCCTCGGCGTAATTCCATCTCGTTCTGCTTGTTGCGCTCCGCAAAAAAAGCTCGTTTTCCTAATGCAAGCCCTAAAAGCTGACCTACGGGAAGGGCACCAATAGCCGGAAAGAATACGCTATCAATCTCACCAAGCTCGTCAATAGAGGGCTTCGCTTGCTCCAAGAGAGGTTGTAAGACGGATGGGTACTGGCTCAACTGCGCAACTTGCACGTAATGGGCGCTATGCCGACCGCTAGCCAGCTGGAAATGACCCTCGCGAAGGGCACCAACATTTTTAAGAACGGTATGGAAATCTGAAGTAGACATAATTTAGTGTGATAAAACTTAGTGTTTTTCCACGAAGGGCCTGAGAAATCAAGGCAATCCCGTGATTATGTGGATTTTGAATAGAAAAACACCGTCTGGAAGCCAGACGGTGCTTTGAAGGTCGAAAGGGATCAGAATTAATCGAGCTTATTAAGCTTGTTCTGTAGTTTTTCGATCGAGCTTTGAATGGCTTTCTTTTCCTGTATTTTCGCAGTATCCACCATGGAGGCGACGGTTTCTTTTACCCGCTCCAGTTCTTTTGCAGTAAGTTCTTTATAGGTTTTTTTAAGAAAAAGATCCGAGACTTTATAGTCTCCTATAGTTTTCGTTTTATTTTTTGAACCAGATTTTGGTCCACGTTTACCTTTCTTAGCCGTAGGTTTCTTTTTATTTAGTAAATCTTCAGCGGTGGCAGGACGATAAGCCACCTCACCTGTTGAATTGGTTTTTAACTTGTTTTCACTATCTTTCACCCAAACACATCCACTTGGTGGACGACCCGGTTTTTTTGAATTCTTTACTTTTGTATAATCCATCGTTGTTCTCCTAAGTTACTTGTACTCTTTAAAATCGAAATCTAATATCATACTAAAAGGAAATTTGTAAATCATATTTCAACTCAAATTCTTTTACTTATGTGGCGGATAGATTCCTACTTATTATTTTCAGCACAGGAGGACTTGAAGATAGCAATAAAACATGGCTCTTCGTGAAATTTACTAGAGGAACTGAGAGGTATTAAGAATGTTTTAAGACCGGATAACAGCCTGCCCAGAGGGGCGCAGCAGCGACCAGGGGATGAGCAGCAACATAACCCCTTGATCATGAGCTGGGGTTTTGCGGCACCGCTCCTAAAATAACCATGGAAAATTACGTAAAAGGCCCATTCTAATATGAAAAAGCTCCGATAGCCGGAACGCAGCCGTCCGGTTAATAGAAACTAGCTCCCCAGGAAAAGCCTAAAAATTCAAAAGCTCTTCCTATGTAAGATGTAAAATATAGAGCTACCTACTGTGGATTTTATACGATATGAATTTTATGCTTTTTGATGCGTCAGGCGACGTCTAATTTTTCTGATAACCTCTAAGGAGGTTATCGTGACAACCTATTATCCATCATGTAGCCAATCTTGCGGTGAAAAGAGTAATCCTCAAGCCGAAGCGGATGTATTTCGTATGTCCTCTTTTGTAACTAACATATTCTGCTTCTTCTTTCAGAGGTCAACTAGGTTGGCGTAGGTTGAGTCAATCAGCCAGGTAGGTTTCAGTAAATTTTACCGAGAGCCAAAAAACATAAAAATTCCCTAAACAATCCTCCAAAATACTTGTATTATGTTATGATAATCATCTTTATAAATCAGTACGATTCTGTAACAAATATAAAAATCCTAACCAGCGGCAGTTGCGAAGGTAACTTCCAATCCTTTTAATCAAAGCAAGTTATGAGATACCTAAATAACCGTCAAGGCTCCGCTCTCTTGCTCACGCTGTTGATTGTATCCCTCTTATTGGTCATGGTACTATCTTTCGTGGCATACGTCCGCATGAATCTTCGAACGATGGATCAGAATGCAACAAATGCCCAAGCTCGACAGAATGCACTGGTCGCCCTTGAGATTGCCCTCGGGGAACTTCAAGAGACGGCGGGTCCCGACCAGCGGATTACCACAACGGCAGATGCGCTTGCAACACGTGATGTAGAGAACGTTACGACTCCGGATCCGTTATTCCCAACGGAGACCCCTCGCTTGGATGTGAAGGCGGGAGGACGTTTCTGGACAGCGGTTTGGGGGAATGGAGAGTCAGATATAGGATACGACCTCTCTCCGGAAGAGATCCCTCCCACATCCGGTCACCAAAGCGGGGTTACGCCGATATTGATGAACTGGTTGGTCAGCGGAAATGAAGGTGCCACCTACGAATTCGATGCCAATCTCAAGGGGGGGGTCTCAACGGCTACAGGCGGCAGCTACCAACCCACCGATATCAACCTAAGCGACCCTAACAATCCCACGATCAATGGTTCCCTCGCCGTAGTGCTCGTGGGTCCCAATAGTGTCGGAACCTCTTCTGTAAACGCGCAAGCTTACGTTGCGGCACCTTTGGTTAATATACCCTCATCTACAAACGGAACCCCTGCAGGTCGTTATGCATGGTGGGTAGGAGACGAGGGCGTTAAAGCCCGGATGAACCTTACAAATGGGTATCAGCAGTCGCAACAAACCGATGATGAGATTAATAGCTTCCTGGTCGCTCAACGATCCGGCGTCGAATTTATGAATCGCACTCCTGCGGGGAGCTCTAACCCCTCTACTCTTACGGAATATTCCGGAGACGACGTCGCCGTCAGTAAATTACAAAACCCAGAGCAACTTTCGTTAATCGCCACAGATCCGGCAGCCCAAGCACATCTCCGTGCGGGGCAGAAAAACCGCTTTCACGATCTTAGCACTTATAGCCTCGGGGTATTAAGCGACGTTTATGCCGGAGGCTTAAAAAAAGATCTCACGGCGGATATCGCGGATACCTCCTCTACCAGCAGTGGCGGGTACCGCCCTGCAGATGACGCGTTCATTTACCCGGCGCTTTCAAGCGCTCCTTTTGATCCAGAGCGTCCCACTTGGGGACTCATTCGAAGTTGGGCCAGAACCAATCCGCCAAGCCCGGGAGCCGCGATTGCCCCGATCCCCCCTTCTCCGGAAACAGCGGGGGTCTCACCCACCATCGCCTATTTTTCTATGGGCTTCAATTACCTCTTGGATGGAAATAGAATCAACTTTGCCCTCTATCCCATGATCTCGCTGCATAACCCCTATCCGATTCCCATTGCCGCTGCGGACTATGAGATCGGATTACGCCTTACAGATCAAGCGGTATTTACGGTTCAAATCGATGACGATGGCCTTCCGGAGGTCGACGGCTTAGGTGATCCAGTTCTCGATAGATTTGGGAACAATACCTACAGCTATGACGATGTGGCAAAAATCGATCTGAACACTTGTTCCCTTTACAAAGAAGGGGAGACGGCCCCCTCCGACGAAACGTTCTTTCGTTTCAAGCTGAAAGGGAGGGTCATTCCTCCTGGAGAAAGGCATATATATATTCTTCCGGATAGCCAGCATGGTAGAACCTATTCCCATACAAACCCACCGGTTCTAGAAAGAGCTCCAAATAGCAATATGGGCATAGGCGAAAGTAATTATGTGGTACTAGAGGGCCCCAGTCTTGATTTAACTTCCGCCACTCCTGAGGCCTACATTCGCTTAATGATTCGGAGCAACGCTGCTCAATATACCGAAACTAGCTTGGCTTTGGCGCAGGATGAAGCCTTGTCTGGAATAACCTGGGATCCGGAAAATGAGGGGATCTACCAGGCAATGAACGGAGTATTTCCGACGATTCCTCACGACGCAAGATTCTCTAGAGCTACAGGATCTACTGGCTCCGATTTATATTATTGTGCCACCGCCGCTCGGGGCGAACTCATTAGCACAAAGCAGACGACGCCACCCCAGTTCGGCAATTCGGCCATCCGCATCGCAACTCCATATGAGGCGAGAGGTTGGTGGTCGAGTCAATGGAAAAGTGGATTTATACATGGGTATTATACAGGACGTCCGATCGCCGATGGCTCTTTACGTGCTCCCCATATTATGGCGACCTCCATTGAAAACTTTGATCCTTATCCTGATACTGGCCGATCCCGTTCAATTACGAGGTCAATCGCGGCAGGACTTTTTGGTGCTTACTTTCCCTGTGGGGTTTCAGACCAAGGTCGTGATGCCCACCCAGGGGTTAACTATTACCGATACACCACGGGTATGGTTACTCCGGATTCGGGAAGCTCTCCACAATATGCAATTCTCTGGGATCTTCTCGACTCGCCCGACAGACTCCTCTCTCTCGGTCAACTGCAACATGTTCCTTTTTCCAAATACGATTCTCAACCTAGTTATCTCTTTGGAAATTCTTACGCCCTTAAGCGTATTCTACGTAACCGGAC
>Ga0222650_1001085_pt1 | contig 15648 bp, 13 predicted proteins | sample AntAcemetagen367_FD_179820 | JGI IMG/M metagenome (GOLD analysis project Ga0222650, IMG submission 179820) | Saline water microbial communities from Ace Lake, Antarctica - #367 | ecosystem: Environmental > Aquatic > Non-marine Saline and Alkaline > Saline | place: Antarctica: Ace Lake...
AAACGCTCCCAAGGAAACGCTTCGAGGCACTGATGGACATTGGCTACCGCGAAAGATTACTCTCCCTAACTTGATCGCCCTGCAGATTTCTTCCACTTTTACCTTGCCAACCGGGCATCAATAGCTAGGTTTCGCGCCCCATGCCACGAGTAGGAGGAAAAGCAAAAACACGGAAGGCCGTCGCCAAGCGATTCAAAGTCACTGGCACCGGGAAGGTACTCCGCCGCAAACAAGGAAAACGACACTTGCTTCAATGCAAGAACCGCAAGCGCAAGCGCTTTCTCGGTAAAGCCGCCCTTGTTTCCGCCGCTGACATTAAAAATGTCAAAGAGAACCTTCCTTTCCACTGATAGAGAAAGCAAGACAGCCCACGCTCCCGTCCGCGTTCCGGACGGCCTTTACGCAGCCTGATCCGGCAAAACCGGAAACACGAACAGGTGAGACTGCGGAAGGAATGAAAAGAAACGACTTGTTCACAACCAAACAATAACATGCCAAGAGCCACTAATTCCCCAGCAAGCCGCAAGCGCCGCAAGCGCGTGCTGCTCAGGGCGAAGGGCTTCCGCGGATTCCGCTCGAAGCTCTTCCGTTATGCCAAGGACGCTGTCCGTAAAGCACAACAATACGAATACCGTGACCGCAAGAAGCGCAAGGGTCAGTTTCGTCGTCTTTGGACGCAGCGTATCAACGCCGCCGTCCGCAGCGAAGGAATCACCTATTCCCGCTTCATCGAAGGTCTGAAAGCCGCCGGAATCGAAGCCGACCGCAAGATCCTGTCGGATCTCGCGATCACCGATGCCGCTGCTTTCTCTGCGATCGTAGCCCAAGCGAAGAAAGCTCTCGAAGAAAAGGCCAAAGCAGCCTGACCAGAGAAGCTTCTTAAGCAACGTTAACTTAAAGCCGCCCGACAGCAATGTCCGGCGGCTTTTTCGTATCAAGCACCTACACCTCAGGGCCATTCTCCGGCTCAGTTCAACCGGATCCCGGCCTCCGTCTGGGTGACGAGACGTTTTCTAAGCAGGGCACCGAGCGTTTGCTTGAAGGTGCGTTTCGAAACGCCAAGCTCGGAATGGATTTCCTCGGCAGGGCTTTTGTCAGTTAACGCCCAGAACCCGCCCCGGGCGACAAGCTCACCCATGATCTGTTTCTCCAGGTCGTCGACGCGCTCGCGGCCCGGAGGATGCAGTGAGAGATCAATTTTCGCATCGGCGCGAACCCCGGCGATCCAACCTTTGAGCTTCTCGCCGAGGGCAAGTTCCTGGAAAACTTCATTCCCGAAAATCAAGCCGGTGTGGGCGTTGTTGATGATGGCTTTGTAACCCATCGGAGTCTTGCCATAGACTATCAGATCAACCTCGTCGCCGGTCGCGTAGACAGGCGGGGTGATGTCAATGTGACGGGCGATGCGGGCGGTGGCAATCAGGCGCTGGGTTTCCTCGTCGACGAGGATTTTAACGAGGTAGTTCCTCCCCTCTTCCATGCGGCTCTTCTGCTCTCGGAAAGGGACCAGCAGATCTTTCGGCAGGCCCCAATCGAGGAAGGCACCGACTCCGGTGACGGCGACGCAGGTGAGCTTGGCGAACTCGCCGGGAATGGCGCGGGGTCGCTTCAAAGTCGCGACGAGCCTGTCCTCGGAATCACGGTAAATGAAAACATCCAACTCTCCACCGATGAACCATTCCTCCGGCATCTCACCGCGCGGAAGCAAAATCTCGCCAAGGTTCTCCGCATTCAGATACAAGCCAGCGGGCTTTTCGTGGAGAATAGTGAGCGTTGCTCGTGTGCCTATGGTGATCATGAGTTTTTACCGCGAATGGACGCTGATTTTCGCGAATGAAGAAATCTCACAGCAGAGGCCCAGAAGGAATATCTTGGATATTTTCATAGAACTGGATTCGCGGGTATTCGTGTCCATTCGCGGTTAAAAACTATGGCGTAAAGTCCTTCGGAGCGATGAGGATTTTCTCAACCGGGTGTTTGGTGACGATGTTTCCCTGGCTACCGCGGCCTTTGATGCCGTATTCAGCAAAGTGCAGCGGGCGGACGAGATTCCGCAGACCGAGTCCGGATTTCATATGGATCATCAGCATCTGCGCGGAGCTTTCTTCGTTGGTGGTGTGACACTTGAAGTAGAGCACCTTGCTGCCCTTGGTGCCTTTGGTTAGCTCGTATTCCTTGTCGCGGGTGACGCCACCGATGGTGAAACGCTTGGCCATGATATTCCCGTTTCTGCCGTCGCGGTAGATCATGGAGTAGATCAGGTCCTCTTCCTTTCGGAAAACGGCGACACGCAATGGCCGCGGTCCTACGAAAAACTTGTCCGCGACCTTGCAGACTTTCATTTTTCCATCTGCGGAAAAGACGACTACATCATCGAGCATTGAGCATTTCTCAATCGCTTCTTCTTTTTTCAGAGAGGTGCCCGCGAAGCCGTTTTTCGTATCAAGATACAGTGTCTCGGTGGCGGCAACAACCTGGCTACGGTCGACACGCTCAAAGGAGGAAATCTCGGTCATGCGCTGGCGATCCTTGCCGTATTTTTTACCGAGCTGCTCATACCAACGCACCGTGTAACGGGTCAGGTTGCGGAGATTCTTCTCAGTCTCTTCGATGTCGGCTTCGATGCCTTTGATTTCCTCGTCTGCTTTGAACGAGTTGAACTTGGAAATTCGCTTGATCCGGATCTCGGTGAGGCGGACAAGATCGTCCTCGGTGACTTCGCGTTTAAGAAGCTTCTTGAAAGGCTTGAGGCCGTCGTCGATCGCTTTCAGAACAGCCTCCCAAGTCTCGGCTTCTTCAATATCCCGGTAGATGCGATTCTCAATGAAGATTTTTTCAAGCGAGGAAAAATGCCATTTCTCGCCGAGCTCGGCCAAGCGAATCTCCAACTCCATTTTCAGAAGCTGCTTGGTCAGGTCGGTGCTGCGACGGAGGATTTCAGTAACACCGAGAAAAGCCGGCTTGCCGTCAACGATGGTGCCGGAATTCGGCGAAATACTCAACTCGCAATCAGTGAAAGCATAGAGCGCGTCGCGGGTGTTTTCCGAATCCGCCCCGGAGGGTAGGTATACGAGAATATCCGCGTGGGCGGCGGTGTTGTCCTCGATTTTCTGAATCTTGATCTTGTTCTTCTCGGCCGCGTTGACGATGGAATCCATCAGGCCACCGGTGGTCGTTCCGAAGGGAATTTCCGTAATGCGGAGGATGTTCTTTTTCTCGATTTCGATGCGCGCACGAACGCGCACCTTGCCGCCGCGCAGGCCGTCTTTGTATTCGCTGGCGTCCATGATCCCCGCTGTCGGAAAATCCGGAACAAGCTCGAAGGGTTGGTTGCGGAGGTGGGCAATCGCTCCCTCGATGAGTTCGTTGAAATTGTGCGGCAGGATCTTGCAGGCGAGTCCGACGGCGATGCCCTCCACACCCTGCGCGAGCAAGAGAGGAAACTTCATCGGCAATGTCTGTGGCTCCTGGTTCCGACCGTCGTAAGATGGCAGCCACTTGGTGGTCTTCGGGTTGAAGGCTACCTCGAGTGCGAACTTCGTGAGGCGCGCTTCAATATACCTCGGTGCAGCAGCACCATCCCCCGTCAGGGTGTTGCCCCAGTTTCCCTGGGTATCGATCATCAGTTCCTTCTGGCCGAGCTGGACCATCGCGTCGCCGATCGACTGGTCGCCGTGCGGATGGTATTTCATCGTATTGCCGACGACGTTCGCAACTTTGTTGTAGCGGCCGTCATCAAGTTCGCGCATCGAATGCAGGATACGCCGCTGCACGGGTTTCAAGCCGTCGTGAAGATGTGGGACAGCCCTTTCAAGAATGACGTAACTAGCGTAATCCAAGAAATAGTCGGAATACATCGCGCCAAGAGAGACGTGTTGGTCCGGTTCGTTACTCATGTGCGAAAGGTGCTAATTCAGAGGAAGCTGGCGTGCAAGCACCGCGTGACATGAAAACCGTGAAGAGTGCGCTATTTACGAAAAACCCCGCATATTTAGTGGTTCGGGCAGCCGTCCTTGCCCTGGCGGGGGAAACGGGTTTATATGGCTCCAGATATGAAAAATCAGGACACAACATACGAAGCATTGCAAACATGGGTCGATGAGACCGCAACACTCTGCCAACCCAATGAAGTCGTCTGGTGCGACGGCTCACAAGACGAATGGGATCGCCTCACCCAACTCCTCTGCGACAACGGAACTTTCACCCGCCTGAATCCCGAAAAGCGTCCGAATTCCTTCCTCGCCCGCTCCGAGCCTTCGGATGTCGCCCGCGTCGAGGAACGCACGTTTATCTGTACAAAGCGCCCCGACGAGGCAGGGCCTACGAATAAGTGGGCGGATCCCGTCGAGATGCGCAGCCTTCTCACAGATAAATTCACCGGCTCCATGAAAGGCCGCACGATGTACGTGATTCCCTTCTGCATGGGTCCTCCGGATTCGCCCCTTGCGAAAATCGGCGTGCAGTGCACCGACAGCGCCTACGTTGTGGTCAACATGCGGATCATGGCTCACATGGGCTCCCAAGTCCTGAAACGCTTGGAAGACGAAGTTTCCGGCAGCATCCCGAAAAAACGTGACGGCCATGCCCAATACATCAAGTGCCTGCACTCCGTCGGGGCCCCGCTCGCCGAAGGTGAAAAGGACGTCCCTTGGCCCTGCAATGACGACAAGTATATTTCCCATTTCGTCGACACCCGCGATATCATGTCCTATGGCTCCGGCTACGGTGGCAACGCCCTGCTCGGAAAAAAATGCCTGGCTCTGCGCATCGCTTCGAACATCGCCCGCGAACACCGTTGGATGGCCGAACACATGCTCATCCTGGGTCTCCACGCTCCCGACGGCGGAACCACATACGTCACCGCCGCTTTCCCATCCGCCTGCGGAAAAACCAACCTCGCCATGCTGGAGCCTCCGAAGCCTTACGCGGACAAAGGCTGGAAAACCTCCATCGTCGGCGACGACATCGCATGGCTCTGGCCGCATGAGGACGGAAGACTCCACGCAATCAACCCCGAGACCGGATTTTTCGGCGTCGCTCCCGGCACCAACTGGGAATCCAACCGCATCGCCATGGAATCGATGACAGAAAACGCCATTTTCACAAATGTCGCACTCACCGACGACGGAGATGTCTGGTGGGAAGGACTCTCAAAAGAGGAACCCGCCCACCTCATCGACTGGACCGGCCAGGACTGGACCCCCGGCTGCGGACGTGCCGCCGCCCACGCTAATTCCCGTTTCACCGCACCGGCGAAACAATGCCCGACCATCGACCCCAACTGGCAGAATCCCGACGGAGTGCCCATCGAAGGAGTTATTTTCGGCGGACGACGTGCAACGACCATGCCGCTCGTTTACCAAGCATTCAACTGGAGCCACGGCGTCTACGTCGGTGCCACCATGGGCTCGGAAATGACCGCCGCCGCTGCGGGAACCATCGGGAAAGTCCGTCGCGACCCAATGGCGATGCTCCCCTTCTGCGGTTACAACATGGGTGCTTATTTCGGCCACTGGCTCGAAATGCAACGCTACCTAACCCACCTCCCACGCTTTTTCCACGTCAACTGGTTCCGCAAAACCGAGGACGGAAAATTCATGTGGCCCGGCTTCAGTGAGAATATGCGCGTCCTCGAATGGATCGTAAAACGCTGCAAAGGTGCCGCTGCGGGTCACGAAACCCAGATCGGATGGATTCCCGATTATGAGAACTTCAATATCGAGGATCTCGATGGCTTCACCAAGGAAGACTTCGAAACGGTCATGAAATTCGATCGCAGCGAATGGCGTCACGAGCTCGTTTCCCAAGGCGAACTCTTCATCGACCTCTACGATCACTTGCCGAAAGAACTCATCTTTCAACGGGAATTGCTTGCCGCGAGACTGGTCTAAACGTAGCTGGCGCATCCTGCTCCAGGCCGTTAGTGAGGCATCCTGCCTCACTAAAACGATTTATCACCCTAAGCCTTGCGTTCTGCGTCCGCGCTTTCCATGCTGTGGCCATGCACCCTGATGTCGAGAAATTGGTAGAGGCCGGGAAAATCCCCGCGCCCGTAGGAGAACGTCTTTCACAACTCGCACCGGGGAATTTCTGCCTGCACAAATCCTTCGGCGCTGGTAAGGTTGTCGAATGGGATTTTGGCACGAAGAAACTCACGGTAGATTTCGAGAACTCAAGCGGCCAGGAAATGGACCTACAGTTCGCCATGCAGAAGACCGAATGGCTTCCGGATGACGACTTCCGCTCGGTAAAAATCGAACAGATTGAAACCCTCCGCAAGCTGGCCAAGGAAGATGCGGTCGCCCTCGTGGTCCACATCTTGGAAAGCCACGGCGGATCGATAACCGGCGAAGCGATCGAAGCTCTTGTCAGCGGCGCGGTGATTCCCGAAAAGGGCTACAAGAAATGGTGGGACTCCACCAAAAAGGCCCTCAAGGAAAGCCGCAAGGCAGTCGTCCCGACAAAACGCACCGAGGCAATCGTGCTTCGCGATTCCGATATCACCCCTGCGCAAGCACTCTTGGCCGATTTCGAAGCATCCAAAGACATCAAAGGCATGATCAAGGCACTCGAAGCCATCGCGGCGGATATGGGCGCTTTTGACGACGATTCCGACGCCTTGAAACAACTCCTCACCGACATCGACGACGGAGCCAAGAAGGCCGCACGCGTGCAACTCGGCCAAGCCATGCAGCTCATCGCCGCTCGCGACGAAGTCATCGGCAGCAGCAAGACACTCGAACTCGACCCCAGCGCAGTCCGACTCAGCGATCTCATCGCCGGCTCCGATCTCGAAAAAATCGCCGAAGAACTCGTCGCCCTGCCCTCCGGTCGTCAACGCGCCATTTATGAAGCGTTCAGCACCGCATTCGGTGATGAATGGATTGCCAAGATCGTCACGGTTTTCGACCAGGTCGGCGCGCGTGGCGTCACGGAAATCGCCCGCATCCTCGCGGAAAACGACGGTATGCCTGTCCTGATGGAACATCTCGGCTCCGCGCTCGCCCGCCGCGCACTCGGTCCCGATGCACTGATCTGGGTCTGCCGCGAACGCAACGCCTCAGCCGAAGAAGTCTTCGGTGCCGATGTCGGCGCTTCCATCCTGAACCTTCTGGAAAACGACCACCTTTCCGACGGTCCGCGCAAAACCTCACGCCTCCAAACGCTTCTCAACGACGACAAGGCACTGCTCTCCGATCTCGTAAAGAACATGGACCTCAACGAAGCCAAGAACTTCGCCCGGCGTATGCTCGACTGCCCGGTCTTCGGCGATCTTGAGAAAAAATCCCTCATGGCCCGCATCATCAAGGTGCGCCCTGAAACCGTCGAACTCGTCTCCGGAGAAAACGCCGCCAGACGCGAAGAGCCACTCCTCGTTTCATGGGAATCCCTCGAGAGGAAAAAAGAGGAACTCCAGGAACTCATCCGCGAAAAAATTCCTCAGAACAAAGAAGACGTCAAAGTCGCACGCTCCTACGGCGACCTTCGCGAGAACTTCGAATACAAGTCCGCCAAGGATCTGGAAAAATTCCTCAATCACCGCCGCGCTGCCCTCGAACGTGAAATTGCACTCGCCCGCGGCACGGATTTCAAAGGAGCGGATACGAAAACGGTCAACATCGGAACTGTCGTTTCACTCGCCGACGAAAGCGGAACCGAACAAACCATCACGGTTCTCGGCGCATGGGATTCCAATCCTGACAAAAAAGAAGTCTCCTACCTTTCCGATGTCGGCAAAGCCCTGATGGGTCTTTCAGTCGGAGACGGCGCGAAAATCCGCGATCTTGAAACCGAGCAGATGCAAACATTGACGATCAAGTCCATCTCCGCATATCAAGCCTGAGAAAATGAATTTAACTTAACTTATCAGAATACCATGGATCTTACCACAATTGTAGAAATCAGGGGCCGCGAGGTCATCGACTCACGCGGAAACCCCACCGTTGAAGTGGACGTGCACCTCGAAGGCGGTGCCGTCGGCCGTGCCGCAGTGCCATCCGGCGCCTCCACCGGCGAACACGAAGCTCACGAACTACGTGACGGCGACAAAGACCGTTACCTCGGCAAAGGCGTGCTCAAAGCCGTCGACGCAGTCAATGAAGCGATCGCCGACGAAATTCTCGGCTTCGACGCGACCGAACAGGCATCAATCGATGCCATGATGATCGAACTCGACGGAACTCCGAACAAAAAGAAGCTCGGCGCCAACGCGATCCTCGGTGTGTCCCTCGCTGTCGCGAAAGCCGCCGCCTCACAACTCGGCTCCCCGCTCTATAAATACCTCGGCGGCCCGAACGCCAAAGTGCTCCCCGTCCCGATGATGAACATCATCAACGGCGGCTCCCACTCCGACGCACCAATCGACTTCCAGGAATTCATGATCGTGCCGATCGGCGCTCCGACCTTCCGCGAATCCGTTCGTTACGGCGCGGAAGTCTTCCACGCACTCAAGAAAGTCCTCCACGACCGCGGCCTTTCCACCGCCGTCGGCGACGAGGGTGGCTTCGCTCCGAAACTCGACTCCGCAGAAGACGCTCTCGGCGTGATCTGCCAGGCCATCGAAAAAGCAGGCTACAAAGTCGGCGATGATATCTCCATCGCCCTCGACGTCGCTTCCTCAGAGTTCTTCAACAAGGAAAAAGGCAAATACGTCTTCCACAAATCCGATGGCTCGGAAAAATCCGCTGAAGAGCTCGTAGCATTCTACGCTGATCTCCAGAAGCGTTTCCCTATCATCTCCATCGAAGACGGCTGCGATGAAAACGACTGGGACGGTTGGAAAATCCTCACCGACCTCATGGGTAAGAACACCCAACTCGTCGGCGACGACCTTTTCGTCACCAACTCCAAGTTCCTCCAGAAGGGCATCGACCTCGGCGTCGCGAACTCCATCCTCGTCAAAGTGAACCAGATCGGCTCACTCACCGAGACCTTCGACGCCGTCGAACTCGCCAAGGAAAACGCTTACACCGCCGTCCTCTCCCACCGCTCCGGCGAAACCGAGGACAGCACCATCGCCGACCTCGCTGTCGCGACCAACTGCGGCCAGATCAAAACCGGCTCCATGTCCCGCTCGGACCGTATCGCGAAATACAACCAACTACTCCGCATCGAGGAAGAGCTTGGCGAAGACGCGATCTACGGCATTTCCAAGCTAAAGGTCCTGAAGAAGTAATTCTTCCACCCGGAAAGCACAACGAATTCAAAACAACCACGGCCCTCAATGCCGTGGTTGTTTTGTGTCGGTGGTTCAACAGCACAAAAAAACCACCGGAAAATCCGGTGGTTTTTTTGAAAATATCGGGTCAGTGACGAATCAGGCAAGAAGGGTTGCTTCTTCCTCTTCCTTGTCACACTTCTTCTTGCACTTTTCGGCCAGAAGGGTTGCTTCGTCTTTTTCCTTGTCGCATTTCTTCTTGCACTTTTCAGCTAGAAGAGTTGCTTCTTCTTCCTTGTCGCACTTCTTTTTCTTATCGCACTTGTCTCCGGCGATGAGCGTTGCTTCGTCTTTTTCCTTATCGCACTTTTTCTTGTCGCACTTGCCTTCGGCGAAGGCGAGTGGAGAAGTGATCATTGCTGCGCAGAATGCTGTGAGTAGTAATTTCATGGTCTGTTTTTTGGTTTGGTTAGGTAGTGGGAAATACAAATCCCTTAAGATCGTATTCCATTAATAGATGAACGCCAGTGATATTTATTCGAATTCTTTTGAAAATTTCTACCCGATCCAGGCGAGAAACTCCTGATTTCCATCCATTCCTGCAATACTGGCCGGAATCACACCCCGCCATTCCCGCGAATATTCTCCCGTAGCGAAGTCCCTGATCTTCTCCACAGCACGCTTCCTGAGCGCCTCATCGCGCACGATTCCTCCTTTTCCAACATCCTCCCGCTCCAACTCGAACTGCGGCTTGATCAGACAAACGACCGCCCCACCCATCTCCAACACCCCGAAAACCGCCGGAAGTACTTTGGTCAGCGAAATAAACGAAAGATCCATCACCGCCAGTCTCACTTTCTCCCCGATATCCTCCTCAACCATGTTCCGAGCATTGAATTTCTCTCTCACCACGACCCTCGGATCGTTCCTCAGTTTCCAAACCAACTGATTCGTCCCGACATCGATCGCATGCACCTTCGCCGCCCCACGTTGCAGCAAGCAATCGGTGAAACCACCCGTCGAGGCCCCGACGTCCAGGCAGGTCCACCCGTTCACATCGATCCCGAAATGCTCCAGCGCTCCCTCCAGCTTCAGCCCTCCCCGCCCGACAAAACGCGGCTTCTCCTTGATCTCCACCACCGCATCCTCTCCGAAACGCTCCGCCGGCTTGTCAATCACGTGCCCGTCCACCTTCACCTCCCCCGCCAAAACCAACCGTTTCCCCTGCTCCCGCGAATCACAAAGCCCCCGATTAAACAGCAGCGCATCAAGTCGGTCTTTCCTCACACCCGATTCCTATCCATTCAACATCCGTTCTCCAATCAAATATAAAAACCAAGGAGGGGCTGCATCCTGCTGCCCGGCAGGGACGGTCTCTCCGAGCCGTCCATATCTCGCGCTCGGTTCGCTGGATTCAGCCTTGTCCGGGGAGAGCGACGCCAGATATGGACCGTTTGGAAAACGGTCCCTGCCCGGATCCTCCCAGCCATACGCCTCGAAGACGGCGGCATCCAGGTCGTCGTGGATCTGTTTCAGGATGCTGACCAAGCCCTCGTCGTGGATCTTCCTGTCCTTGTCGGATAGCGGCTCGCCCGCCCTCAGTTTCTCCAGCACGTTGTACATCCCCGTCAGCGTCAACCCGGGGTGCAGGGCTTGCCGCTCCTTCCGGTGCGCGTCCAGCTTCTCCCCAAGTCCCCGTATCCTTTCCTTCAACTCCCCTTCTTCCAATGCGGGGAAGGGAGTTCGCCCACAAGCCCGCCGGCTGTCTCAGCGCTCACACCGCCCGCACAACGGGTAGCTAAACTTTCTTCTATCGCTGTTTTCAAATATCCAACCCCAACTCACCGAAGGCCTGTTAATGAGGAACACGGAGAGACAATATCTGGAAATCGATTGGGGTGGATTCCTTGACCAGCCGATACACCGTTTCGCACTTCTGGTCTGCGGTCAGGTAGTGCGTGATTCCTATCGCGACGTCTGCTTGCGCGAACATTTTCGTATCATTGGGGATGATCACACGCTGGGTGATTTCGTCCGGGATTTGATCGCGTTTTGAAAAAACGATACCGGCAAACTCTCCGGCTTTTTGTGCGTGGTCGATATTAAACGGAAGCACCCGGAAATACCTCATCGGCAGATTCTCGATCTTATCCCGAACCGCATACTCAGCCAGTGCGATGGTGGAAACGTATAAGTGATGGTCGTTCGCAATGAGATATTTCAGATATCCACGCGCATTCGCGTGCAAAGGATCCTGAGCTTAGTTCAGCCGGATCAGAAAGCCCGTGTCACACAAAACCCCATATTTCCGAACGGCTTTAGACATGTGTCCCTCCTCGGAATCCTTCCAACCACTGATCCGCGTCCGGGACATCCTGCCATGCGGGTGCCGCTTTTTTCATGAGATTGTCCAGATACGTATCCGAGTATTCCATGTCGTAGTCGAAGAGATCGACGAAAGTCAGCGAATTGCGATCCATCTCGAAGGTTTGCAGGTTCTGTTTGCCGGTGACACGCAGACCGAACTTTTTGTAGAGCAGGTTCTGGTCAGAGTCTCTGAGGTAGTCTTTGTCCGTAGAAATCCGAAGGGTGCCGAACTCTTCCGTGTCCAGATGGATATTGGGACTGCTTTTGCCGCCCGCGTTGGTCAGCTCTCCGTAAAGATAGAATTCCGCATCCACCCAGAGCTTGGCGTTCCGCAGATAGTGGGTTGTCCGGTCGATTTTTAAACGTCCTTCATTTGCACTGAGCGTCACAACGTAGTCCTTTTCCACAGCCAGGTGCTGTAGTTTTTCAATCGCTGCCGCACTTCGCTCATGGAGGAAATCAATCTGACCTTGGGAACTGATTTGCGAAAGGACGGCACCGAACCCGATCACGCTCTGCATCACCGTCTGGAATTTATGCAGCACCGAGCCATCCTCGATCTCGTAGCTGATCAACGGACGCTGAGAACGCTTTTCCGCAGGGAACAGGAGTACGGCGGCTTGGGAAAGGATCTCCCGGATCTCTTCAATATCGACTAGTGCCGGTGTGAGCTTCTGCGCCCCCACCGAACCTTCGATCCTAATTTCAATTTCACCGATAGCATCCATCTCGGATTAGAGTGGCTCACAGATACCGCCTTTTCAATCTGCAAAACGGCAGACTTTTCCCACCTACCGCTTCACTCCCCGTCCATCAGTGCGATTTGATCATACTGAAAACTCGCCACCGTCTTTAACCACGCAGGGCTGACAGCTTTCTTGAACTTCAGAGCACTGCACCACTTCCAGTCCACCGCCTGCAGCACCAGCCCGTGATGCACCGCATTCCGGTGCATGTAGTTCAGCCTCGCCAAGTAGCTTTCCTGACGGGTCAGATGCTTCTCGCGAAAATTCTGCCACAATCGCGTTCTTCCAGGTTTGTCCTCCCTGCGGTTGAGCTCCTTCGTTGTCAGGCTGTGAAGTTTTCTCACTCCTGCCCGCAGCGAAGCCGCACGTTCCCCTTCATCCGGCCCTTCCGGAATGTGAGCAACAAAATGGTAATGGTTCGAAAGCACCGCCCATGCCTCCAATCTCCATTCATGTTCGGAAGCGATCGTGAAAAGTGTTTCTTGAAACCAGTCCTTCATGGAATCCTCCGCAAGCAAATGGCGCTCCTCCGCAGCACGCGCTGTTAGGAAATAGACCCCGGCCTGCCCAAGCCGGTGAGGCGGAGCATGGGGCCAGTCGCGCGTCCCCTTCGGATCTGAACCATCATCCATGAACGAACTAAACTCAAACCTCCGACGAAAGTCGAGCGCCAGCTCCCGGACTGCTGCAGCCTGCTGCCGCTCTCCCCAATGCAGCCCTGCTGCAAGGGGGACAACCAGAGCCTCCATCGTCCCGGTAAATAACCAATGCCGCCCGCTCGCAGCAGGCTGCATGGCGAAAAGCTACAGCAGGCTGTAGCAGTCCAGGGGGGTGGTGGGCTGCGCCACTCCACCCGCTTCCGAAGCGCACTAATCCAGCTTCCCGAGCGATCTCAGGGTCTCCAGTATCTCCTCGATCTGATTGATCCTTGCCTTGGTCTTTTTGCCGAAGACGGCGGCGATGGTGGGGGCGGCGGGGCCGGTGGCGGGGAGGAGCTTTTTGATCTCCGCGACCTGGGCGGCGAGGCCGGGTGGCCATTTGAGTTTCGTAGGGATCACTGCGATTGCGGTGGCGGATTTCTCCGCCTCCAGGGCGATCTCTTCCTGCTTGAGTCGGGAAATTTTTGCTTCCTCGGGTGCCTGGTATTCCGGGCGGAGCCAGCGGACGAGGCCGTTGGCTTCCTCGGCGGCGCGCTCGTGGTTGAGGGCGACCAGGCGGGTGAGGAGTTGTTGCTCCCAAGGAGGGGCTGCATCCTGCCGCCCGGCAGGGACGGTCTCTCCGAGCCGTCCATATCTCGCGCTCGGTTCACTGGATTCCGCCTTGTCCGTGGAGAGCGGCGCTAGATATGGACCGTTTGGAAAACGGTCCCTGCCCAGATCCTCCCAGCCATACGCCTGGAAGACGGCGGCATCCAGGTCGTCGTGGATCTGTTTCAGGATGCTGACCAAGCCCTCGTCGTGGATCTTCCTGTCCTTGTCGGATAGCGGCTCGCCCGCCCTCAGTTTCTCCAATACGTTGTACATCCCCGTCAGCGTCAACCCGGGGTGCAGGGCTTGCCGCTCCTTCCGGTGCGCGTCCAGCTTCTCTCCCAATCCCCGGATTCTTTCCTTCAACTCCCCTTCTTCCAATGCGGGGAAGGGAAAAGTTTCGAAACAACGAGAGTTGTTGTATCGGGGGCGATCCTCAAGCGTTCCACCTTGCGAAAGAGTCCAGGTGACATGCATAGACGAAGAAAGCACAGCTAGATGTGCTGCATCATCAAACGCGAAAGCAATTAGTCCTTGGTCGGGTAAAATCTCCTCCGGTAGGAACATGAACCAACGATGCACACCAGTCATCACTGTAACTGCATAACGCTCCAGACCTGAAAGAGATGCCCTCAAATCAGGGCGTGCTTTTCCAAATATCCACCACGACTTTGCGTAGGCGGCTCCATCAGGCGTATGAGCTTTAGCATCACGTTCGGGTTTTACACCATTGAGTAGTTCTTGATAAATCTCAGGGGATATCTTTTTCAGTTCTTCAGCGGAGAGACCAAAAGCATCAATCGCGAATGCATCACGCGACGCCTGCGTAAGATCGCGACCGTTGCGAAAAGGACGAATCAATCGCCAACGAGGATCGCTCAGTGAGCTCTTCAATTTGTTGGCGTGATTGCGCGAAACGACAAAACCCGAGCCGATAAAACTCACACCACGGCTACTCAAGCTTTTGTTAGCATTCAGTGGAACCGCAGAGGAAATATCCGCCCCCATGCGTAAGTTCGCAGCAACCATCCCAAGCTCGCCTTCCAGCACCACATCATTCTCCCCGTCATCCCTCGCCTCTTCCTCAACAACTTCCTCCAGCATCCCTGCTCCTTTCCCACCTTCCGCAACGGTCATGGAGATCCGCACGGCGGCACCGTCCGCCGAATCGACCCACGGATGATCCGGGATCGCGTAGGCGAGGTGGACGGGCTTTTTCTCATCCGCAAGGAATGGCTCCAGCACGCGGCGGTTGAATGTTTGGTGGATGGAGTTTGTGGTGATGAAGCCGAAGCGTTTCACCTTCTTCGCGGCGAGCAGTTCCGCCGCTTTTCGCCACCAATACATGACGAAGTCCGCCGATTCCGGGACGGCTCCCTTCCATGCTTTCCGTAAAGTTTCCGTGTAGCCATCGCCGAGCGCATCGCGCATCCGCGAGGCTCCGATGAACGGCGGATTCCCGACGATGAAATCCGCCTGCGGCCATTCGGCGCGTTTCGGGTTCGTGTAGTCGAAGAGGTTGGTGCGGGCGCTTTCGTCCGGGACTTCCTTGCCGGTGACGGGGTGGGGCTTGGTGCTGCGGCCGTCCCAGATGGTGACGAAGTTTCCGTCCGCGTCCTTGCGCGGGATTTTCGCATCGTAGGCGAGCACGGCGTCGCGGTTCTCGATGGTGTTGAACTTCGGCAGGAGCGGCCTGTCGTTGGTATCGGCTTTGCCCGTGGTCTTTTTCACCCACTGGAAGTAGCCGATCCAGAGGACGATCTGGGCGATGGCGGCGGCGCGGGAATTCAGCTCGATGCCGAGGAAGTTGTCGGGGCGGACGAGGATGGTGTTCATCTCCAGGGCGCGGTCGCCGCCGAGTTTCTCGAAGAGGTCGAGCACCTCCGCCTCCAGTGTTTTCAGGAGGGCGAGGGAGACGTAGAGGAAGTTCCCGGAGCCGCAGGCGGGATCGAGCACGCGGATGGCGGCGAGTTCCTTGTGGAAGGTCTCGACGGCGGTGCGGGCGTCCTTGATTTTCCCCTTCTCCTCAAGCTGGGCGGCGGCGGCGCGGACGGCCTCCCATTTTTCGCGGAGGGGATTGATGAGGGTCGGGCGGACGAGGCGCTCGACGTAGCTGCGCGGGGTGTAGTGG
>Ga0222650_1001090_pt1 | contig 15589 bp, 21 predicted proteins | sample AntAcemetagen367_FD_179820 | JGI IMG/M metagenome (GOLD analysis project Ga0222650, IMG submission 179820) | Saline water microbial communities from Ace Lake, Antarctica - #367 | ecosystem: Environmental > Aquatic > Non-marine Saline and Alkaline > Saline | place: Antarctica: Ace Lake...
GCAGTTAAGTTAACCTCGATAGACTTATCTGCTATAGTGAACGGAGAATCATGTCTGGCTTGCGAAGGTTAAGGCAGTTGAGTTGGGTAAGGTGGCTAGAGGTGGTCACCTGCCTGCATATTATTATTAACACATGGAGACAGTGGTGAAAAAAGATTTAACACAAGAGCGTACAACGTTTAAACCCTTTATGTACCCTTGGGCATATGACGCATGGCTAGAGCATGAGCAGAGCCATTGGTTGCATACAGAGGTTCCTATGGGTGAGGACTTGAAGGACTATCAGAAGAAGTTGGGTACAGACGAGCGAGAGTTCCTGACTAAGATACTACGGTTCTTTGTGCAGGGCGACCTAGACATTGGTGACGGCTACTACACACATTACATTCCAGCGTTTAAACAACCTGAAGTGCGTATGATGATGAGTGGCTTTGCTGGACGGGAAGCTCTACACGTTGCCGCCTATGCCCACCTGATTGAGACGCTAGGACTGCCTGAGAGCACCTACAACGAGTTCATGCAGTACGGTGAGATGGTAGACAAGCATGAGTACTTTAAGACGTTAGGCGACCTTCCAATGGCAGAGAAGATTGCAACCATTAGTGCCTTCGGTGAGGGTATGCAACTATTCTCTTCATTCGTAATGTTACTGAACTTTGCACGTAACGGTAAGATGAAGGGGTTGGGGCAGATCATTGCTTGGTCGGTAGTAGATGAGACAATGCACGCTGAGGGGATGATTAAGGTGTACCGTGAGTGGGTTAAAGAGAACCCCGGCGACAGTAGTGCCGCTAACATTAAACAGATAGCCCGTAACATGGTAGAGCTAGAAGACCAGTTTATTGACTTGGCCTTTGGTGTATGTGCCGTTGAGGGGTTAACTAAAGAAGAGGTTAAGGAATATATTCGTTATATTGCTGACCGCCGCTTAATCAGTATGGGTATGAAAGGAGTGTTTAAGGTTAAGAAGAATCCTCTGCCTTGGGTGGATGGAATGCTAGGTGTTAGTCATACGAACTTCTTTGAGCAACGTGTGACTGATTATTCAAAGGGTGCTACAACAGGCACTTGGGACGATGTATGGGGGAAAGCAGCATAATGGTAACTCGCAAACGACAAACAATGGTAGAGACAGAACCAGTTAAACCGCAACATGGATTAAAGATGCGGCTGGATGATATGTTAACGGTGCAACCTAAGACGGATAAGCAACGTGAGTTCTTTGAGGCATACCAACAGGGACACTACTTTGGTGCGCTGTCTGGTGTGGCTGGTACAGGTAAGACTTACATTGCGTTCTACAAGGCACTGGAGGAGGTTATGGACAGAAGTAACCCCTATGGCAAGTTAGTGATTATCAGGTCAAGTGTGCAGGGTCGTGAGATGGGTCACTTGCCGGGGGATGCCGCTGAGAAGATGAACATGTTCACTGAGCCGTATAAGCAGATAGCGGCGGAGATGTTTAAGCGTAAGGATGCATGGGACAGGTTGGTTGAGCAGGGGTTTGTAGAGTTCTTGTCGACATCGTTCATCAGGGGCACTACGTTTAACAATGCTATTGTTATTCTAGATGAGAGCCAGAACTGTACGATGCATGAGTTGGACACCATCATTACCCGTATCGGCCACACCAGCAAGTTCTTCTTGTGCGGTGACTATAGGCAGGTGGATTTGAAGAAGCGTGATGATAAGAGTGGGTTGTTAGACTTCCTATCTATCTTACGTAACATGGGTGAGTTCACTGAGATAGAGTTTGGTATTGACGATATTGTCCGTAGTAGTCTGGTGAAGAATTACATCATCGCCAAGACGAAGTGGGAAGATGCAAGGGATGGGTATTAACATGCAGTTCTCTATGCAGATGAGGTTAGGTATTGGTCTTGATATTGAGAATGCTACTGAAACATGTTACATTGTAGATTCAGAGGATGAGGAAGGAACACGTAGAACTATAATGACAGGGTTTGAGGGATTAGCTATTAGCCTACCATTCTTTAAGATATTGGTTGGTGAGTTCCATGAGATAGATGTGTCCTTGTTAGATAACTAGGCAAAAAAAAGCCCCTATGTATCACTACATAGGGGCTTTTCTGTTTCTACTCTTCTACTATACCAAACTTGTCATACCTGCTTTGAGCTAGAATCTGTTCCCTCAACTCAGGGTATTTCTGCATCAGCTTAAACCGCGCCATCTTTGTGGCGTTACTCATTATGCGACTTGCTTGCCGCTGAGCTACTTGCTTATTAGGCATACGCTCAAGGCCAGAGATTGCTTGTCCGAACACACGGGAAGCGTTCTCATTAATAAACCTCTTGTAGTCAGCTAATTCCTCCGCATCCATTTTAACCTTACTCATAGTCGCGGACTTAGGTGAAAACTTAACTCCCAAAGCCTGCATACGTTGTTGGAATTCCGTAGGCATAGCACTAACACCAAAGCCCGTAGCCGCTTGCATTAAGTTAGTCTGACGCGGCTGTGGATTATTAGGGTCTGCACTGTATAAGGCGTAAGATTCAGGAAGTGTTTGACGTAATCCGGGGATACGTTGAGCAACTTTATCTGCAACCGACACTGCCTCACGCTCTACAGGGTCAAAGCCACGGGCAACAGTGTTGGAAATAGCTGGAACCATACGCTTAGCCATGCTAGCTAAGAACGTCTCAGCCTTCTGTGGACTTTCCATTGTAGCCAGTAAGTCAGCAAAACCCTGCATAAATGTCTTCTGTAGGATGTTAGACTTTAACAAACCAAAAGCAGCAGCCTTAGTTTCCTCAATCTCTTTCCCCGGCTGAATAGATCCATTGGTAAGGTTCTTAACTAACTCAAAACTATCAGCAGCTAAGCCCATAGAAGTTGAGAAAGGTTCTACACGTTGGTAGCTAACCCACGTATCTCCGACCTTAATAGAAAACTCTTGCTTACCGTTAGCTTGCCATTGGGCACGGTCCTGAGCGCTGTCGGGTATAGAACCAGTTAACCTATCATCCGCCCATAAAGCAGCCATAGTAGTCACCATACCGAAACCTACCACTTGACGGGCTGCAACCTCATCTCTACCCATCTTAACTACGTTGGTTTCAAATACAGGGTACTCAGTGCCGTCAGCAGCCTTCCTCATCTTCATAGAGGTCTTAGACACTCCCGGCTTAATAGCAATACCAAGACCCGGTACATAGCTAATACCTTCTAGTGTTAAGTTCCACGGTGTGCGTAGAAATGGAATAGCCTGTAACAGAATGGTTTGACCTATAGTCTCGCCTTGCCCTTTAGCACTACTGATCTTCTCCAACATACCGGTCAGCTTCGTTTGAAACGTCCCATCAGTTGCATAGTTACGTACATCGTAGAGGGCAGTCGAAAATCTAACATCACCGCCAAACACTGCTTCTAACCTATCAGCGTAGTTAGCACGTTGCTGGCTTTCCTTTATGTTCCACTCTGAAATACCCTTACTGTCTAAACCAGCAGGAGGTTCCTTCATAGTGTAGAAAGCCTTCTTCTTGTACTGCTCAAACAACTCTTCGTAAGTGCCTAAGTTATTCTCTTCGTCCAAGGAAGCCTTATGGCTAATTAAGGCTAAAGTTTTCTGGTTACGTAGACGGGCTTTAAAGTACTCATCAATCCCGACCGTTAACCTAGTTGGTATCCGAATGAATTCACCCGCAGGGCCGGGAATAGATTTAGTTATGTAATCATAGCTGCCCTTCAACACAGCATTAGCCTCCGCAGGGGAAACCGTACCTGTGCGTGGGTCAACCTTAGCACCTAAGTTAATCATATACTCGTTGAACTTCTTTTGACTCATACCTAATGCAGCCGGAGAAAGTTCAAAATCTACTGGCACTCCTGTCTGAAACCCCTTATTCAGAAACACCATGTCTTGTCCCATACCCTCAAAAGCGGCGGAGAACAAAGCACGTGCCTCACGCTTAGCTATCTTATCTTTAAAAGTAGAGCTAATAACACCTAATGTAGGCTTAGCTAAAGTCTGTACCATGTTGGATACGAAGTTGACCAAGGGTGTTCCAAGGCCAGACAACATACCGTTAATGATAACCTCATTATACATTTGGAACCAGTTAGGTTTCTTCTGCTCAAGACCGTCCTTGACTAAAGATCGGAGCATGCTATCAATTTCTTTTTGATTGACAACAGCTCCGTCTATTTTAGCCATAACTTCGCCCAGCTTCTTTAACTCATTCTGGCATGCGACTGATACGTTTACTTCACTCATTTGCAACTCATTCCCGGAAACATTCCCCTCATCATTTTGGTCTGAGGAGTCTGACCTTGTGCGATAGTTTGTGAGAGAATACGTCTAGCATTCAAAGCACGACTGAGCTTCGAGCCTTCATTTCTCATAAACATATCGACACCTGTATAATAAACCAAGTCTTCACCCATCTTAGCTACTTCAGGAGTATCTAAACCTTCTTGCTTGGCAACAATGTCCTTTAACTTATTTAACAAGATAGCTCTGTTAGCCATTGCATCGGCATGAAACCAACGCATTGCAACAGTCTCAGCATCGGACATACCACGAGGGTCGCCTTTACGTGTTAATATAAACTCAGGTATGTTACCATGCTCGTCAATAATCTTTCTAAGTTCAGCAGCACCCCGTTGCTTTGAACCAGCAAAAGAGCCTGAGCCTTGGACTGCCCTGTCACCATCTTTAGGGACAGCAATTCTAGGGTCGTCATTCTCTAGCATCTTTAACAACACCTTCTCAGCCGTAATACCTCCTTTAGCCACTTTCTTTGAAGTGTTAGGCATCATCTCTCGACCAAGGTAGGTCTTAGGGTCAACACCAGCAGAACCAACACTACGTTGTTGCTTAGGAATACCAATGGCCTCAGGCGCTACATCTAGGTTGTCTAAGGGGGTAGCCTCAGTCTGTGCCTTAGAAGGGCTTGTAGGCGTTTCTGGGGACTCCTGCGCCATTCTAGCATCAGCATCAGCCTTCATTTCAGGCTCTGCTTGCTTGATCGCTTCCTCTACCTTTGACTTCTGCTTAAACTGAGGAATGTCGAGGTCGATACCGACAGCGTTCATGCGCTCTTTTAGCACGTTACCGGGTATGAACTTGTAGCCGTTCATCGCATCATGGAAGGTTATGTTACCCTTCGCATTGGTTCGCATGAACACACCAGCCTTCTTCAGTAACTCCCGTTCGTTAATGTCTAATCCATCCTGAAGGTTAATACGCTTAGGCTGGATAGGGGTTATAACCTCACGAGGAGGGTCAACACGGTTACGGATATTAGCAGCTATCATTGTAGGCTGCTTACCGAAGTTCAGCTTACCGTCCTTAGTAACAGAGCCTGAGCGCTTGACAATCTCCTTACGTGCAGTCTGCGCCATCAGCTTTAACTCTTTATGCTTTAAGCCTGTACGCTCAGCTAGGGATGTTAAAGCAATGTCAGCCTTCTGAGCATTAGGGCCACCAATGTGCCACAAGGCTTCATCGATGTCGTCTAGCCCATTAGCAGCAGTGTTAGCAATCTTAACCTTACCTTTAATAAAATCAGGGACACTGAAGTCAACTGTAGGTGGAGCCATTTCGACTGTCTCCATTGACTTCAACTCAGGATTGTATCTCGACTGCTTACCACCGAAGTCAATGTTAACTTCTTCTGCCTCGGTTGTCTTACCATTCCAGCCTAACATTCTAGGTGCTTCTTCTGGGGAATTAACCACCTTGTTGGCATCTATCTCGGCCTCCATCTCCGCTTCCATCCTAGCTTGCGTCTCTTCAGGAGCTTTAGCTATGTCGTCTTTTAATGTAGGGGACTTAGGGTCGAATCCAAACTTAGATGCAATCTTACCCGCCACTGCGCCGATAACACCACCAAAAGCCGCACCCACACCTATGTTAAGCATACGGCTGTCGTTGAACTCATCATAGACAGGTTCAATACCACCGTAGATAGCACCAGAGACAGTACCACGGGCGGCTGCGGTTGCAATAGCCCCTGCTATTTTAATAGGTTTTAGGAAGAAAAAGGGTAAAGAAACTGGTTCAGCAACTCCACCTACAACACCACCCAATATAGCCATAGCGGGATTAGTGTCCTGTAACATCCTCGCCCTACGTTCTGCGTCCAAATCCTCTGCTTCGTCTGGTCGGTAGATACCAAGGCCACGAAGACCTGAAGTAATTGCCCGACCAGCATTGGCAGTGAAGGCATCCATCGAACTGCCTTCATCGTTTAAGTAGTCGAGTGTAGCGTCTGACACTGAAGGATAATCATTAGCAATTATAAAATCCAAGTCCGCATCAGGTACTAACTTCCAATCAATACCTTCTCTAAATTCAGTGGCTGCCATGCTGTACTCTCTTTAATTTGAAAACGGAGGGGTCTGATTAATTCTACGAGCTAATGTAGCATCCCCAGCCTGAACTGCTCTAGCCATTGCTGCCTCTTTAGCCGCTATAGACTTGAAAGGCGGGATAGGCATCTCACGTTGTAACCTATCAACTTCCGCCTCTGTATCCGCAGCTTTTTGTCTCCGTTGCATATCCGCTTGTTGGTCGTAGTATTGTTGTTCAAGTTGTTGTGGTTGATTTAGCTGAGCACGCCCTACACCTTGCTGAGGTATAGGTTGTCCGGGCGTAGCTTGTTGTTGAGGTACTGGGAAAGACTGAGCGCCTCCACCACCACCACCACCACCACCAGTCGTTCGCGCATTCCGATCAACACGTTCTTGTTGTGGTCCGGTTAACGCAGGACCTTCAGGGTTCCCCGTAGTTTCCGCACCTCCGTCTTCAGCTCGGTAAGAACCATCAGCCTGTAACCTACGTGTTTCTTTAAACTCCTTAGGCTCCACCTGTCCTGTCGATGCATTCATAACCATTCTTATGGATGTGAAGTCTTTGTACTCTGGTTGCTTTAAATCTTTCTGTGCTTTCTGGATGTTAAGCTCATTCATCTGTAAAGAGGAAGCCCTATCCAATGCTTGTTGAGATTCAGCACCCATACCCATTCGACCAAACTCTTCTGACAACGCCTTCATCTTCTCAAACTCAGTGGCATAACCACCCTGAGATACACGTTGGAGCGCATCGTTGATACTAGAGTCCCGCACTTGAGCTGAAGTCTTACCACCAAGTAAGCCACCAACGCCAGCACCTATCTGCGCCCCTGCGTTACCCATCTGTGAGACAACTTGCTGTAGAAGTCCTTGGCTTCCCATTTGACCGGGAGAGACAAGCATACCTTGAAGCATCTCGTTCTGGTAGTCCATAGGGCTTTTAGAGGTGTTCCCAAATAATCCTGCAATATTTGTAGCCATTGTGTTTCCTTATTCGTATTGCATTGATGAGCCACTATACATATCGTTTTTAGGGCTAAACATTCTTTTGTATATGTCACTAGTACTATAACCCATATTACCTATGGACTTCCCTATATTGTTAAACATTGCTCCTTGGCCTAAACCACCAGCCAAGTTAGCTTGAGCAGCGCCCATTCCGCCTTGTAACAATGCACTAGCTTGTGCGTTTTGACCCGCAGCTTGCTTATTACCGATGTCAGCACCCATTGTCAGTGTGGATTGACCTAGTTGCTCTACACCCGCACCGGTGTTAAACAACCCAGTAGCACGAGCAATGTCACTATCCAACTGCCCTCTAGCCATTTGATCTGAATTAGCCGCTAATTGTTGGTCAGTCTGCGCTCTAGCCAATTGCATCTGGTACTGTTCAGGATTAACAAACCCTGTTCCTGCACCCGCACCTTGTGAAGCACCTGATAATCCTAAACCAATACGACCACCTTGTAATTGTTGCTGGCGTAGGGCTATGTCTTCAGCACCTCGACCTCCAGCCATTAAATCCTGCTGTTGGTTATAATAGTTTTGAGCCGCTTGTGTGGTGTCTAAATTAATATTCCCCATCCCTTGCTGACTTAGCCCATACAACTGATCTCTATAAGCAGCTAGTTGTGGGTCAAGTTCGTAAGAAGCTGTGTCGTTTTCCGTATCAAACATACTCTTACCAAAGCCACTGGTAATAGCATATGGCCTAAACTTAGCCGCCTCCGCTGCCATTCTTGACGATTCTATCTGAGCATTTGCAGCGGTTGAGGCTGCTCTTTTTGTGGCATTCCCGCCAATTACTGCGCCTACTATTTCACCCATTTGTATTTCTCCAAATATAAAGTTTTCTTACTACACCATCTGTACAGGTATAGTTATCGAATAAGTCAAAGCCACATACTTTAGACCATTTAACCATCTTGTCATTATCTATGAAAGGCATACCAAATAAATCCCTGCCTTGTTTATTAGCCCAGTCGTTCCATTCTGTTATAAACTGGCTTCTTATCTTTTTATTCCATTTAAGGACATCCATATGAATAAAAACATCGTCTTGAACTGCCTCGGTATATATGGTAAAGAAGTCAGTAATTATAACAGGTATTTTCATCAGGTTAAAGCGCCGTAACGAGTTCCGGTAGCAACCCATGTAACATAAGAGTTGCCTGCCACGGAAGAACCACCAGCGCCGCCAGCGCCCCCATAACCGCCAGTAAAGGAGTTGTAAGGCGTAGCTCCTACCGCACCTCTTGCTCCGCCCACACCGCCGGTAGACTTATTCTGGTCATTATAACCGCCAGCACCACCAGCGGTTTCAGTACCACTACCTCCGGAGCCTCCGTCAATACCTTCCCAATTACCACCAGAACCATATTGGCCGTAGACAGCACCACCGCCGCCACCGCCACCTGAGCGAACAATACCACCAGTACCCCAAGCACTACCACCGCCACCGCCACCGCCACCACCGCTAAAGACGCTGTTGTTAGTGATAGATAGGGGTACAGATATACTTAAAGCAGCTCCGCCAGCTCCGCCACCCCCGCCAGCACCAGTCGAGCCACCAGCGCCGCCACCGCCACCGCCACCATAAACAGTGCCGTTATTTATCAAACTAACACCACCGGGGAATGAGCCAGAGACAGTTAAACCAACTGAACCCGCAGAACCAGCTATACCGTTAGACCCATATGGAACAACAGATGCGCCACCACCTCCGCCTCCGCCAATAGCGCCTCTTATGGTCACACCAGAGTTAATAGTTGCAACAACAGGAGCAGACCCATCCCATCCAGCAGACAATGCTAAAGCGCGTAAATCTTGAGTTGTTGTATAACTTGATAAAATAGAAAAAGCAAACTGCCTTACAGCGTTGTAATAGTTACTAAGACTTGTAGAGCCAGAGGTAGGAACGCTTGTGTTGTTAGCTGTGACATAAATACCATTACGGTAGTATTCAGACATACTAATAGGGTTACTGCCTGTAAATTCAGCCTGTAAGTCAGAGAGTTTAATAAGCCCTGAACCTTGAATAGCCATTATAAACTCCCAAAAGCAGTCACATCATTTTTAGCAACAAAAGCACCAGCGGAAGTGATTTTAGCAATAGTTGTACCATTATACTTAACTAACAAATCAGTACCACTCTCTATTAATGTAAAAGCAGATAGATTAACTTTATTAGTAACAAAAGCAGTCGTTGCTAGTTGTGTGCTATTAGTTCCCGCTGTTGCTGTAGGTGCTGTAGGTGCTCCTGTTAATGCAGGGCTGTTTGTATTAGCTTTACTATTGATGGCGGCGGCTAGGGCATCAAACTCATCATCAATCTCCGTACCCTTAACAATCTTAGCAGGGTCGCCAGATGTTAATCCGTCCTTACCCGCAAAGTCTGTACTCTTTACATAATTACTCATTTAAATTGTCCTTCCTGTTTTGAGGAAAATATCTAACTTTTGAATTGATAACTCATCACCATTAACATCAGCTTCAAAACCAATCTGGATTGTATTACCGCTACCGCCTACGCTACTTTTAACAGTGTCTAGCACAATCCCTACTGAATAAGAACCAATGTTATACTCAGTAATTCCATACTCAAAAACTACACCTGTCTCTAAACGAAACGGGTAAGACTTTGAGTTGTTGGTATAATCGAAGCCAGCCTTAATAACAAATGATTGGTTACTTCCGCCTACAACTGTTGCCTTGATTTGTTTTAGCAGCTTCACTGTTGTAGGGTCGCCTAGGTCAAGATAGTGAGAACTGTAACGCAGTCGGTAAGATTCATTGTTATCATCATACCCACCGTACAGACCAATTCCGTTTGCCTTGCCAATTAACAAATCACGGTTGCGTCTACGTAGAAAAGAAGATGCCTTATAGGAGTACCAGACAGTGATACGAGCAGCCCCATCTTCAAGCGCTTGACGCATGTCTAATACAAAGACAGTTTCAAGGGCAGGGAAAGATAACAGGTAGAAGGCATTTGTCTCTGAATATACACCACGGACATTATCAGTAGAACCTGAAATACGTTGTTCTTCCAATATATCCGAAATCAAATCATCACGTACATTCTTTGTTAGGTCGCGTACAGGTAATGACTTTTCTTGAATAACACGACCCAAACTACGGACACCTGTATCAGATAAGAAGATTAGATCAGCACCAGTATGTACAACACTATCACGAGCAATACAACCAACACCGACAATAATATCATTAAGACCGAAAGCCCCTGATGGGTTATCAGCACCTGAGTAAACAATAATGTTATGACGACAGAAGATAATTAGGAAGTTATTATGAACCGCTAAGGCTACAATAGTATCTACGTTGTTAGGCAGTACAGAGGCTATGTTTAAAAGACCACTAGACCCCGCTGCAAAGGCTGGAAATGCTGTGTCTGCTATGTCCGTAGACCAGTAGATTGTTTTACCATCATGCGCCCAGAACCGACCGTAAGCGGCTATAACATCACGAGGGTAGCTAGTACCGAAGGAGGCTGTTGTGCTTGTGTGGACTGCTAAGGTCTTTGTGGCTGGTGACGCTGCCTCTGAGTAGATTAAAGGTTCATGACCTTCTTGACACAACATTGACTTATCGTTAAGTGAAGCGCCCTTCCAGCCATCAGCGGATATTGTGTACCCTGCTGGTGTTACGTCTGTTAGTGAAGCATCAACACCATTTTTAAATATCTTATTGACAGAGCCGGACAAGATAACAGTAGAGTTATCGGCGTTCACATGCTCCATCATAAAGTCAATAGTAGCACCACTAAGGGTAGCTGCACCTGTGGTTGTTTTCATTATCCAACCCTTACGAGCACCTAGACGACCATACTTGTCAATAATAACATTGTCGGTTAGTTGAGCAAAGTTGGGTGATAATGTAACACCACTCTCTTGTGTGTTTATACCAAAGAAACCGGGGGATACGATGGACAGTGTTTGAAGCTGTTTCATACGGGATACCAGATTGTGTCTTCAGGGTGTCGAGCTGCATCCATAGCAATCTCGTCCGCTAATGAGCTTAACCCTGAAGCATAACCATTAATGCTCTGCTTTCCACCGTCTTCGCCCCGTTCCTCAATTGCTAACGCTGTGGCTAACAATATGATAGGACGGGTAGGTAGTACGGTCCTATCTGCATCAGCCGACAACGCTAGATTACGCATAGTAATGTTAAAGCGTAGCGTGTACACAGCATCAGGGATTGGGTATATATCTACCTGTGTATCGCCATCAGTGGACACACCGTTAAAGTTGTAGAAGTACGGAGTACCTTTTTGAGGGTCAGACAACAGAAACTCACGGTCAAACCAATCACCAGTCTTATACTGCATGACAAGGTTATCGGTGTCGTTTAATACGTTTAACACCTTAAAGCTATTCTGACTGCCATTTAACTCATAACTAAATACATCAGCAGTGGTATTTAAAGTTAAGGTCGTCCGCAATGCACTCCAGTCAAAAGCGTTCTCAACTTGGTTCTTAGCGTCATTAACAAAGTCACCGATGAGGCGAGCGTAAGCGTTAGAAGTGCCCACACTTTGTACTGAGGTAACCTCGCTCTCTCGCAGTCTTCGGAGCACTGCGTTAACTAATTCTAAGTAGGTCATTGTTTGTTTCCTTTGTTGCTATTATACCACAACTTTGTTGGTTTGTCAAGCGTTAATTAATCAAAAGTGTGGATGTTCTTCTCTTGATGGGTAATCTTGTGTGGCATGTGATTGCGACCTAGATAAATAAACCTTGTAAGTGTAGCCGCCGCTGGTACAATGCCTATTGAATGTTTCATTTAGTCTTTCCTTTTACTTTCTTAGGGATGTTCCAGAGTCCGTCCCATATCTCTTTAGGGGAGGGCAATAACCAACCGAGGATAAGGAGCAACAAAACCCAAGGAGGGATGTTCTGTATAGTAGTTTCACCATGAGCTTCAATAGTTTGGTCAGCCTGTGTTAGCTTACCTATCTCTTGGGCCTCAACTTTGTTTGTCTTAACCTCACCCACAACTACGCCTGTTTGGTTATTCTCTTTACCTATTTGAGTGTTAGCAGCCACATTCGTCCCACCCCCCATACCGGGAATTAGGGCAGATAAAGCGCTACATCCAGATAGAAAGAGAGCAACGATTATGACTGCTGTTCTCATTTCTTTGTTGGCTTTGGTTTCTTGTTCTTCGTCTTACGCATGTTACGTACTGGTAAATCTCGCATTAGAATTGTCCTTTAGTGTATATTGCCCAAGCTAACCCTACAACAGCAAACAAACCAGTTGATACCAGTAAGACAGCCATAACAATGTTAACTACATCTTGTATCTTGCGTTTAAACTTTAGCTTCTTAGCTCTTTCTTGCGCTGCATCTCTTTCTCTACTCCTGCGTGCCTCTACTTGGAACTGTAACCACTCATCCCACATGCCAGCTCTACCTGAGTAGATCATCATCTCTTTAAGCTCTTCTTCTTCTTGCTTCAGGGCTTCCAATGCAAAGAACTCTTCTAGTTCGTTACCACTCCCCTTTTTATTTAACTCTTTTTGTATCTTAGCTTTACTGTTAAAATAACCAAAGATGTGCTGACCCGCCGCTAAGATGTCACCCCCATTGTTAATTGTTTCCTTAATAACAGCGAAGGCTGCGTTGGCTATGGCGAGTTCAGCAATCATTATTTCATCCTATATTCACTAATCATATACGAGAATGCGGATAATATACCTGCAATCCACAACATAGGCTTTGCTGCTGATGCTAACCACCCTAGTACAGTGAAGGCTCCTTGGGCTGCATTGAATGCCGCCACCACCTCTTTACTATCTTCTACTAGGTTATCCACCTTGGTTTCGACCGCTAACAATCTATCGTAAATCTCTTTGTGGGTTACTTCTGTCATTTAGGATACTTAGCCTTTACTGCCAGACATTCATCAATGTATGCCTGCGCTTGAGCCGTGTCGCCTTTAACTATTGCGTCTAAGTAGTCAGCTGCTGGAGGATATGCTGAGGCACGTAACTCTTGGTAGGTTGGCGGGGTTACTTGTGAGGCTCTTAATGCTGCCAAGTCTGCATCACTGATAGGCACTAAGCCGTCTTTGATGAATTCATCCTGAGAGCCGTCAGACTCGTAGGCGTAAACTTCTTTTGTAACAGAGTCGATGTAATTTTTCATGCTTTATCCTTTTAACGAAGTTCAAACCATTGTCTGAATGTTCCCACCACCACCAGTGAAATCGAATAAGTTGCGCCGACTGGAACTATAAATGTAATAGCAGGGTAAAATTGCCCCCCCGTTATGGCGGAATACTGCCGTGCTATCTCAGCACCCGCCACTGTCGCAAATAACCCTGAACTCGTCCCGCTCACTGCTGTGGCTGTAATACACATAGGCCGTCCAGTGCTATTTGTGTATGTCGTTCCTGAGGCCCTACTTGCTGTAACGTTCTGCCAAGTCTGCCCAACACCTAATGGAACAACTGCTGCTGCCAACATAGTTTCAGTTACAACAGCAGCGCTTCCAGTGGAAACTACCGTACCACTTACATCAGGCAACGTGAGCACTCGGTCGGTGTCGGTATTGGGCGGGTTAATTGTTATTGTGCCAGTACCACTTTGGGTCAACATTTCTAACTGACTTACTGCAATTGTTCCGTTAGACATTAGTTGTCTCCTGTTGTTGCGCCGCTTCCCAGCACTCTTTTAATAAGTCTTCGTAGCTGTCATACCCACCGTCTAATGAGGCAAACCATTGTTCAAATGTCATGGCTTAATCTCCAGTCGAGCCGCAGCGCGTGCGTCTTTAATGTTGTTAGGCATAACCTCGCCACTATCTGCTTGCCTTAGCACCATCCAGTCTGTTGAGGCTAGGTAGGCTTGGGCTGTTGCGTTAGCTTGGCTTTGGAGGGTTGCTGCTTGTACGTCAACCCATGCAAGTTCAAGGTCTATCAGTGAGGGTAGAGGCTTGGTGTTGGTGTCGTTCCACGTTATACGGGCGTAGTCGTTCTCCCAGCACATAAATTGTGCTTCTGGGATTAGGTGGAGGATAGAGGATGTTATGTTCATGCTGTGTACTCCGTGATTGTGATTGATGAATGAAGTGTACCCAACATTCGCGCCACACCACCGTTACCATTAAACGTCAGCGTTCCAGCAGACTGCATTCCGGCTCTGATTCTAAATGTTGTGGCGGATGTGGTTCCTGCCAACATACGATACTTAACCAATGTCGTCGCTACATATCCACCTACCGTTACACTCGCTGTCCCAACACTCAGGGCATCAACTATAGCACCTTGGAAAAGTGCAGCGGTCAATTGACTAGCTGCGTTAGGTGAGCCGCGCAGAACGGCCTCAATCAGGAGAACATTATTAATGTTTGTTGGGGTGATGGATAATGTCATGTATTCATTACCCTCAGTAATCTGAGGGATGGTATTGTCCCAAGGTATAACAGTAGTCCCAGTAGCCAACGCACCAGTCTGGAAATTAACCACCTGAATTACATTACCACTTCGTTGCAACGTATCTACCGTACCACTCTCATCAGGCAACGTGAGCACTCGGTCAACATTGCTGTTAGGGCTGGCTACTGTAAAAACACCTGTGCCGGAGGCGTTGCCGGTTATCGCTACTTTACTCACAGTAAGTCCCCCTTGCTAAAACCAAACGCCGTAATAGTGCTTAAGTCCTCAACATCCTCCCAAACAGGGGGAATGATGTCGCCTTCGTAGTCTGGTTGTCCGTAGCTATCAGGACGCACAGCTACGTCTTGCTTGCGTGTCATAGAGCCTTTAAGAAAGGTCATAAATTCAGCGTGCTCAGGCGTGCCAGCAAGGGCATCCAAGTCAGCGCGGGTGTTAATTATTTGTTTCATTGTTATTACTTAGTCAAGTTGCAGGTGGTCACAGACAAAGCGCGACCCGAGGCTGCCGGACGAGGCCGAGGCAGCGAGGATCCAGTAGGAGCAGCGCGAACCGGCGTTTGAGCCGGTGCCCGAGGCGCCGCCAAATAGCGCAGAGTTGGGCGCGTTGTATTCCGAGCCACGGCCTTCCGTGTTGGCGTTCCACGCCGCACTAGCGAATGGCCCACCACGGTCGCGCCCCCACACATACAGCACGCCAGCCGACTGCATGACGCCCCACTTGGATGTGTAGGCGGCATTAAGGATGGTGCTACCTTGGTCGCTGCCAACAGACGATGCCTCCGTGGTGCCATAGGCCAGCGACATGTATTCTTGCTGTGTAACTGTCCGCTTACCAAATGCCGTAGAAAATT
>Ga0222650_1001092_pt1 | contig 15582 bp, 17 predicted proteins | sample AntAcemetagen367_FD_179820 | JGI IMG/M metagenome (GOLD analysis project Ga0222650, IMG submission 179820) | Saline water microbial communities from Ace Lake, Antarctica - #367 | ecosystem: Environmental > Aquatic > Non-marine Saline and Alkaline > Saline | place: Antarctica: Ace Lake...
GCCAGCGAAGACGCCACGGAAAAACCCGGGACACCCCTACGAATCATACCGTCTTCGAATAGCGCCCCTCGACAGCTGGCTCGAGGTAGGCGTCAAAGCACATGGCTAGATTGCGAATAAAGAGCCGTCCGCGCTCGGTCACCTTCAGGCCTGTTTCGGTAAATTCGATCAGCCGGTCCGCCGCGGGCTCTTTCAACTGCGCCAACGCATCCGCGAAGTGTGCTTCGAAGTCGATCCCCCACTTCGCTGACATTGCACCATAGTCCAGCGAGAGATCGCACATCAGCCGCATGATAACGTCCGAGCGCAGCTTGTCTTCATTCGTCAATTCGTAACCCTTGGCCACTGGTAACTTGCCCGACTCCACCATGGCACGATAGCTCTCGATATCCTTTACGTTTTGACGATAGCTGCCCGCTCCTTGCGAAATACTGGAAATACCAAAGCCGCAAATTTCGACCCCTGAACGTGTGCTGTAGCCTTGGAAGTTACGTTGCAGCGATTGCTCGCGCTGTGCCACAACGAGCTCATCACTGGGCAGAGCAAAATGGTCCATACCGATATACACATAACCTTCGGATGTCAGCCGCTCGATACAGAGCTTGAGTAGTTGGAGCTTCCTTTTGCCATCCGGCAGCCCCGCCCGCTCAAGTATCTTCTGAGCCGGTCGCATCCACGGCACATGCGCGTAGTTGAAAACCGCAAAGCGGTCCGGCTTCAGCTCCAGCACCAGATCCAGCGTTTGGTCAAAAGTCTCCGGCGTCTGGAGCGGCAGCCCATAGATCAAGTCGATGTTGACCGACTCGAACCCGTTCGCTCGCAGGGTATCCATCGCCGCCACATTCATCTCCTGCGGCTGCACGCGGTGGATCACTTTTTGCACCTCCTCGTTGCAATCCTGCACCCCGAAGGACGCACGGCTGATCCCCATCCGGGCAAAGGCCTCGACATGCTCGGGGCTCAGACGGCGCGGGTCCAGTTCAACCGACTTCTCGGCATCCGGCGCAAACTTAAAGTGCTTCTCGATCATCGCCGCCAAGCGATCAATTTGCTCAGGCCCGAAGAAATTCGGCGTGCCCCCACCGAAGTGCAGCTGCACTGCCTCGCGCTCGGGCTGGTGATACCGCGCAAAAAGCTCCAGTTCCTTGTCCAGCAGGTCGAGATAGTCCGTCGCCTTGCTCCGATCCAGAGTGGGAATCATGTTGCACCCGCAGAACCAGCAGAGCGTCTCACAAAACGGCAGGTGAAAATAGAGCGAGAGCGGCGCATCGCCCTGCTCGACTGATTGCATCAGAGGTGCCGAATCTTCGATATCGGCAAAATGATTCGCCGGAGGGTAGCTGGTATAACGCGGGCCAGGCCGGTTATACTTTTCAATGAGTTGAAGGTCTTGAGCCGAAATTTCCATAAAGTGCCGACAAATAAACAAACCTGCCCTCTTTTGCCAAGCAGGGAGTCCATACATTATCGCAGTGCAGCATAAAAAATGAGGCGCCGTGTGGTTACGGCTGTAATGGATTTTTGACCTCCCATTATATAATGATGGAACAACCCAGTCCGTTCATGCTATATTAATCATGACGAACACGTTCGTAATATGGCTGACGACTCTTTAAAGGCAAAGCACTCAGAGGCAACTCTTGGCAAAGGGTTTATCACTCTACGCGAGCATGAGAACTACTGGAAACAGGCTCGTTCCGGTCGCGGTGCCTTCGTCGTCGATGGCGAGAGCTACTTCCGCGCATTTCGTGAGGCCACCATGCAGGCTGAAAATTACATCTGCATCCTCGCTTGGGACTTTAATGGTGAGATTGAACTGCTGCGCGGCGAAGCACCCGACGATGATCTACCGACCAAGATGGTCGATTTTCTTTATACGCTACTCGACCGTAAGCCTGAACTCGAAATCTACATACTCCTTTGGGACTATTCAATGGTTTATCTGGCCGAGCGCGAATGGCTACCATTTAGCCGATTCCGACAGGAGCCACACCCGCGACTACACTTGGAGACAGATTCTGCAATAAATGTCGGTGCCTCTCAGCACCAGAAAGTCGTTCTGGTCGATGGCAGTTTTGCCTTCACCGGTGGCATGGACCTCAGCACATGGCGCTGGGACACGCAAACGCACAACCCAAAGGATGAGCACCGCGTCACACCAGACGGAGAGGATTATCAGCCCTACCACGACATTCACGCGGCAGTCACGGGCGAAGCTGCTCGTGCCCTCGACGATCTATGTCGCGAGCGCTGGAAACGTGCGACCAAAGACGAGGCCCCATGGCCGATCTCGAAAAAGGAGAACCAAGTATGGCCCAAGAGCTTAGCGTCTGATTTCGAGAATGCGAAGGTCGCCCTAGCGCTCACCTACTCTGAATACAAAGACTACCCCGCAGTCACTCAGATTGAGCAACTTCACCTCGATATGATCGCCGCAGCCGAGCGCTATATCTATCTAGAAAACCAATACCTCTCCTCGCACAGCATCACAGATGCATTGATCAAACGATTGGACGAGGACGATGGCCCGGAGATAATTATCCTACTAACCCAAGACACGGGCGGCTGGCTGGAAGAAGGCACGCTCGGGCTCTTGCGCAGCCGCTTGCTGGAAAAACTTGCCGAGGCGGACATACATAATCAGTTCGGTGCCTACTACCCCCATGTCTCCGACGAGTCAGGTAATGAGAGCCAAATTTATGTCCACGCCAAGGCGGTAATCTGCGACGACCGGGCAGTCATGATCGGCTCAGCAAACCTCAGTAACCGCTCCATGAAGGTGGACTCCGAGATCATGATTGCGCTTGGGTTGGACGAAGATGACGACTCCGCCCCCACACTACTGCGTCGACTACTCGGCATGCACTTAGGCCAGACTGAAGACCAGGTGGACCAATCTCTCGAATCAACCCAATCAATCAATCAAACGATCCGCGATCTTCGCAAGGACAGCCTCCACCAACTACGCGATTTGGACATAGATTGCCCTGGGCCGATCAGCCGGAAGCTAGCCGAAACCCAATTGCTCGATCCCGACGAACCGATCGACCTGGGCTATTGGCTCCGCAAGAGGGTTGCCGCCGAAGGGAAGTCAAAGACTGTTCATAACTGGGGGCGCTATGCCAAAATCGGAATCGCCGTCGCCGTGGTTTTTCTGATCGGACTCGGACTGAAAGAGGCTTGGGGCAGCGTGATCGACAAAGAATCCGTCGAAACTTTTTTCCAATCGCTCAACCAAAGCGAGTGGATGCTGCCGCTGCTCTTTGGCATCTTCTTACTCGCGGGAATGACGGGCATTTCCATCAACCTACTCTTAGTCTCCGCCACTCTGGTCATCGGCCCGTGGGCGGCCTTTGGTTGCGGCTTTTCTGGATCTCTCTTCAGCGCGGTGATCGTCTTCTACATAGGACAATTTGGCGGGCAACCTATATTGGAAAAGTTCTTCCAGGACCGCCTGGATAAATTAAGTCGGAAAATACAGGATCGAGGCGTGGTCTCTGTGGCACTCCTGCGCCTGATTCCGATTGCTCCTTTTGTGGTCGTCAATCTCGTGGCAGGACTATCCAAACTTAAACTACGCACCTTCGTTATCGGCTCTTGCCTCGGGATGCTGCCCGGAATGTTGGGTGTCGTTTTTGTAACTCACCAAGCCAAGAGCGCCTACACCGACCCCACCTGGCAGACTTGGCTCTACCTCGCCTTAGGCATCGCCGCGCTAGTCGGCTTAACTGTAGGCGTTAAGAAATTCGTAAAGTAGTGCGCATACTTTCCTACAACATCCACGGCTGTATCGGACGAGATGGCCGCGAAGAGCCGGATCGCATAATTGGTGTAATCCGAAAAATCGATGCTGATATTGTCGGCCTTCAGGAAGTGCATAGCGACGACGCTGTTGACCGTAACTTCTTAAAAAAGCTCGATGAGCTCCCTTACCAGTCAGTCATCTATGGGAAAACGATGCGCAAGCCCAACGCCGACTACGGCAACGTGCTCCTCCTCAGAGAACGCCCACATCTGGTCAAACGCGTCGAGCTACCCAATGATCTCGGCGAACCCCGGGGTGCCATCATCGCAGACACGACACTGGATGGACGAGAACTTCGCATCATCAATACTCATTTGGATTTACGCCTTTCCGAGCGCAAGAACCAGATGGCCGCACTCCTTCAGCATTTGCCTTCAACCGAATCCGATACGAATTGCATCCTACTCGGTGACCTCAACGAATGGCTTCCCCTTCGTCAGTATTTCAAAATTTCCCGAGCGCAGTTTGAATTATTTTCTACCCTTAAAACGTTCCCCGCAAGGCTCCCACTCTTCGCACTGGATCGCATCGCACTGACAGGACCGTTTCGCAAGTGCCACTTCAAAACAGGCGATTCTTTACTAGCCAAAACGGCTTCCGACCATCGGCCCCTGATTTGCGATTTGAAATGATCGTGAAGCTTAATGCTATATTATAAAAGTATCCTCAATATGAGTAATAAAGATGAACTAGCCAAAGATCGCACCGATTGGGCGGAAGACAGAACGATTCTTGCCAACGAAAGAACCTTTGCAGGGTGGATGCGCACAGGCATGGCCTGCGTCGGCGTTGCCCTTGGCTTGAAAGCAGTTTTCCGAGATTTCGAGCCCACATGGATCGCAAAGGCAACAGCCAGTATTTTTATAGCCGCGTCGATTCTAATTTTCGTGAGCGCATACCTTCAAAGCGCGAAGACCAGCCAGCGTATGGATAGCCACGATGCCGATAAACAATCATCCAGATATACAGGGTTCATTACCGCGATCATGATCATGGGAGCATGCGCCACTGGGCTCATCTTGTGGTTGTTGTGAAAGTAGCTAGTTTGAACTATAGAAGAACCCCGAGCCGTTAGCGTGCATTACGAAAAAAATTTGCAGGAATTACCCACCAAAGAGCTTCTTAAGAAGGTCCGTCGAGCGAGCCATCGGGTTCTCGCGAATGGATTTCTCCTCAGCGGCCATGGCAGTGAAGAGGCTATCGAGAGCCTTGTCGTTCACGTATTGGTCGAGGTCGAAATCGCTGGCGTTGAGCCCGGTGAAAGACTGAATCTTAGAAAACAAGCCGCCGCCGGAGGTTGGAATCGCAGATTGCATTGCTTTGTAGTTACGCGTCGCACCGGTCGAATCGGTCGCTTTTGCGATAAGCGGGAGCATGCGCTCGGAGAGTGAGCCGCGAGATTTTTTCTCAAGGAAGCGGGTAATGGCATCTTCTTCGCCTTTCCAGAGGGCATTCAAATCCTCCATCGTGAGATTATTGATCGTGTTTTTCACGATACCCGGAGCTGCTGCGACACCCGCCTCCGCCGCCGCATTCATCGTAGCCTGAAAATCGTTCAAGCGGTAGTCCTGTTTCACCAGCGCAAGCGGCTTTCTGAAATTCTCCACCGATTTAGGCAGTGGTATTTGATAGAGCTCCGAATCAGCAAAGCCGCCCTTTTTACTGAGTGTAGTGAGCGCCCGCTCAGCGGACACGGCCAAGGCTTCGCGCAGTGCTTTCGCTAGCTCTTCCGTATCCTGAAACGCGTCACCAGCCACCGCCTGAACAGTAGGACTTTTAAAAAAGGATAAGGCCTTACTCGCCCATGAGGACTCGGCGCTGAGCGACGCACCCGCAAGTGAAAGGATGGAGAGTGCGATAAGAGACTTTTGTAATGAAAACATGGCTCAGACCATGCAACCACTCTTGGACAAAAGCGAGCGCAAGCTACGAAACCTCTAATGCCACTTCGAATAGCATCACCTGCGCAGACCCGCTGCCCTGCTGAGAGATTTCCACGTTCGCCGCTTCGGTGAGTGCGAGCGAATCGCCTGGTGAAAGCTCTTCGCCTGCAACAGCAACCTCTCCATTCAGAATAAAAATCCAAACACCCCGCCCCTTTTCCGCAATATGACGCGAAATGGATTGGCCCTCGGTGAGTGTAACCGTGCGCAGCTCGACATCTTGACGGATCGCCATTGATCCATCGCCACCGTCGGGTGAGAGGATCAAATTCCACTCGTTATCTGTATCCCCGACGATTGGCTGATCTGCGTAGCGTGGCTCAAGGCCTTTCTCGCGTGGCTGAATCCAGATTTGCAGGAAGTGGACAGGCTTATCCTTTGAAGGGTTAAACTCGCTGTGCACGACTCCGCTGCCTGCGCTCATGTATTGGATGTCTCCAGTTTGAATGACTCGGCCATTACCGAGGCTGTCTTTGTGTTCGAGCTGCCCATCGAGCACGATACTGATGATCTCCATATCGCGGTGCGGATGCGAGGGGAAGCCACCGCCCGGGGCGACGCGATCGTCGTTGACGACACGCAAGGGGCCGAAGCCCATTCGATCCTGATCGTAGTGCTCCCCGAAGGAGAAACTGTGGCGGCTATTCAGCCAACCAAGATCGCTGTGCATACGTTCGTCCGAGCGGGTGAGTTGTTTGGTTATATTTTTCATATGCATTTAGGTTGAACCGCAGAGGCGCAGAGCTCGGAGAGGCAAACAATAGCCAGGTGCTTGATGGCGCGACGGCGGTGCCGAACCCGAGAAACAAATGGAGTCCACTCGACAAGGCTATCGCCAGTTCGCGACGAAATCCCTGCGTCCTCTCCGCGCACTGTGCGATTATTAGATTAACTTTCCGAGAGTTTACGATCTACCGAGAGCGCTCCCCCGCCTCCGATGGCGAGTGCTAAACTGGCGAGTAGAAGTGTCAGCGGATACTCCATGCCATTATTCGAGGCAAAGAAGGCGCTTGAGTGTGCTGTGATAATGGCAATCGCCATTGTGCCGACCAAGCTCAGACCTGCGACGCGAGTGAGAAGCCCAATGATCAGCAATATCCCTCCGATGAACTCGGTGCCGCCTGCCATCGCGGCCATTAACACGCCAGGCTTGAGCCCCAGGTTTTCGGCGAAAAATTGACCTGTGCCTTGTAGACCGTAGCCCCCAAACCAGCCGAAGAGTTTTTGTGCGCCGTGAGCTGCCATGACAATGCCAACTCCCAAGCGGATCGGCAGAAATGCCAGTGTGTTCGATGTCTTTAGTAGTGTTTCTTTGATGTTCATTTTGTGTTTTGGTTTATTTATCTTGATATAGAGATATATGGTTAAATTTTAGCTTACTTTGAGATTTTTTCAGCATGAACGCCGAGCTTGCGGCTGAGTTTGGCAAACTGGGCGCGTTCTTCATCATCGAAAACCTCGAAGAGTTGGTCCAGATTGGCCGCGTGCCCGGCAAAAGACTCTGTGATCAGTTCGCGCCCGGCATCGGTGAGTTGCACGAGCACAACACGACCATCGAATTCGCTTTTTTGTCGCTTCACCAGCGACTTTTTCTCGAGTCGATCCACCGCTGTCGTGATCGAGCCACTCGTGAGCAGAACCTTCTCTCCGATCGTATTGACCGGTAAAGCCCCCTTGTGGAGTAACACTTCCAGCACCGCAAAATCACTCAGCGATCCAAAACCCGCTCGGCCGATACTGGCCTGGTCAAAGCGCATGACCGCGTGAGAGGCTTTCCAGAACAATAAGAAGAGATGGGGCCCGGAATGCTGGTAAATTTTAGTCATACACCTTAAAAAGCGACAGAATGCCTTGATGTCAAGTATCTACTAGCCTACTCAATTATGTTTACCCTTAGCACCTCAAATCTTTAAACGGAGCCGGGACATTTCTGTCCCGCAGCAGATTGTATGACACGAAAGGAAAATACTATTCAGTATTTTGCTCCAAAACTACCCCCTCTACCGACTTGTCCACCCTAGCCTGTAGGCCGAAAGAGGAAGCGATTGTAACCTGAAGAGTAGTCGATCTGAGCCAATCTGTTTAGCTCAACAGGGGCGCGTGATCTCGCATTGACTACTGTCGACTGAATGTAACTTCTCGGCTGGCTGATGGGTTCCGTCTGATCGAGTGCTTTCTATCATGTCAGGTTGGATTATTTTAACCGCAGATGGACGCTGATAAACGCAGATGGGATTTGTTTTCCTTTTTTCATAAATCCGCGTGCATCAGCGTGCATCTGCGGTTCTAAATTTCAGTTTATTTCTTTCCTACATCATTTCATTTTTTCCAATATCAGAAGCTGAACACTGGTTTCTGATCCTGAATGCAAGCGGACAGAAATGTCCGCGCTCCGTTTTGACCTTGCGAACCACAAACGCGGGTAGTTATGACAGTATCCATGCAACTAAGCGGATTCACGGATGAAGCAGGCAAAGACCTGGCAACGCAAATCAAGGCCACGAAGCAATTGGGCTGGAAGCACCTTTCGGCTCGCTCGATTGATGGCACTAATATTCACGAACTGACGGAGGAGGATTTCGCTAAAGCGGCGGATCAACTGGACGAAGCTGGCATTCAGGTGGTCGAGTTCGGTTCGTTAATCGGTAACTGGGCGAAGCCGATCACATCCGATTTTGATATGACGCTCGCCGAGATTGACCGCGCCATTCCGCGCATGAAGCGCCTCAACACGAGGAACGTGCGCATCATGTCCTACGCCATGGAGCCCTGGGGGGAAGACCAACAGGACGCCGAGCGCTTCCGCCGCTTACGCGAAATCGTGAAGCGCTTCGCAGATGCAGGCCTCTTGGCCGTCCATGAAAACTGCCAGAACTACGGCGGGTTTTCTGCAGAGCATACCCTGCGACTGATCGAGGAGGTGCCCGGCCTTAAACTACTCTTCGATACAGGTAACCCTGCCTTCACCCTCGATCGCTCAAAAGCTGAGCCCTACCCTTGGCAGGACGCACTGGAGTTTTACCGAGCAGTTAAAGAGCATGTTGTCCACGTGCACATTAAAGACTGCCTCAATCCACCGGAAGGCAGCACCGAGCCATCCAAATACACGATGCCTGGCGAAGGGCAGGCTCGACTCGTCGAAACGCTCAAAGAAATGAAGGCCGACGGCTATACCGGCGGCTTCGCCATCGAGCCCCACGTCGCAACAGTCTTTCACGCCTTAGATGGACAGGAGCCCGATTGGCAACAGTGCTACGATAGCTTTGTCGCCTACGGTAAAGCTTTCGAGGACTTGCTCGGCAAGCTAGATTAAATGAGCAACAGGCCGCAAGCCTGTGCGACGTAGGATAGGCTTCCAGCCTGTTCCTCCCTCCTAGCGACTCAGTCCCGCGTCATCTGCAAGGCACAAATTCTACGTGGCGTGTCCGCTTGCCGGACGCCCCGTGCGGTTTCGATACACCTTCTCCGTGCGACATCGCAACTGGCGTTCGACAAGCGAACACGCTACAGGTTTTAATCCGACATGCGGAAGGTCATGGTGAAGCTGTGCCCCTGACCTGTAGGCGTGGGACCAGCGGAGATCACCTTGCGGAACGCAGCCAAAACCGATTGATCAAAAGCGGAATTACCCGATCTGGGATCCAGGCGGGCATTGGTAATTCTGCCGGTCGCGGACACATCGAAGACAACAGTCGCGGCCACAAGAGCCCCTGCGAGGCTGCCTGGCTTTGCCCATGCAGCGTCGATGCGCGAGCGAAGCTTCGCGCTATATGTGCCGAGGGCCGAGAGTTGTTGCTGCGTGAGCGGTCGCGGGCTGTTGACTGCCGGCGAAGGATTTGTAGGCACGACAAGCCTTGGCGCATCGATTTTTGGGACAGTTACGGGTTGGCGCGTCACGGGCTGTCGTTGCCTAGGCTCGCGAAGCGGATTGCTCCTTAGGAAATCCTCATAATTTACGACTGGGGGCTGAGGTGGCGTTGGTCGCAACGGTGCGGGTCGCGGTGTCGGTGTCGGTGGAGTCATGACAGGCTCAGGCACAGCAGTAAGCTCCGGCACTGGTGGCAGGTCCGGCATGGGGATATCTGGAAGTGGCGGCGAAGGAGACTCTAGATTAGGAACATCTTGAGCAGCTGCCGTCTGAACCATTTCAAAAACGTGGAGCTTCTCCTTCGGCTTGAGAGTCTCGATGATCGTGGCGAGGAATAGCGCGATCAGCACGACGACATGCAAGATGACGGACGCCCAAAATGGCTGATCTTTCGGTAGTTTCATTGAGTGTGCTTGCTTACTTCGGGGCTTCGACAAGCTGGAAGCTTGTCACTACGTTTATTACTCGACCTTGGTATCCAGACTGATTTTCGAGAGCTTCCGCTGCTTGATCATGTCGATCACGGTGACCACCTTCTGGTAAGGCAGGTTAAAATCTGCACGGATACTAAGCACAGGGGGCGCGGGATCCAGAGCCATCAGATCGAGACGCTCCCCAATCTGCTGCACGTTGACTTGTTCCTCTCCCCAGTAATAGAGGCCGGCTTTGTCGATCGAGATCGTTTCAAAATCATCCCGTTCCTCCGGTTGGGAACTGACGGATTCAACAGGCAGATCCACCTCAATCGTCTGCTCCAGCAGCGGAGTGGTGATCATGAAAATGATCAGCAACGCAAAGGCCAAATCGATCAACGGAGTGACGTTGATCTCGGTCAGGGCGGAGAGGCGGTCTTTACGATGGAATTTACGAGCCACAGTCTAATATTTAATTACAGATGAATAATGACTAATTGGAGGCCGCCTGCGACTCGAGTTCAATGCGGTCGGCCACAGTGCTGGCGAAGTTCTCCAGTTCGACAACGGAGATCTTAGTCTGCTGCAGGAGGTAATTGTAGCCGAAGACCGACGGGATCGCGACGATTAGACCGGCGACCGTTGTCAGCAAGGCGCCGGAAACACCTGGTGCCAGACTTTGCAAACTCGCGGACCCGGCACCTGCCATACTGCCAAACGCATCCATCACGCCCCAAACCGTGCCAAGGAGACCGAGGAATGGCGCACCGGTAACGATGGAGCCCAGCACGACCATCTTCGCCTCATAGCGGATAATCTGCTCAGCCACACTGCGCTGCAGCGCATTTTCGACGTGCCCCATACGGAGCGTCGCGCGGTGCGTGTCTGCCGAGGCCACATTGTCACCATAGCGGTAGAACGCCTGAATCGCCTCTCGAACGATATTATAGAATGGGCCACTCCCCTTGCCCGGTCGATCTGAATCCAGTGCCAGCAAGTGGGATTCTTTGCTCAACAGACGCTCGTAGCGTCGATTCTGAGAGCGGAGCTTTGAGAGATCGAGGTATTTGCCCAGCATCACCGTCCAAGCTATAATACTACAAATCGCTAGAATAAAGATAACGACCTTACCCGCGAAATTCGACTGCGCGAAGTAGGTGAAGACATTCGGCCCCGAAGCGGCTTGAATAAGTAAAGAATCAAAAAGATAGGAGAAGTTCATTTGGTCTGGTGCGATAACATTATAAGAACAGACAGAACATAATCACACGCGTTCAATATCGGGCCAGAATAAAAAACAAAGAAGTCTACTATATTCCATTGACAGTATATATCTAATTTGGCATATATAAACAATGCCCGCAACTGATCTGCTCAAATGCATCGCTGATTCACAGCGCCTCCGCATCCTGAATCTCCTGGATGCCGGGCCGCTCTGCGTCTGCCATTTACAGGAGATCCTGGACGCACCACAGGTTAAAATATCCAAGCAACTGGCGACCCTCAAGCAGACAGGCCTGATCAGTGCCGAGCGCGAAGGCACTTGGATGATCTACCGCCTGCAGGAACCGACCGATGGCCTCCTGCAGGCCAACCTACATTATCTGCGCGGCTCAACCGGCCCGGACGCCAACGTGCTGAAGGCCGACCTGAAGGCCCGCGAGAAACTGGTCAAACAATTGACGAAACAACCATCCGATTGCCCGACTCCAGTCTGCGAAACCATCGGTTGCTGCTAAGCCCATACGACTATGAACGAGAAACAAACAACCAGCAACAAGCCTACTGAAACCAGCGAGCCAAAACCCGGATTCTTCAAGCGTGTCTTCACCAAGCTTGACCAGTCCATGAAAGAGCAAGCGGATGCAAAGGCGAAAAATAGCTGTTGCAGCGGTGACAACAACAAGGGCGGAAAATGCTGCTAGCGTGATCCGCCTTTCGTATCCCGCATCTCGTATCGCGCATCCCGGCCATGCTCTCCTCCTTTGCAGATCTTCTAATCTATCAACTACTCGGCTTCGACCCTGAAACGAAGCTCGGGGCCGCGCTGCATTTTTTCGTCTACGATACGGTCAAGATTTTCGTCCTCCTTGCGGTCATGATTTTTCTGGTCGGATTCGTCCGCACCTGGCTGCCGCAGGACCGCCTTAAGAAGTGGATGAGCAAGGGCGGCATCACCGGAAATTTCATCGCCGCGCTTTTTGGCGCGGTGACCCCCTTCTGCTCCTGCTCCTCCATCCCGATTTTCATCAGCCTGCTCAAAGCTGGCGTGCCACTTGGCGTCACCTTCTCTTTCCTGATTACCTCGCCGATTATCAACGAGTATCTTGTGGTTTTGATGGCGGGTGAATTTGGCGTCTCTATTACCGTAGCCTATGTGGCAAGCGGCCTGATTATTGGCACCCTGGCAGGTGCACTGCTGGGCAAGATGAAGCTGCAGAAGTATCTCGAAAAGGACATGAGCGAAGGCACGACTGATGCAGAACCGGAGCACTATACGTTCGCCCTGCGACTACGGGCCGGGGTGCATGAATCCATCACCGTCATCAAGCAAATCTGGCTGTGGGTTATCGTGGGGGTCGGCATGGGTGCCTTGATTCATAATTATGTTCCGCAGGAAACGATCCACAGCCTCATGTCGGCCACCGGCATTTTCTCCGTGCCGATTGCCACCACCCTCGGCGTGCCGATGTATGGCAGCTGCGCAGCGATTGTGCCTATCGCGGTCGTCCTCTTTCAAAAGGGCATCCCACTTGGCACCGCCCTGGCCTTCATGATGGCCATGGCCGCACTCAGCCTCCCGGAAGCCATTATGCTACGCCGGACAATGCATCTCAAGCTCATCGCCATCTATTTCGGCATCACGACGCTCGCGATCATCTTTACGGGATATCTGCTGAATCTGTTGGCGCAGTTTTTGTGATACGTATCTCGAATCCCACATCCCGCATCTCATGAAAAAACCAAAAATCCTCATCCTCTGTACCGGAAACTCCTGCCGAAGCCATATGGCCGAAGGCATCCTTCGCGCCGCCGCGGGTGACCTCTTCGAGGTCTTCAGCGCGGGCTCCAAACCGAAGGGCGAAGTCCATCCTCTGGCGATCAAAGCGCTCAAGGAAATAGGCTACGATGCCAGCGAACACACTTCCGATCATCTCGACCTCTATCTCGATCAGGGCATCACCACGGTGATCACGGTTTGCGGCAACGCCGATCAAGCCTGCCCCACTTTCCCCGGTATGGTGAACCGCTACCACTGGGGTTTCGAAGATCCTCCACACGCCAAACGCGATGATGAGTCCGAGCTCGATGCGTTCCGCCGCATCCGCGACGAGATCAAGCTCGTGTTTGAAGCCTACGCCGCCGGCTACCGAGAGGCACTAAAGTCAGCACACTAAACTATTCTAGCCGAACGCGTGCATGTTTGAGAGGTCGTCACCCGCGATAACTGCCTCCCCAATGCTGAAGCGCTTCGGCTACATCCAGCACCGTAGCCGCTCCGAACGGAGTAACCAAGCCGGACTCAGTCGCACCCGAGCCATCCCACCACACACATCCCGCATCCCGCATCCCGTATCCCCCATCATGAAAAACAAACAAACCGCTGGAATCAGTTTCTTTGAAAAGAATCTCACGCTGTGGGTCGTGCTTTGTATGATTGCAGGAGTGCTGATTGGAAAATTTCTTCCCGGGATTTCTGACTTCTTATCCCGCTTTGAATACGCCAAAGTTTCCATTCCCATCGCAGTTTTAATCTGGCTAATGATTTACCCGATGATGATGAAGGTAGACTTCACTAGCCTGAAAAACGTTCGCCGCGAGCCTACCGGGCTCTACGTAACCTGGGTAGTGAACTGGCTCATTAAGCCCTTTACGATGTTCGCGATAACGTGGCTGTTCTTTCATGTCATCTTCAGTGCCTTCATTGATCCATCGCTAGCCAAAGACTACGTAGCCGGTGCCGTCATCCTTGGAGCCGCGCCCTGCACGGCGATGGTGTTTGTCTGGAGTCACCTCACGCGTGGTAACCCCGCATACACCGTGGTTCAAGTCGCCACTAATGACCTCATCATCCTGATCGCCTTTGTGCCGATTGTGGTTTTTCTGCTGGGGATTACCGGGGTCACTATTCCTTGGGATACATTGTTTCTTTCGGTCGTTTTATTCGTGGTCGTTCCACTGCTTGGTGGTATTTGGACGCGGCAGCACGTCATTAAAAGACACGGCGATACCTATCTTAAAGAAAAGTTTTTGCCCAAGTTTGATAACACAACCATCGCGGGCTTGCTGCTGACCCTTGTGCTCATCTTCTCCTTCCAGGGAGAGATCATCCTGGAAAACCCGCTTCACATCTTGCTGATCTCGATTCCACTGATCCTTCAGACCTTCCTGATTTTCTTTATCGCCTATTTCGTGAGCTGTAAGCTTTGTTTGCGCCACGATGTGGCAGCTCCAGCCGGGATGATTGGCGCGTCCAACTTTTTCGAATTGGCCGTCGCTGTTGCCATCACGGTTTTTGGGGCCTCGTCGCCCGTCGTTCTGGTGACGATTGTCGGAGTGCTGGTCGAGGTGCCTGTTATGTTAGCCTTGGTTAAATTCGCGAACAAAACGAAACACTGGTTTCCAGAAAAAGTTGCTAAGGTAGATGACAAGATCAGAAGTCAAAAAACCTGATACCGCGCCTGAATTCCTTTTTAAGGCCTTACACTCAAAGGCGCGTCCCTATTTGCAGCCACCGTGCCATCGGAACCTTTGTAAGCATCTTCGCCCATCTACTATAGGTCTCTATGGCAGATAAAAAGCATATTGTAATTCTTGGCGGCGGCTTTGGCGGACTCACCTTCGCGCAGAAGTTCCGGCATGAGAATGCACGTATCACTTTAATTGATCGCCAGAACCACCACCTCTTTCAGCCGCTGCTCTACCAAGTCGCCACCGGCGGGCTAGCGCTACCCGAAATTTCCGAGCCGATACGCACCATTCTGGCAGACCGTAAAGACATCCAAGTGCTAATGGATGAAGTCCAGAGTATTGACGTGGAGGCCAAACAGATCCGCCTCGAGCACCAGACTCTCAACTTTGACTATCTCATCGTCGCTCTTGGAATGGTGAATAGTTATTTCGGCCACGACGACTGGGCGAAACATACGATCGGCCTGAAGACATTAAACGAAGCCCGCCGCATTCGCCAGCAGGTGCTAAACGCTTTTGAACAAGCGGAGGCCATTGATGACGAAGAAGAGCGTCGCCGCTTGATGACGGCTGTCGTTGTTGGCGGTGGTCCGACCGGTGTCGAAATGGCTGGCGCTCTAAGCGAGCTGACCAAGCAGGTCTTCAAAAAAGACTTTCGGTCGATCACGCCCGGCGACTCCCGCATCGTTTTAGTCGAGGCCGCAGATCGCGTCCTCCCGACCTACTCCGAAGCCTCCTCCGCTTCCGCCAAAAAGTCGCTGGAAAAACTCGGCGTTGAACTACACTTGGGCAAGGCGGTTGAAGATATACAACAAGGCCTTGTAAAGCTGCCGGACGAAACGATACACGCTGAATCGATCA
>Ga0222650_1001093_pt1 | contig 15574 bp, 10 predicted proteins | sample AntAcemetagen367_FD_179820 | JGI IMG/M metagenome (GOLD analysis project Ga0222650, IMG submission 179820) | Saline water microbial communities from Ace Lake, Antarctica - #367 | ecosystem: Environmental > Aquatic > Non-marine Saline and Alkaline > Saline | place: Antarctica: Ace Lake...
TGAATTAGGTGGGTCGGTCTCGCCCAAGTTTCAGGATGGGCTTATGAAAGCAGGCCATATTGGCGCCTATAAAGCGGAGTGGAGGAAATTACGCGAAGTACTTTTCCCTCAGCATTTAGATGACGTAAACACAAGCGCACTTACCAAGCTAATGGTAGATGCATTAGCTAAAAGCAAAGCGTGGAAAAAAATCAAAGATGCTGATACAGGGCACGTGAGTTCAGGACGTTTGGCATATTGTCCGAAAACCATCTATAGAACAGAAATTGAAGTAGTTGCTCCCATTGGTCAGGTGGTAGATGTGTTAGCCGATAAGTCGTTAGAATATCTCGGCAGATGGAACAAGGAATTTATGCAAGGTTTTGTCTTGAAAGAGGTGAGCAAAACAGCTACAAAAAGCGAGTGGCTCATACACGTTCAGTATGCTACACCAGGGCCTATTTCTAATCGCGAGTACGTCTACTATTTTTCGAGAGAATGGATAAGCGACTCAGAGGCCATTATTCTTTATTGCTCTGTTCAACATGACAAACCTGTACCAGCAGGATTTGAAAGATCGCTGCTTTACCCAACCGTTCATAGATGTCTTTCTACAGAAAAGGGAACCACAATCGAACACTTACTTGCAACCGACCTAAAAGGCAAGCTGGGTTCTTTTCAAGATGGGTTATTAAAAAGTGGTCTTGTTGATGCACACATAAGAGACCTTAACAGTCAGACAAAACTCTTCAGAGAAATTGCTCAGTAGGCGTTGTAATCTCCCGATTCTAGTACACGTTTCGCTCTTTCATCCGTAAGTTTTGCGAGCGCTTGCTTATACCCAAATCGGTGCATTAAGCGCAAGATTTGAACAGGCAATAACCGCGGGGCTGATACCAACTCAACCAGCGTAAAAACGGGGAAAAGAAAAAACACTTTTATTTTTTGAGGTAATGTTGATGATTGCATCCATTTACCAAATGGGACAAAAGCGTTGGAACCACTATGAGGAGGCGGTACAGATTCTGGCTGATGACTTACCGTTTGTATAAAGGAAAAGAGGAAGAGCGTTCCGAGAGCTACATACACACCGTTTGCACCCAAAGCTGAATTGAAAACGTTGGCTAATAACCAGAAAGCAACAACAATTGGCAGCGACACCAAACCTATAGTAAGATCCATGATGAGGTACCAAATTGCAAAAACAAGCATCGCAATAAAGGCACCGTTAAATGCCGTTTGAGCGGCAAAAGCATCGATGAGTGATGCGCTAGAGATATCTATATAAGAAGCCAAAGCAAACAAAGAGAAGACAATAGGGGCCATACACACCGTATGAAGAAGCTTAGATGTTTTAGTCTGATGAAAAACAGTATAAAAAGCACTCTGCCATTCTAAATCAAAAATTTTGGTTTGTGCTTGCGGAATAGTTAGAAGATGTTCAATAATACTGGGGTCTGATGCGCGCATGTGGTTGAATAGGTTACCAATCTAACACAAAGACATCCACCGATGTTCAACGCTTTAGTGCTCAGTTCAGATTTAGTTCCAAAACCTCAAACATAATGTTCATTTGAGTGTTACAATTAATAAGAATAATAATGGGCAAAATTGCTGCGCTACATCCCTATCCTGACAGCTGGTACATACTTGGTTTATCTGATGCGATAAAACCGGGGACAGTGATGAATAAAAATCTTGCCGGTCAGGAGATTGTTCTCTTTAGAACCGTTTCAGGAAAGTTGCACGCTATTGATGCGTATTGCCCTCATTTGGGTGCTCATCTAGGGCATGGCGGCACAGTAGAAGGTGAAGATATCAAGTGCCCATTTCATGGGTTTTGTTTCAATGGCTCTGGCGAGTGCACCAAAACGGGGTATGGTACAAAACCGCCTCCAACAGCAAAAGCCAAAACGTGGCAAGTAAGAGATAAGAATGGCTTCATAGCCATTTATCATAGCAATGAGCATAAAGCACCGGATTGGGAAATACCTGATGTAGATTCTACGGGCTGGAATTCGTTGATGACCACTTCATTCGAAATCAACAGCCATCCGCAAGAGACCACCGAGAACAGCGTAGATACTGGTCATTTTGGAGAAGTGCATGGGTATACCGGTATTGAAACGCTAAAAAAGATTGAAACCGAAGGATCATACCTAACAACAAAATATGCCATGCATCGCGCTGCTGGGTTTGTAGGTAAGGCCGAAAAGGTAAGGGCCGAATTTGAAGTCCATGTTTTCGGACTGGGCTATAGCTACGTAGAAGCTAAAGTTCCCAAGCATGGTCTCGAGTACAGAACATTTGTGTTTCCTACACCCATTGGTAACGGAAAGATTAAGCTAACGCTCGGACTACGATTAAAAAAAATTGAGCGTGCATATAAGGTCAATCCATTAATGGCCGTACTACCCAAGCCGCTAGTCAACTACATTGTGGGTAAGGCCAGTTTTAACATTTACCTGCATGATGTAAAACAGGATTTTCATATCTGGGAAAACAAAACGTTTATCGCGCCTCCTGCTCTCGCAAAAGGAGATGGCCCAATTGGTAGCTACAGAACTTGGGCTAAGCAGTTCTATCCAGCAAAGACTAACATCAGTTCAAAAAAGGCAGCTCAGGATAGTTTGGTTTCCAAAACAGAAGTTTGATGCCGCTTTTAGAAGCGCTCTAGTAATACCCCAAGAAATCTCTTCTTAAACGCACCCATGGCTACCACTCAGAAAAAGGCGAGTGCTTTGGTTAACGAGACCTGTTAGGTTTTGGAAACCTAACAGGTCTGGATTTCAGATATAATTGGCCTATTTTTTCCTGTAGAAGAAGGTGAAACCCACACATGGGGCGCCATTATTGGCGTGCTTATTTTCTTTGTGTTCCTGCTGTTTATGTTCGGGGCTGCTAAAGGGATGTGGTAGGCTAATTAGACCTTCAAGGTTTTGAAAACCTAACAGGTCTTGCGTTGGGCAAAGAGGAAAAAGAAACCCCTGTGGAACACTCGCGCAAACGGGGCTGTTACATTATCCATTCCAGCTCATTATATTTATCTTTCATTTTGTCCCAGAATCCGTTACTCCAATCCATTACAACGGCAGGCCGCCAATCTTTTGGAAAGTCCTTTAAAAGAGCATCAACCATTTTGCTTCCGTTACCCTTTACTGGAGAGTTTATGTCAAAGAAGTCAATTGACTTATGTTCGGTGCTGTAAAGTATTTGAATGCCAATTGCTGTGTCGTGGTTCATATGAGTAATGGGAACCTTTGGCCGATTTGGATAGTTCTCACTCGAAGCAGCCAGCGTTTCGTCACATATTCTTACATATTTGATAAAGTCCAGGTTCGCAAGATTCTTTGCCATAATAACAATTTCAGTAGGCAAATCCTTTATTCTACTTATTACCCAAACTTGTTTCCCGTCTTTATTCAGGGTCTCAAATTCTTTTTCAAATTCCTTTCTTGTCATTTTCTTTATTGTCGTCACTTGCTTAGTGTTTATGGTGGGGGTAGCTTGGAGGGTATTTTTGTTCCTCCTTTTAGATTAGTCGTAAACTGATTGTGTTCTGTTGTACACAAGTGATCCGTTGGAACTCTTGCGCGCGAGGGGATTCAAATGTAATAATCGTGAAGCACGAAACGCAAGTTCAGCGAAGCTACATTCGAAATAATGAAGTGCGAAGGATGGATGCAGGAAACGTGGGTTCAGGGGAGCTAAATGAAGAAGATCAGTTGCAAATTGATCGTGTTGTGTTCCGCACGAGTAATCCTGCGGAACACTCGCGCGGGCGGATGTGGAACACTTAGTCGAGCGGGCATTTCTGTCACAGCAAGGCAATTATGTCATGTTGTAATTTGTTTATACGGTAAAAGATAATTTCGGTCAATTCTGATCTTCTTTGATGGCGCGCGTTTGTAACGCGTGCCCTAGTTGCTAATCTTGTGTTAAGCATGCGTTACAAACGCGCGCTATCGGGGTGAATCAGATGAAGGTATTTTATTCTCTTTTTATTCCATCTTCTTTTTCAAGCAATCTAAGTAGCGTAATAATCTTATCATATATTTTGTCAAGACGATTTGCACCAGAAATACCTTCCTTCTGTCCTGTTAATTCTTCGCTGATATCATTAAAACGAAATTCATTTTCAATTAATCTTATCTCGATGCAAAGTGTACTTATCGTAGATATTATTTCGTCATCAATATTCAATGAATGTGTAGTCAATATATTTTCAAGTGAGTTTTGTAAATATTTTAGGCGTTCAACCTCCCCTTTGACAAACTCATATCGTTCTTTTCCAGTCTTCTTTGTAACACATTCTAAAATTTTGACTCTCAATTGTTCTGGCGCAACAGGCTTTAAGACATTGGGTCTCAACAATGCTACAAAGTCAAATAAATCAGGATATTTTTTATTCTTAACTAAGAATGTCGTGACATCATCATTTACTTTTATTTCATGTGGCATATGATTTAAAAAATCACAGAGTTCAGAAATGACAAACGTTATTTTGGTTCTAAAATGAATTATGTTTTTTCGTTTTAGAAGTCTAATCGTGAATTTTGGAATTAACCATATCGATACTATAATTCCCAATAAGAAATACACGCTACCTGCATAAATATTAACCCAAAAAGCACTCCAATCTATCATAGTTCATTATTGTGTGTGTATGTCGCGTTCTTAGTATTGCTGCCAACGTTTTCCCGCCTACTAAAAATAGGGTTTTAGTTCCCCGTCTTATACATTTTCAATAATCCCATTTCCTCATCTCTCAAACCATTATACTTTTAAGCACGCGTTACAAACGCATGCTATCGGGGCGTGTCATGTACCACACGAGTGATCTTTTGGAACACAAGCGCGAGCAGGGGGGGTAAATGCTAAACTCTTGAATTACAGCAGAAAACAGCCACTAACTATACATATAATTATGACCTAGCTTTATTTTTCTTCTTCGAGATATTTCCAAACAGCGTCTTGAAAAATCAGTTCAGATTTGTCCTTAAAAACAATACCAAGCACAGAAACTTTTAGTCCTTTCATTATAAAATCCTTCTTTACTTTCTCGTCTGCTTCTTCTTCACCGAGTTCGTCTCTTAATGCCTTTTTGGCCTGAACAGGAACTTCGGTATACATAAAATCAGCTACGCTATTATATTCTTCTTTAGTTGAAATCTCAACTTCGCCCTTAAAGTCTCCTGCTACTTCATCAGTCAACTTAGATTTTTCATCAAAAAATTCAGAGTCATATTTGCTGACGTATTTATAGTTAAGAATAACGTAAAGTACTTCTTTATCAAGCTGATTATTGAAGTCAAGTGTCATTGATAGATACCCTTTGTACTTGTCGATTGAAACAGTGTTGGCATCCTTCAATGTCACAAAGTTTTCAAGCTTCTTATTGTTCTCTCTGATTTCAATCTTTGCCGTTCTAGTTGAATCAAAATCTATCGTAAGTTCATTTATTTGCTCCCGAAATGTTGGCATTTTTGATTCAGCCATTTTCATTGCCTTTCCTAATTCCACAAAACCGAGTTGCATTTCGAGATTGTCAATGAGATACTTTTTCTTCATATCGCTATTCTTCTCATTGGAATTAATCTCCTGTTTCACTTGGTCGAAATCTTCCTTGTTTAATTTCTTGTCCAAAGTGCTTGTGCAACTTGAAAGGATTAAGGTTGCAGTGATAAATACTCCTAAAATCTTATTTGTCATTTTACTTGTTTTGAGGTTTAAAGTTAAATTGTCTGTTTTTTAGCTTGGCTATATCAGTGATGGTGTTGACCTTTTATGCGGATCAACAGGAACTGTTTTAGGTCCTGGTTTTGGTGCATCAGGATTTTTTCTAGGTGTTGGTGATGGTGTTGACCTTTTATGAGGTTTTACTGGAACTGTCTTTTTTGCCATTGTTATTAGTTTTTATACGTTTCAATAATTTCAATTTCTTCTTTCGTTAAATCATAAAGCGCATAAACCATCCCATCAATCTCTTTATCAATTCTGTCAATATCAGATTGAAGCGCATTGGCTTCTGCTTTCTTTTTATTGAAGTACTCCATCCACTCTGCTTGTTCTGCAAGCGATAAAGGTGTGTATTTCTTTTCCGACAAGGGGTTTTTCTTTTCCTTTTCCGACAAGGGGTTTAAACCCCTTGTTGTAGATGTAGATGTAGATGTAGATGTAGATGTAGATGCAGATGCAGATGCAGATGCTTTTCTCCCCTTTTCTACTTCCGCCAAAAAGCCTTTGAAATCTAAACTTGGCCACTTCTTCAACTTCGTGCTCGGCTTCTCTAGGTCGAAGTTGGATTGGAGGAGTTCAATAAAGCGTAGTGTTGCCGATTGGAGATTGAGTGTTGAAGCCAAAAGTGATTCTACTGACTTTTCAATTTTACTTGTGTCACTACATGCAGGTATCGGTAATGGATATAGATACTGGCGTTTCCAACGTAAAAATCCTCCTCGAATTTCTGAACTGGTGTGCTTAAACAAAAAGGTAAAGAGCCTTGAATTGAGAATCGATAATAAATACTTAGAGTCATTTCCAATTATGAACGCTGTCATATCGCAGTACAACTTTTTAGAATCAAGTGAGAATCGACCTTCGGTAGCTATTTCCGAATAAATAATCTTTGGTTTTTCAAACTCACCATAGTATTCACAAGCACGCAATTCCCACCAGTATTCCCCTTGGTCTGATCTCTTCCTACAATTTACTTCATATAGTTCTAAGTGCGCTGCTACGGATGGGAAATTTGATTTACACCAAGTCCATGCCTCAGCCTCATTCTCGAATTTATATTGGGCATTAGTCCATTTAGATGGTATACAGATTAAATATTTATCGATTATGGGTTCGCCATACTTATGAATATCTCGACCAACAGTATAAGGGCGCAATATTTCGTTACTTCTTGAATCGGATTTCAGGAAATATTTGTAGGTTTTCTCATCAATTATAAAAGCGGCATTATATCCCGTTTTTAATCCAACGAACATTTTGTTCTGGATGTAATTCTTCAAAGGAGTTCCGACAGACTTAAGCCTTTTTACCAGTGAAGCGACTTCATTGCCGACTAAAGACCAACCATTTTCATCTAAGGAATCTTGGTCAACAGTGATTGCTATACTTTTGATGTAACCATCCAAACTTGGGAAATCTAAGGTTGATAGGCTGGCTGCTTTGAACGAACCTTTTCTTTTAGCACCATCTAGAGAAAGTATGCAGGGATATGCTGCAACGTTTTCAAAAACAGGAAGATCACCAAAATCGATTAATTCGATAATGTTTTTATCGTTCATCCATTTTCGCAGTGGTAGCCCATAATTTGCTCGCATCCATTTGTTAGCCACAATGATGCTGTAGATTCCTTTTGTATTTATGAGTTTATCAACGCTCATTTCAATGAAGTAAACAAACAAGTCAGCAGAACTTTGATACGTTTCAAACTTCTTTTCCAAGTGGGGTTTGAAGGGAAGAATCAACTCCTGCCTCACATAAGGCGGATTCCCAATCACCACATCAAAGCCTCCTTTGTACTCGGTGGCAAAGGCATCATCTAAGCTACAGACTAGGTTATTTATATGTGCCTGTAGTGCTTTATTGTGAGGCAGTTGGTGCTTGGCGCGGTTGTGTTCTATGTAGTCTATGGTGTTCTGTAGTTGTTCTTGGTCGGTTATTTCTTTGCAGCCAAATTTCTGTGTCCACAGGGGTATGCTTTTTTCTCCTTCCTTTTTGGCAAGGGGTTTAAACCCCTTGTTGCTGTTGTTGTCTTCTTCTTCTATGACAAGGGGTTTAAACCCCTTGTTGGTCTCTTTGTAGAGGTGTAGCATGCGAGATGTTCTACCCTTTATTTTCTTTACAATCTTCGGCACTTCGTCCTCTTCGCATACCAGTAGCAGATGCAGGTGGTCGCCACAGATATTGGCTGCCAAAACATGCAGGTTGTCTTCTTTGGCGAGGCCTGCCAGCGTTTGCATTATCAGTTCTTCATCTTCTGCCTCAAGCCAAATAGCTTCGGGATAGGGGCGTGCGCCATTGTCTCGTTTTTGGCGCACCTTATGGTCTACCATGCGCTGCGAAGTGCGGCTATCATGCGTGGCTGTGGTAATGTGGTAGGCGTATTTTTCCTTTTCGCGGAATACGCTCGAAAATTCTTTCTGCCAATTAAAGGCAAGGTCGCCCGCTACTTCGGGGTCGTCTATCAGGCTATTGCCGCATTTAATGTTGCTACTAAGCGAGGTAAGCTTGCGGCCTTTTTTGGCGGTGCGTAGCCATAAACTCAAACGGGCAATTTCTACGCTTTCTTCGTTTATATCTACCCCATAAATGTTGTTCTCTAATATGTGGTTCTCTACATCCTGGAAAACAATACTGCCTTCAAACAATTGGGCTTCTAGTTCATCTACATAGCGGTGTTCTGCCATTAGAAACTCCAACGCTTGGTTGAGGAATGCGCCCGAACCACAGGCAGGGTCGCAAATGGTGAGTTGCAACAACCATTCGCGGTATTGCTTTAGCTGGGCATCCAGCTTTTTAATGGTGTCTTTTTTACGGCCTTTACGGTCTTTGGCAAACTCCTCATCATCTATGCCTATTTCGGCCTTCTTCTCTTGGCACAGCTTTCCTGCTGTATTGTCTACTATGTATTTGGTAATGTACTTGGGCGTGTAGAATACGCCATCTTTCTTGCGCTTGGTTTTGCTCTTATCTACTTCTTCGCCCGCCAGTTGTGCGCGTACATTCTCAATATCATTCAGACTGTGCTCAAATATGTGCCCAAGTATGTTGGTGTCTACCTCATCGGCAAAATCGTAGTTGGTGAGTTTAAGGGTGTGCTTTTCTAATAGCGCATCATTAATCAGCAGCCCGTCTAGCAGTTCGTCCTTTACAAACAACCCACCGTTGTAAGCGTGTATTTCAAAGAATTTCCCTTTGAAACCATCATTCATATACCCAAAATACTTCTGAAACCGACTGTACAGCGGACTGTACGCATCACGGTCTTTGAGGTCTGCCCATTGGTCAACAATAGAGCTGATGCTATTGGGCGGCAACAGGCCTTTGTCTTCAGAAAAGAAGATGAACAAAAAACGGTCTAACAGCTTTTGGCTTTTCTTGTAGAGCAACAACGGGTCGTGCTGTGGGTTTTGCACCACCATGTCTTCCCATAAGTCGTTCTTAAATGCCGAATAATCGGCATACAACGCTTTCGTTATTTTCTCCTCTTGTAGGAGGCTTTCTTCCTTCACCTTGGCAGGAATACCGCCTAGCAGATTGTCTTTTTGCAAGAACAACCACAGCAGCGCAAAGCGTTCTTCGGTAAGGGTAAATAGGTTAAACTCTTCGTGCTCTACCGCATTATGAATAAAGAACCGCAGCTTCTCAAAGTTGCTGGTTATCACATACACACAATCAGGCTGATTGTTCTTATAGTTAAACGCTTGGTCGTTCACCTTCGCCAAGTCTTTGGTATCGGTGCCTTTTAGTTCAATAACCGCAATGGCGGTTGGTTCTGAGGGCAAGGGGTATTCCTTTTCCGACAAGGGGTTTTCCTTTTCCGACAAGGGGTTTAAACCCCTTGTTGAACCCCTTGTTGAACCCCTTGTTGAACCCCTTGTTGAACCCCTTGTTGCTAGAATAGCGCCATCTGTTTTCTTGGCGTCTTTAATGTTCTTTAGCTCAGTGGTTAGGTTAAAATTAGGATTGGGGTTGATGGTGTAGCCCAATACATTCACAAACAACTCTCTAAGGAAACCTTCTTGAAACTGCTCTTCCTTACTGTTGCGAATGTTCTCTTGTATCTCCTTATTAAGAAAGTACGCGCTGTAGGTGGCGTATGCTGCTTTTACGGCTTCTGCATCTTGCGATGCAAGGTGCTTCCTTAATACTGAGTTTTGATAGAGGGCCATCGTTCCAATTTGACGAGTGCTAATGTAACATAGTAATTCTACAGATGCAATAGTTTGTTTTTTGAGTAATCAAGCACAGAATACAGTTACCTACACCCAACAAACACTTTATGAAGGGCATCAGGAACTTCCTGATGGGCATCATGCACTTCCAGAAGGGCATCAGGAACTTCCAGAAGGGCATCAGGAACTTCCTGATGGGTAACATGAACTTCCAGAAGGGCATCAGGAACTTCCTGATGGGCAACATGAACTTCCTGATGGGCATCAGGAACTTCCTGATGGGCAACAAAAGTTTCCAATCAGTAATCTTTTATGGTGGTAGAGTCGGAGGGAAGTGGTTTACTCTTTCCGTACTGTGTTTCGTGTGTCTTACGCTTTATCTTATATAATAGGTTAAAAAGGGTCTATGTAGTTACTTTTAAACGTTCTTAATGCGACTTATATATATGATTTGAGTCATTTTCAGCCAGATATTATAAAACAGTATTAAAATTAATTGTATTGATAATCAATTAGTTAGGTTATTAAAAGCCATTATTTTTGAAATAAATTAGGAAATTAAAAATCTTTATTTATAAATTTGACACGCTGTTGAAGGTCAGGATTCGACCTAAAAAAAGGAAAAGAGTTAACGCAGGTAGAACCTTACTTGCATAGTGCCTAACTAAAACACTATATAATATGGCACGTGTAAAACTCGGCTTTAGTCGCTATGCGACTGCGGTCAAAATCCTAAGAGCCCGAATGATTGTGCAAAGCATGACGGGAAATACCAATTTTGTAACTGTACCACCAGAGATTGATTTGGCTGTGATAACCGCAGCTATCGATGATTTGGAAAAAAAGGCACAGGCTGCTATTAAAGGCGGCACAGACAAGAACTTGGCTAAGTACATTGCCGAAGCTCATCTGGCCGAGCTAATGGGCAAGCTGCAAGATTATGTGCAGGTGGCCAGCAATGGCGATCCGCTAATTATTGAAAGCTCGGGTATGGAAGTGCGCAGAGAACGTGTGCGCTCCACATTGCTGGATGCAATCGAAAATCCGAAAGCTAACGTAGGCAAAAACCCAGGCGATATTCTTGTAACATGGGATGGTTTTTCTGAAGCCACGGGCTATGTGGTTGAAATGAAATTGCCTGAGGGAATACTTCCTAAGCCAACTGGTACCGAATCTTTGCCAGTTGGAGGAGATACGGATGTGATTACGAGAACTACAGCCGCTGCGCAGTGGATTCCTATTGACACATTGACAAAAAAACGTTTAGTGGTGGAAGGGTTAATCACCGGCCAAGTGTATAGTTTCCGCATTGCGGCATTCAATACAGCAGGGCAGGGAGCCTACTCTCAAGTAGTAAGCAGCGTAGCGAAATAGTCGCTTCTTTTTTCGGGGCTGTCCCATTTTATGCGATGGCCCCTTTCGTTTGCTTTCTTATCGTACAGCAACCATTCTAAATAAGAGTGGTAAGGTACATGGTGTCGTTTTTCCCACCGTGCGCCTAGCCCCGAATAACTACGGTTGTTCGGGGTTTCGATTTGCCACAAAAAGCTGGACTGGGCACCTTCCCTCTTAAAAAGGGTGTGTAATAAGGATGAGAGATTTATTTACTGGCAAGAAACCAAACAATACGAACCTCTCCGTTGGTGTATTCTTTTTCCATTTGAAAAAAGGAATGGATACGAATCAATTAACAACCAGCTTGCCTGTAGATTGCCATTTCCCGTCTGTTACACGATACAGATAGAATCGCCAAGCTGCTAGAGCTTACCGTGAACGTGCCTGTAGTAGAGTTCATGGCATGTACCATTCTGCCGGTACGGTCATAAACTTCTAACTGGTAAGTGGCGTTGCGACTTGGTTTTAGCACTTCCACTGTAGCTTCTTCAGAAAATGGATTGGGATAAACAGAAACGCCTCGGTTGTAAACATGTTCCTCAATACTTACAGGAATATATTCGGCACAACCAGAACCTAAGTTCAGTTTAACAAACATGTCATCGAAATAGGAATCGTTGTCGCTGCCCACATTTCGGGTTCCCATTAGAATCATTCTAAGACTGTAGGTGCCCACGGGCAATGCTTCGTTTTCTTCCATATACGTCCAGCTAGAAGTCTGATTGCCAAAAGTTGCGGTTGTGCCTAAAAGATTATTCGTTTGTCCGTAGAATTCAAGTTTGAATTCAGGTCGGTCATCGCCATTAAAATCACTTAAATAACCACCAAATACAACTGATGCACTTCCTGCATCTATTACTGTTTGGTAGGTGGCTACATCAATATCTTGATGTCCTTCCCCATACGCATTGGCATCGCAAACACCTCCAACAGCAAATAATTTCTGACCAGCGTAAGAATCGTTTCCCGAACATTCGCCACTGTTTATAGATTCAAAAGAACCTTGATCTTCTACCCAGTTATCAGTTTCATTTTCTGCACCGCCATTTGCAAGTAGGTTAGGAGAGAGGCTAGACACGGTTGTTGCAAACATGTTGGCATCAGACCATTCGCTCCAAGCCAAACTTCTATCGCGGTAACGCACCTGCCAGTAGTAAGTGGTATTCTCTTGAAGTATGCTCACTTCTTGGTCAACCATATTGTTTCCAGCCATCAGGTCTACATCAAAATACCAGTTTTCATGCTGATACCATTCGTCATAAACAAGGGTGTTGAAGCCAGCATCAGTGGCAATGCGCCATTGCGTTGCTCCATGAAGGTCGCCATCTGTATCTACGAATTCACTTCCTAAAAAGATGATGCAATCGGGTGCTAACAAATCATTATTTCCAGGGAAGATTCCTGTTGGTGTATCTGGCGCAGGATTATTGAATTTGATACGAACGCTGTCTTTCAGCACGTTGGTTACCAAACCATCTTCATAACTCCCATGACTCAACCTCGTTAAGAGAAACTGTGGGTCTGCACCTGCTTCTACTTCAACCAATACATAACCAAAATCATCATCGCTTCGCGAGAATTCTGGATAATCGAATTGCGCAAATTCACCCCAATTATCGATAGCACCGCCAGCGGTTGCCACATTAACCATTAGGTGGTTGTGGTCTTTGCTTTGTCCACGAGAATAACCGTGCGTGTGACCGAAAAAGTGAGTACTCGGTTTGCCTGATGTTGTAGAGAAATTTTCGAGAAGTGTGATGACATCCCCCGTGTAATCCGTGTTGCCATCTATCCAAAGTTCTGATTCATATGGATGATGAATTTGTGCAAAAACAAAGTCGATATCCACATCAGCTGCTGCTTCATCCAATACAACTTGTAACCAATCTAATTGAGGTTGAACACGGTAATCGGTATTCGATTCTAAACCAATCAATCGAACATTTGAGTAATCCTTGTACCACCAATGTTCTGGGTAGTCATTGGTCATGGTGCCATTCATTGGCAGGTTAAAATATTTGAAGAATGTTGCCGTGTTTGCCTCGTGATTGCCGGGAACTGGGTAGAGCGGTACGTAACTCAAAAGGTTTTCGGCAGGCTCAAAGAAAGTGGAAGCCCAAGTTTGATAAAGAGGTCCAAAATCAACCAAATCGCCTGGAACCATGAAATAGCCGATGTTTTCGGCCAAGTCATTTCCAAACTTGGTATTTATATAAGGAATGAGGTTGTCGTTAACGATGTCTCCAAAAACAGATGGGTGCGAAATATCTCGCTGCATATCACTCATTGCAACGATATTAAACGGAGCTTCTGATGATTTTAAAGGAGGTGTTTTGAAATGATAGACATTGCTTTCTAAGGTTCCCGTTACGGTTTTGTAGTAATATTTGGTGGCGGGTTGTAATCCAGTCAGCGCTACATCATGAATCCGAGAAATACCAAACCCAGTTATAGATGAGCCTGAAACGCTGCTACCTAAAGCGTTTGTTAGACCATATTCCACATCAGAAGAACCGCTTGTGCTAGACTCCCACATGATGTGCATAGAAGTTGGTTCGGCATTTTGCAAGTACGGTTTCACCGTCATATTCTGACCGAAAAGAACGAGTGGAAAGAAGGAGAAAAGGAAAAAAGAGAGGGGTAGGCTATTCTTCATTTATGATTCAAATTTCCTATAAAGTTAAGCCAATGTTACGTAGAGACGCGATTTATCGCGTCTAATGGTCTGGACATTCAATAAATCAGACGCGATGAATCGGACGTGATGCATCAGATGCGATAAATCGCGTCTCTACATATATTCGCCCTAAATTCAAATCATGCGAAAAAAGATACTTCTACTTGGTAGCGGAGAGCTTGGAAAAGAGTTGGTCATTGCTTTACAGCGTTATGGACAATACGTGATTGCGGTTGATAGCTATGCTGATGCTCCTGCAATGCAGGTGGCGCACGACTTTGAAGTGATTGATATGCTGGATGGAAATGCGTTGGATGGGCTAGTAGCTAAGCACAAACCAGATTTAGTTGTGCCCGAAATAGAAGCCATAAGAACGGAGCGTTTCTATGATTATGAGAAGCAAGGCATTCAAGTTGTACCAAGTGCGAAAGCTGCCAATTTTACTATGAATAGAAAAGCTATCCGTGATCTTGCTGCCAAAGATTTAGGTTTGAAAACAGCTAACTACCGTTATGCTACATCGGCAGATGAATTGAAAGCGGCCGTTGCCATAGTTGGAATGCCGTGCGTGGTAAAACCACTTATGTCTTCATCGGGTAAAGGACAGTCATCCATTAAATCTGAGGATGATATTCTAAAAGCGTGGGAGTATGCCGTTTCTGGTTCTAGGGGCGATTTGATTGAAGTAATTGTAGAGGAGTTTATTCCGTTTGAATCGGAGATTACATTGCTTACTGTTTCTCAGAAAAATGGACCAACCTTGTTTTGTCCACCAATTGGGCACAGACAGGAGAGAGGCGATTACCAAGAAAGCTGGCAGCCAGCAGCGTTAAGCAAAGCTGCACTGAAAACGGCTAAGGATATGGCGGATAAAGTGACGGAAGCATTAACGGGTGCGGGTCTTTGGGGCGTAGAGTTCTTTATTTCTGGCGATACGGTTTGGTTCTCCGAACTTTCTCCAAGACCGCACGATACTGGAATGGTAACACTCATTGGTTCTCAGAACCTCTCTGAATTTGAGTTGCATGCTCGGGCAATCCTTGGTTTGCCAATTCCTGAAATCACATTGGAACGAGTAGCAGCAAGTGCTGTTGTTTTGGCGAGTGATACCAATGCCAATCAACCAGTAATTACAGGGTTGGAAGAAGCATGTGTCTTACCTCAAACAGACTTTCGTGTGTTTGGCAAACCGAATACTCGACCTTACAGAAGAATGGCTGTTGGATTGGCGTATGAAGGGTTAGATGGAAGTACAGATTCTGTGCGGAAAGTAGCCAAGCAGGTAGCAGATTGCATTAAGGTTAACTAGAAATTGAGTTGAGATTCATTCCTTTTACTTGGGACTAGACTGGTAGAAATGCTAAAAGACCCCCTCCCCGCTGCGCGGTACTCCCTACTTCGACAAGCTCAGCACAGGCTCTTTTCAGGGGGAGAGCTTGGCACGTTAATCCAAGATTTGCTCGGAGTGCTGGCTCCCCTCCTGCAAAGGGTGATTGCCTAGCAAATGGCAATGGTAACTGGTAAAGCAAACCGGAGCACCCCGTCTGTCATTCCGAGGCACGAGGAATCTCGTTATTAAACCTTCACCAGTTAGCTTCCACTCAATACTATG
>Ga0222650_1001094_pt1 | contig 15570 bp, 22 predicted proteins | sample AntAcemetagen367_FD_179820 | JGI IMG/M metagenome (GOLD analysis project Ga0222650, IMG submission 179820) | Saline water microbial communities from Ace Lake, Antarctica - #367 | ecosystem: Environmental > Aquatic > Non-marine Saline and Alkaline > Saline | place: Antarctica: Ace Lake...
TACTTTAATATCTTTGTATAATTCAGGGATTGTTTCTTCATATTCCTCGAAGTTAAACTCACCCTGTTTCATTAAGTCGTTTGTCTGAAATCCACATCCAAAACAAAAGTAATTATTATTGGTTTTATTGAGGGGTGTTACGTAGCAGGCATCTGAACCACATTTTCCACATATATCTAAGCTGTCTTTCATTATTTTTTATTTTTATTAAAGATATAACTTTCCTGTATTTGGACCAAATTCTCCTTTAGGTATTATATTAAAGGATATAGAAAATCTATCTGGGCCTTTATTTTCTTCAATCTGATGTAATAAATAAGAAGGAAACAACAAAAGTAAGGATGGAAGAGGGGTTATATAATAGGATTGGTAAGTATGAGGATTAGCTTCTTTAAATTTAATACTTGGGAGAAAATACCATTCTTCTGCTATAGGAGAAAAAAACCTAATATTAGATCCCTTTGATAAATAGTAAACTCCACTAATATAACTGTTTTTGTGATTATGAACTGTGCTTTTATGACCATTAGGGGTTCTAGTCCCCCAGGAATTACATATCTCTATGTCCTGATATTCATGCCCTAATTTATTTAAGTAAAGTTTAGAATAATTAATTATTTGAGGTTTTAAATCTAAGAATAAAGGTAAATCTAATATTCTTTGATTTATGGTAGCCATACCATACCCATCTTCGGTAGGTATATAAGCTTTAGGATTATTTAAAAAAGCTTGATATTCTTGATTTTTATGTAAGGAAATATCATTGAGTCTTTCTCCCATGATAGTAACTGGAAATAGATCTATAAATTCCATTATGCTTGTTTTTTAGGTAATGATATTTTTGTAATATTGGGTAATTTAATTTCTACCTTCTTTGGTGCATTAGCATCTATTATAGCTTCTAATTTTTCTTGCATTTTTTCAAATGAGAAATTAGTTTTACAATAGTGTCCTAAACGTTTACCTTTTTCGGCGTAGGATTTGTAGCTATTTACATAATCCTTTAATAGTAATGTAGTAAAGTTTACATCAGCAGCAAACCATTTTGAATCTTTAATTATTAATCTATCTTGAATAGCTGATTCGTGTACAGGTTTAAGTTCACCAGGTACTAAACTTGCAAATTCAGGATTTAGAAAATCTAAATGTCCACTCCAATTAGAGGCTATTACTGGTTTTTTGCTTTGGGTAAATTCTAGTAAGGGGCGCCCAAAACCTTCACCTTTAGTTAAGTTAACCATTGCTTTAACTTTGTGGTGGTTATACAAATGATTAACATCTGCGTCGTCTACTTCACCATGAATTAAATAAATGTTAGGTAATTTACCACTTACACCCTTTCTAATAGCATCTATACGGCTAAGTATAATTTCTCTATCCATTATTGAAGCAGGGCCGGACATTGTTTTCATTATCAGAGCAGGTGCTCCTTTTTTGTTTTTAAATGTTTCTAAAAACGTTTTAACTAGTACTGCTACATTTTTTCTATCTTCACCATAACTTCCTGTTAACCAGTGCCCTACAAATAGAAAGCAAAATTGTTCATCGATTGTATCTAAGGATTGTACTAATTCAGTTTTAGGTAAGTTTTTAGGCTCAATATAAAAATATTTTTCTAAATCAACACCTTCAAATAAAACATCTGATTGTTTTTCAAACTTAATTACACCTTGGGATTTACCCTCTTTGTCTTTTTGTTCATATTGGGTATTTTGTAAAGCGTGCAGAGAGTGTTTTGATGAACCTAAAATTAAATCCATATTATTAGCCCCTTGTATAAATCTCACATCACAGGTATCAGTTTCAATTCCCGCTGTTATGCCAATATTAAATTTACCAAGTTTTTGGAATTCATCTGGGATTGATATTTGAATCCAAACATCAGGTTGGCGTTGTAGTTGTGCGGGTATTATTCTATCTAATAGTTTTTTATCTTCTTCGTTGTTTTCATCTAAAAAACCAAAGGGAGTATTTCCCCATCTTTGAGATAAAAAGTTAACATCGTATTTATCTGATTTGATTAGTGCTCTTGCGATATCCCTAGCTCTTCCTCCATAACCTGAAAATGTGTCTAATGGGCAACTAACTACTATAAATGGTTTACTCATAACTTAATATACTAATTTGTGTTGTAATGTTTTAACAGGTAATTTATCTATTTTAACAAAATCGAATTTTTTTCTAGGAGTGAAGTTATTAATTGTCTCATCCATATACTTAATTATGTTTTTGTTCATTGTTCTGGCAGACATTCCAGATTCATCAGATGTAACCCATTCACGGCCCGCTCTACCAGCCTCTATAATGTCCTCTTTAGACATTTCGTATGATTGTTTCAATTTTTCTGCTAGTTCTTTAAAATCAACATGGTCTTCGTAAATATATGGTGTTTTTGGAGAACCTACTAATGTAGAAACCGCAGGGAATATAGGTATAGCCCATTTACCATGTTTTTTGTATGTTCCAAAATGGTTAGAGGGGAAATCTGCACTAAATTTAACCCAATCCCCATTTTCATCTTCAAAACGCATTTGGTCTTGCATACCTCCGGAAACATTGGCTAAAATCATTGTACCCGCCATCATAGATTCAGTTAAAGCTAACCCCCAACCTTCAGCATTAGATGGTAAAATTGTAATATCAGCTAAATTATAAAGGTAATTCATACTTTCTGTAGCTAATTTACCAGTAGAAAATATTACACTTGGATCCTCACCTAAAAATAAATCGCGAACTGCATATAAATCGGTTCCATTTTCATCTATAGGTTGGGTATGTAATACTAATGCCACATCTTTTTTCTGGTCTTCAGGTAAATTATCTTTAAATACTGAGTATGCTGCTATAAGGTTTGATATGGCTTTTCTTCTAATATTTCTTGAATTAAAGAAAAATACGTGTTTGAATTCTTTATCTCCAAATAATTGTTTTTTAGCTTTTTGTAATTCATCCCATTTTTCGTGTTCCTCTGTTATAGGGAAAAATTGTTCTTCATTAATACCATGGGGCACATAAGCTATAATCTTATCTTTAGCTTTTTCACCTAAAACAACTCTGTTAATATTTTCAGTTTGTTTTGATATAGCTAATAAGGTGTCACATGATTCGTAGTATGATTCATTATACATCGGGGCTGGTAGGTCATCCCAAATGTTTAGATATACCATTGGGACTTTAGTACGAATTTCGTTTTCAATTTGAAACAACCATTCCCAATAACGGGGATCTGTAAAGAAAAATATAGCATCTGGTTTTTCCTCTTTTAACAGCTTACGAATTAAGGTAGAATCTCCGTACCCATTTTGGGGATATAAAAATACCGAAGCATCAGTTATTCCGGCACGGTTACTTGTATCTTGGCTTAAATCAATTCGTTTTCCAACTTCGGGGTGGTTAATGGCAGCCCCTGCATTAACCCAATTATACTTGTGACAGGTTCCTAATACTATTTCTCTTGCCATTGTTGCGATTCCGCTGTGCATTCTAATATCATCACAAAGAAATAATATGAGGCGTCTTTGATCTTTAGGTATGTAACCTTCTTTCATGTAAACTTTATTTATCTATTGTTAAATTTGTTTGATTGTGAATTTGTTTTTTAAATTCATCGGATGTAAGGTAGAGGTATAATGCTCTATCAGTTAATTTTTGTAAACTAAATTTTGTCTTGATACATTCGATTTTAAAATCTTCAAATAAATCTCTGTGTACTTTAACACTTGTTAATTGTAAACCTGCTTTGCTCATAATATATTTTGTTATTGTATATATAAATATACGCAAACTTACCCTAATGTAAAAAACTTTTCATCGGGAGACAAGCCTTCCCCACATAGTTCTCTATTTTTTCCAAAATTACACCAATCACATAATTTAGAGGGGTGTTTTGGAAATTCTTTATCTATAGGTTGCCCTTCGGGAGTATAACAATCTTTTATAAAAGCTACAAAATCTTCTTGTGCCTCTTTTAAACGTTTTGGATTATCAGTTGGGCGAAAGTTCTGAATACGATAGGCTTGATGTGGTGACATTAACTTTTCGTCATTAAAATCTAATACCTTTCTTTTAACTATAAAAAATTCTACGTTAATTTTATCTTTGGGTACTTTAAATAATTCTGAATAGTAGTTTTTGTAGAGTAATAATTGTTGGGATTTTACATTATCTCCTTTTTCCCATTTACTCCATCCTTTTGTAGATGTTTTTATGTCGTAAATAGTGTAATCTCCTGTGGTTTTGTCTTTAGTAACTAAATCGACATACCCCATATATTTAATATTAGGGCGCTCTTTAATCGGTTGTAGAATTAAGGGTATTTCAATACCTACTAACTCCATTGTTTTTTTAGAAAAGTTAGTTCTTCTACCATTTCTGTGTTTTTTAAACCATTCTAAAATACCAACCCCATCTTTATAAAATTCAGATAATTGTTCAGGAGTAGAGAAATGTTTATCTTTATTTTTCTTTAGGTATTTTTTATATTCATCCATCATCCTATCCTTAAAGAACTGCGTGATATTAACATCATCAGCGGCTTTTATAGATACGTCGTACATGGTTTTGAGATAATGTTGTAAAGCCTCGTGCATGGCAGTACCGAATACAAAATGTATATTTGGTTTATCGTCTTTATAACCCTTTACATACTGTAAGTACCACTTGTGAGGACAAGATTTGTACATTGAGTATTGAGAGAACGAAACTATTTTATCTGTAGCGTAATTAATTTCCAACTTCGTCTTTTAGGCGTTCAATATATAATGTAGCATCCATTAATTCTTCTTGGAGGTGGATTAACCATGCTTGTAAATCTAAATCAGTACGTTCTAAGGTAGTATTATATTTTTTAATACCGATTTGTGAACGTTCTTCAAATTTTTCCTTTACTTGTTGGACATATTTGTCTTTTTTATCTGGAAAGGTTGTGTTTGAGTACCATAAGACTTTGTCAATAGGTTGTTTATGAGGGGTAATAGTCCATCCGTTATTATTATCTATAATTTTTGTCATATCTTCTTGGTTTTCAAAGTATTTAGTTACTGAATCACTCACTATCCTAATAATTTAACTTTAAATATAGAAAAATATTTTTCCAAGGCATTTAATTTATCATCAGCATCAACCAACATTATTAAGGCTTCAGTAGCACTAGAATAAAAATCACCAGTAGTATGGTCTCCAATTCCTACGGCATGATTAGATAATAATTCAAGAGATAATAGAGCTTTAGCTTTTTCTGCTTCAGCTTCGGTTTTTAGCATTTTGTATAAATGGGGTTTCATTTTAAAAGTTTTTTAATTTCTTTATCACTTTTACCTATTATAGATAAAATATTTTTTACTTCATCATTACCTAAAAGTGGGTAAAATTCAATTGTTTCTCTTTCACTAACCGCAAACCAACTTGCTATAAGCCTTATAAGTTCGGGGTTGGAAGCTTTTGCTTTCGCTTTTATATATTTAAAGAATGTTTTCTTTTTAGGGATAACATGACAATAAAAATTATATAATTGTTCCTTTGGTAAATTAGGATACTTTTGAATTAAATTAACTATTTCAATGTTCTCCGACCTCATACTAATAAAACGATTTAGCATAAATGGGTTAAAGGAACCATGATCGTCACCCGAAAATGAGGACCATGGTTTCTTTTCATAACTGATTTGGTATATCCATTGGAATAATGTCATTATAGATATTCTTCTTTTAGTTCTTTAGGTAATGTCCCTTCAAAAATTTCTTGTGTTTTGGGGTCAAAAAATACAGGGATAGGAATTAAAGCATCTTCACTTGTTCCGGCAATAAATTTAGACACTTTACGTAATATTACTCCTTGTTGCCAAATTTTACCTCCACTTGGAGTGTTAATTGCTTCTGTTTTTGTTAAATCGATTTGTGGTTGTTCCATTAGAATGGTTTTAAAAGATTAGCGACGCAAGACATAAAGCAGATTTCACGATCTGGAGCCATTACAGATTGATTTTGTGATTCGGCAATAATAATAGTGCCTAAAATAGGGTTATGAAATGTGTCTAAATTGTTATAAAAGGCTCTATATAATTCGTTGTATTCTTTGATACCTGCGTCTGTTATTATTTGACGTATTTTGTTAAAAGCATCATTATCTTTAGATGAAATCAACTCAATGATTTTATCTGTATATTGTTTTTGGTTTACAATGTTTTCCTTGAGTTTAAGAAATTTAAAATTTGGTTCCCATATAACACATGATTGTAAGAGGTTTAATGTTTTTCTAATATCAGGATATGTCTTGTTAATAATCTCTACTAAATCTTCTTTAGAGTGGCTAACACCTTCTTTACGTAAAATATTAACACATCTCTTAGCAACCTCACCTTTTGATGGAGGTGTTATTTCATATACTGATGTTCTGGATTGTATAGGGTCTATTATACGTTCAACATAATTACACGTAAAAATAAAGCGTGTTGTTACAGAAAATGTCTCAATTACGTTGCGTAATGCGGCTTGTGCGTTGATGGTTAAGAAATCAGCTTCATCCATTATAACCACCTTTAAAGCGCGGAATGTTGCGGACGATGCGAATAATTTTACCTTGTCTCTAATTGTTTCTATACCATTTTCATCTGAACAATTGATGTATAAGAAATCGCAATCTATATTGGATGTAATTAATTTAGCAGCGGTAGTTTTACCAGTTCCTGCTGCTCCGTGAAGTAATAGGTGTGGGATATCTTGGTGGGATATCCATTTACCTAAATCCTCCTTAAAATCCTCATTACCAATGTAGTCGGCAGGATTCGTTGGGCGGAATTTTTCTGTATATAAAGTGTGTTCTTTAATCATTATTATCAAGGTTTACTTTAACGAAATATAATTTTTTCCACTTTAAATCCCAAGGTTTTTCTACATTATATTCCGGGAATTGTTTCAAATAATCTTTTTTTACATCATATAAAGATTGCCTTATATAATCTTTTGTTTCTAATGTAAGCTTTCGCATTTCAGTTATACCATCTAGTTTTTCTTCTAGATAAAAATCTTTTTTAAGTGTAGATAGTAGTAATTGTTCACCTAAATAAGCCATTTCTAGAGGTAACCACCATGAAAATATAACATCTACGTCATACCCTTCAGTTTCTTTAAATCTACTTTCTACATTTGATTGTCCAGTGTAACCAAATTTGTATATGTCTTTTTCCATAACCTTTATTTGTCTAAATATACGAAATAATAATGGGGGAACCAAATAGCTCCCCCAATAAATTACTTGCTTTCTGCAACTGAAGCTTTACGATATTCTGTAATTAGCTTCTTAAGGCCTCCAAGTGCTTTTCTAGCACGTTGTTGAGAGGCTTTGGTAGTTCCGGCATTCTCCGTTACAAACGTAGTGAATAGGGAATGAATTTGTTCAAAAACTTCTTGTTTACTCATTTTTATTTAATTTAAATTAAAATTACATCATCCCCGCCATTGGGTTTGGTGTTTCTTTATCGTCATCTTTCTTTTCAAAGACAACTGATTCTGTTGTTAATATAGTTCCAGCAATTGATGCTGCGTTTTCTAAAGCAATACGAGTTACTTTTTTAGGATCGATAATACCTGCTTCTTTAAAATCTAAGGTAGTTAAATCTTTATAGTCTAAGCCTAACCACGAATTATCTTGATCTAACAATGGTAATGCGGCTTGCATGATATCATTTACTTCATGACCCGCGTTAGTTAAGATTTTAAAGAGAGGTGATTGGATTGCTTTGCGGACAATTCTTCTACCTACAGCTATATCATCGTTCCCAGCTCTACTGATTTGTTGTGCAGCATAAAATAACGCCATACCTCCACCAGCAATAATACCTTCATCTAGTGCGGCTTTAGTAGCAAATAAAGCATCTTCTACTCTATCTTTCTTTTCCTTAATTTCAATTTCGCTATTTCCACCAACATTAATAATAGCTACTCCTCCAATTAGTTTACCTAATCTTTCTTGTAGTTTTTCTTTTTCAAAGGGAGATGTTGCATTATCTAGTTGGGTTTTGATTTGTTCTGCTTTTTCAGCAATAGCTTCTTCACCACCTTTACCATCTACGATAGTAGTTTTATCTTTAGTAACATTTACTGTTCTTGCCTTACCTAGTAATTCATTAAATTGAAGAGCTTGCAATTTATCTAGCTTATGTCCTTTGTTTTTAGAAATAACCTGCCCCCCTGTAACTGTAGCTAAATCCTCTAAAGCCATAGTTCTTCTATCTCCAAAATCTGGGGCTTTGACAGCAACTACATTAATAGTTCCTCTCATTTTATTAACGATAAGGGTAGCTAATGCTTCGCCATCAATATCTTCTGCTACAATAAGTAAAGGTTTGCTTTCACTACTTACTTTATTTAACACGTTTATTAATTCTGAGGCTTGGGTGATTCTACCATCATAAATCAAGATATAAGGATCATTTAAGATTGCTGACATTGTGTCATTGTCGGTTACAAAATAAGGTGATTTATACCCTCTTTCGAATTGCATACCTTCAACAACCTCTAATGAAGTTTCCCCGGAGGGTGATTCTTCAATTGCAACTACTCCATCTCTTCCTACTTTATCTAGGGCCGTAGCAATTAATGTGCCAATTTCTTTATCGTTATTACCTGAGATAGTAGCGACTTCTTGGATTTGTGAATCCTCAGTAATTTCAATTGATAGTAGTTTTAAATGTGCTACTACAGTTGCAACGGCCTCGTCAATACCTTTTTTAATATTAACAGGGTTAGATCCATCATTAATTTGTTTAATACCTTCTTCAAGTATAGAAGTAGCTAACAAGGTGGATGTTGTAGTTCCATCACCTACCTCATTGGCGGATTTTACCGATACTTTTTTAGCTAATTCGGCTCCAATAGATTCAACTTGATTTTCAAGTTCTTTAAATGCCTTAGCGACTGTAACACCATCTTTAGTTACTCTAATTTCCCCACTAGGATCCTTAATCAATACTGTTCTACCAGCGGGTCCTAAGGTGGATGATACACTATTATTGAGTTTTCTAACTCCTTCTAATAGTTGATTTTTGGAATCTTTCCCGAAACTTGTTTCTGTCATAACTTATTCTACTATTGATAAAATTGAATTTTGAGCTGTCATATAATACTCTTCACCGTCTAATGTGATGGTTTGGGCTCCCATTTTTGGAATTAAGACCTTATCACCTACTTTTACTTCTAAGGGAACTAAAGTATCGGTATTATAATTATACATTTGGGATATAGCTATAACTTCAGCCATTTCAGGTCTTTCTTTACCCATATCGGGGATAATAATATTACCGGCCATCAATTCTTCTTCTTCGATAGGACGTAATATTACGTTACCGTTTACTGGTCTTAATTTACTCATTTAATAGTGCGTTTTTAATTTTAGTATGCATTGTTTCGAATTCTAAGGCGTATTCGCTAAGAGTAAAGATACGATCTTGGTTGGTTTGGAGTTTAGCACACGCCAAAACTGCCTTTTCTAATGTTACATAGAAACCTATAGTTTTGTCTTTAATAGTATCTACTAAATTGTAGCTGTACTCATCAATAGCAATTTTATAGTTTCCCAATATTGGATCTATTATAAATGTGCTTTTTCCTGAACCCTTAGGTCTGCCTTTAAAATTTGGATTTGCCATAACTGTTTGTTGTTTTGTAATTATTACTATGTCGTAAATATACGAACCTTAGTGCGATAAACCTAGTCTAGAGCGAGAGATTTTTATTTAATTTGCAGTGTTTTTGATAAAACTTCTTTGGCAAACGGGATAGTAACTTTTAGCATCCCATATTTAAATTCGGCTTCAGCTTTTTTTAAATCGAATTTACTGTCAATTTTCCAACCTAAATTAAATGAACGTTTAGCTATACCCCTATGGATATAATCAATACCACTTTCTTCGGTTGGTGGCTTATCGTATATGATTTGAAGTGTGTTATCCTTTATTTGGATATCTAGTTCCTCTTTAGCAAGACCGGTACATGCAATATCAAACACAAGGTGTGTTTCTGTTGTATAAATGTCTGCGGGGTGGGGAACTTTTGAATCTGCTAGTGGTGAATATTTACTAGCGTCTTGGAAAAAATTTCTAATTAAAATGTCGAACGGGTTACGTTCATAAAATAGTGTACTCATAATGATTTACGTTTTGGAGTGCCTAAGCTACTCGGTTAAAATTAATTTAATATAACAATTATATAACTAACTCGCTCTAGAGTCGGGGTTTATCATAAATATATAGAATTTTTATATATTACTAAAATCTTTCAGCTAAAAAGTTAAAGTTTACAATAGCACGGGAGTATTTAGAAGGCCTAGAGCTACAATGTTTTATGCTACCATCAAAAAATATTATTCTTCCCTTTTTGGGTGTAACTCTCTTTATCTCAGTCTTTTCATCATCTTCAAATAATACCGTATCCCCATCACTATCATTTATATAATATAAACAAACCCAGTGTGGATCCTTCATATCAATATGTATGGGGTCTAACCCAGGATTAGGGGAAGGGAGATGGAGAAACAACCTACTAGTAATAACTTCTGTAATAAAAAAGTTATTATAATCCCCTAATTTATATAATATATTATTAAAAAGAGGATTAAATGTTCTAGATACGCCAAGATCATGAGACATTCCTGGGTGGTATTCGTTTGAAAGTCTATCTGTGATGTTATGTACATAGTAGAGGGGGAATCTCCCATTTTTTAATACTAGATTTTCTAGATAGTTAGAAAATTCTGCAGGAATTATATTATCATATACTTCTATAAATTTTTTCATATTATTGTAGTCTTACCATAAAGTATTTAACAAAAGTGGTATCTGTTTGAAATTCTAATTTAGCTAATCCTTTATTACTTACAGATATGGTACCTGCCGTACCTCTATTAGCACTTAATATTTCACGAAATACAGATGCTGAGAAGGGGAGTATATCACTAGGTTCTGTAAATATAGCAGGTTCAGTAAATTTAACTTTGTTAGCGTGAGTGGTACGTTCACCTAATAATAATTCAACTACACTTTCACCCTGCTTTGTAGTGGAGGTGTTTATAGTAAAGGCAGGTGTCTTTTCTAAGGCATTGTGGGCTTTTAGAAAATTAGTAATAAACTCGTTGTCAATATTAAATGAAAAATCGTATTCTACTTTACCTACTTTAGGTACTACCTGGATAATATTGATATCACTTAAATTGTAATCTAAATCGAATTTGTTGTCTCTAATTTTAAGTTTATTTACTAAACCAGTGTTTGATTTAGATAATTCGAGTTGGACATCTTCATTTGTAATACTTAATAACCTTAATAGTGAATCTGTATTATAAATCCCGATTTCATTATCATCTAAAGCTAAGTCGAATATCAAATTACCAACTGTATCTTTTGTTGATGTAGTAAAATCTATTTCTACTTTACCGTTTTGGATTGTCCAAATTACTTCTCCTACTAAACCTCCTAGGAAGTATTTTTGGATGTTGTCTATAATATAACTTTTTTTCATTTATATAAAAAATTGATTAACGTATGGGTTTGTTGTAAGTTTCCATTCTAAGTCTTCATAGAAACCTTCTAGCTTATTTAATAAAATAGTGTCGAATACTTTTTCTTTGTCAGCAAACTTATCTAAGAAGTCTTGGATTTTAGGAGGACAATCATAATCAAGATATGCTAGTGCTTCTATATTAAAAGGATTTTTTTTTAAATAAATCCACTTTACTTTATCGCCTTGAACAATTTGGCTATAATCTTTATCTAGCTTCCAATATCCAAGTAAATCATTATACTTAATCGCGGCTCTTACTGAAGCCGGAGCTCCACTTTTTCTACCTGTTTTTTTGTTTACAGGTTGTTTTACCACTGTAAATATTTCAGTTCCTACAGGTTTACGTTCAATATATTTGTATAGTGTTTTTACACTTATGGGATTACCTAATTCATTAATAGGCATATCATTTAAGATTTTTTGTTTAAATGCTAATATTCTAGTGTCAATTTCTTTCTGTTGTGTTCCTTTTAAAACATCTTCAAGTACTCCTTTAAAAAAATTACCAAATACTTTAGGAAAATTAGATTTCTTATACTCTAAACCTTTAACATCTAATATTTCTTTCGAAATACCGTCTTGTTTTGTAATCCATTGAGCATATCGACGGGTAGCTCTAAAATATGCTGAACGGATAACACATTCAGTTTTCATTTCTAGTCTATGTTTGCCTTGTATGTTAAAGCAATCACGAGCTAATTTATCATATTCAACATTTATAATATCTTGATACTTTAATGCAACCTTTTCTAAAATATTATCTCTTTCATCTTCAGTAAATTCTTCAAAGTTAGGATATAGGTGTAGTAGAAGAGGTTCAGCATTAAAATAGTTACTGTCTGTATCGATATAGCTGCAGTAATTTACATCTCCTTCATCACATATCCACCAAGGTGTATCTTCTAAATGTTTCATTAAAATGTTCTTTCTCCAGGGATTTGTTCTACTCCTCCATCGGCTACTCCTTCACTATTTAATATACGTTCTCTTAATCTAACTTCAAAACTTACTCCGTCAAATTTAAATTTACCTCCTTGTTGAAGCATTTTACGAAAAAATACTTCTCGTTTTTCGCTCCATTCCTGGCTCATTTCAATAAGTTGTTCTTTTGTAGCCAGTTGTTCGTTTACCATTACGTGAACACCTTGTCTTAATGCTTGCTTGCTTAACGCCATATTTTTATTTAATTTATGCGCATTTTACGCGCGTTTAATGCATTACCTCTGCCCTTGCATGGGGTATGGTGATTATATTTCTAATTTAATTTCGTTTCTAATTACTTTATTTATATGTCTATTTGCTACAAGTGCGGATTCTTGTATAATTCTCCAACCCGACAAGGTAATTGCCTCGGATAATACTGACATAGGCATTCCATATCTAAATGAAGGTAAAGCTGTTGCTCCATATAGGGAGTTAAGTAAAATCTTCATTGTGTATTGTAGTAGGTGGTTTTTTTCCCCACCTTCAATATCTTTTGCCTTATAACATTTTTTCATTTTGGTTTTATATAAAACGCGCTCATTAAACCATTTGTTTAATATTGTAGATAATACTGATTCTTTATCTGTTTTAAAGAAACAACCATTAGCTGATATAGCCCACTTATTAGTTTCAATTAGTTCTATAAGTTTACCTACTGATGTTCTGGCTGTTTTATCTAGGTGATTTTTGATAATCAACTCCTCTTCAGAATCCATAGATTTTAAATCATTTAATCCTAGTCTGTTGTTTCTATCATTTTCATCTATAATTCTACCTACTAACGTTTCCTGCCCAATGTTTAAGGACATAATAATTGAGGGGTATAGTGAAACTAAATCTTCATCAAACATATATTTATATAAACCCGCTTTAGGGCAAAATAAATAACCACCTGCGTAGTTAAGTTTTTTCTGGCCTTGTGGACGTCCCGGAGGGACTATACCTTCGGATAGCAAAAATGCTGAAATTGCCCCATCGTGTATTTTTGAGGAAGCATATACTTCACTATATCTGATTTTGCCTTTATGTGCTAGGTTTTTTGTTAAGGCTAAGTATTGGAGTTTTTTATCTAATTCAACTAAGATTTCAACATCGACAAAGTTATATTGGATGAATTTGTGTATGTCTTCCTCAAATAATCTGTCAAGGGAGCCATTATATTCAATTTTGTTTATACCTACATATTTTTCTCCAATAGAATCTAGTTTCCAAGATGGTTCGTCTTCCCAGCTGTATTTTTTATGTAATCGTATGTAATCCAGCGATTCTATGCCGATTATATCGACAAATTGTTCTGCTTTATACCAGTAGTCGCCCTTAGTAACTTTATCGTCTACTTGCCCTATAGGTGATAAACGTTTAGCTTGGTCTGTACCCAGTACTTTACACATTCTATAATAAAGATAAGGTATATCGAAATAATCGCTATTATATCCTACTAAAATATCAGGTTGGATTTCTTCCATTCTATCCAAGAATGTATCTAGCAAATCTGCCTCGTATCCTACAGGTATAATTTCTTTATTGTCTGTTTTAGTATGTTTTAATTGCCCCTTTTTATCTAAAATAACAATAGTCCATTGGTTGGCTTGTTTGTCATACCATGCTATAGAGGTAACAGGTTTTGGAGCAGAAGCAATATATTCTTCTGTTAATGCTCCTCCCATCTCAATCTCAATATCAAAAAATACTTCTCTATGTGTGGTTGAAGGTTCGTCGTTTATACCATATCTTTCAATAAGGAATTTTTGGTGAGCTGATATGTCGTGGAAGTGTAAGCCAGGTGTTCCTTTATCCCAATCTTTAGTTTTAACTAAGGATTCTCCATTTAAACCTTTATGAGTTCCTTCACTTGAGTGAGTTTCCCTATAAGAATAGTTGTCCCATTTTATTTGTTGATAACCCTCATCATCCCATAAATGTATAAGGTGTTTATTTTTACCAGCACCTTGAGCATGAATTTTTTTATACATAACCTTGTTTATTTTTTAATATTTTATCTAAATTGGTCGCCCCCAACCCATAATACTAGGGACTTGCGTATTCCTTTAGTAATAGGGGTTACCCTATGTAATACATAAGAAGGAAATGCTAACGCATACCCTTTGGATTTAGGGCATTTTATTATCCCTTTACTATAATCCCCTCCTATGAAAAATTCTAAGTCACCTCCTTCATATTCCGAAGGATCTGAGAGTTGGATTGTTATTGAAATTTTTCTATGGGAAGATATGGAGGTTCCGCAATCTATATGCCAATTCATATGTCCTAGATCTGTGGAGTGATATTCGGTATATTGGATGTTTTCCTCGAACCCTATTAAATTAAAGTCCCAACAGGAGTTATTAGCATTAGTGGTTAAGGTATGGATTTTATTGAATACCCAATACCATGGGGGGAGTTGTGGTATCCATTTAATTCTACTGTTTCTATGATGGTTCATTTCCTCCTTGTCTGTGTTTCCTTTTTGAGAGGAGAGAGTTTGAGAATTGGATAAAATGTTATTTATTTCCTTAGAATCGAAAAAGTTAGGGAAATGGATAATATTTGCAAGGTTTATTTTAGGATCTATTGGAAATTGTAACATAGGGAGTATAAAAATTTAATATATTTTAATATCATCCTCATTTTTAGGTTTTGAACGAGGTAACTTACGTTTATCAATATAATCACTTTCCTCCGCAAAGCCTAATTTTACTTCATCCCAATTTGGAGTATTTGGAGCGTAGTATGGACCATGGTGTTTTAAATAGTCGTCTATATGTTTGATTGAATCTACAATTTTAATAGCCGCATGGTCTAGTTCATTAATTTCTAGATTTACTTTAGCTAATTGAGTTTGGAGAATGTTAATTTTTTTTTCCTGTTTTTTTATTATTTCTGTAGTAGTAATTTTAGATTCTATGTCGTCTATTTTGGATATAAATTCTGAATCACCTTTAATAATTTTAGGTTCTATTACTTCTATTTCCTTTGCTAAGGCTAATTCATATTCTTCACCCGCTTTACTTAATTTGGGGTTTGGTAGAGGGAA
>Ga0222650_1001098_pt1 | contig 15514 bp, 9 predicted proteins | sample AntAcemetagen367_FD_179820 | JGI IMG/M metagenome (GOLD analysis project Ga0222650, IMG submission 179820) | Saline water microbial communities from Ace Lake, Antarctica - #367 | ecosystem: Environmental > Aquatic > Non-marine Saline and Alkaline > Saline | place: Antarctica: Ace Lake | collected...
GTCCGCTCCGGGAGCCGCTCCGGGGGCCGCTCCGGGGGCCGCTCCGGGGGCCGCTCCGGGGGCCGCTCCGGGGGCCGCTCCGGGGGCCGCTCCGGGGGCCGAACGCACCGGGTTTATGGTGAAGGCCGACCTGGATTCCGGCTTGCTCATCATTCATGGCATACCCTCCGACATTGCCCAAGCTCGCAAGCTCATTCAGGGCTTGGACCAACCCACCTATCAAATTCTGATCGAAGCGAGTATTGTCCAGGCGAACACCGAAGTCGCTCGCCAGCTCGGCGTCCAATGGGGCGTCTTCGATGTCTCCAATGGCGGAGAACTTACGACAGGCATTACGCCGAACGTCGGCGGTTTTAATTCCAACTTTCCCGCCGGGATTGATCCCATCGGAGCCGGCTTTACTTATGGTGCCAGCCTCGTCAGAGGGAGCCAAATCCTCCAGGCTCAACTTTCGGCCCTCCAGAAAGACGGTCGACTCAACATTGTCTCTCGCCCCTCGATCACGACCCTTGACCAGTTGACTGCGATCATCGAAAGCGGCGAGGAGAGGCCCTTTGCTTCCACTTCTGGAAGCGGAATCGCCGCTGTTTCCCAGGTCGAATTCAAAAAGGCGGTCCTGCGTCTGGAGGTCACTCCTCACGTCATCGACAAGAATTGGGTCAAGCTCGATCTCAATACCACCAAGGACGACTTCGATGACACCCGGGCAGTCATCATTGATGGCAATGCTCAAGTCCCGATTTTCACGCGCTCCGCAATTACTTCCCTGTATCTCGCCAACGGCCAAACGACGGTGATCGGCGGACTTTCCTCCGAATCCAAAAGCCTCCAAGAGGAGGGGATCCCTTTCCTCAAAAATATTCCAGGTTTGGGCGGGATGTTCCGGAATCGGGCTGGCCGAAAGTCTTTCAGCGACACCCTGATCTTCATCACCCCTCACATTCTTCCCCGGACCACCACAACGGCGAAGTTTCAAGCCAAGTAACTAGAGGTTCTGAATGATGAACGTGAGACTTGAAAAAGTGCTTTTTGAGGAAGGCTTCCTCTCTGAGGAGCAATACCACCAGGTGCAAAATGCCCTCAGACCCAACGGTCTCAAGGTCCACGAGTATATCCTTCGCGAAGGAATGGTGGCGGACACCGACATGGTGAGCATTCTTAGCGCTCGATTTAATATCCCAAAATACGATCCCGATCGCTATCCTGTCGATCCGGAACTCGCGGCGATCTTGCCTGCTTCCATGGCCGGAAAACACCGCATCGTTCCGCTGCGGCAAGATGAAAATTTGCTCATTGTGGCAATGTCCGATCCCACAGAGGTCGTCGACATGGATGCCGTGCAGCGACACGTCGAGATGGAGGTCGAACCCGTTATCTGTACCGAGACCGAGTATAACGAGCTGATGAACAGCCTCTACGGTCTTGCCTCCGGACTCGGTTCTCTGCTCGACGATATCGAGAAGGTCGCTTACGGCACGACGCAGGCCGATGAGGAGAGCGACGAAAGCGAAGAGTCACAAGTTAAGGCGTTAACAAATATGGCGGAGGGATCGACCGCGGTGCGTAGCGTCGATTGGATCATCACGCGTGCCGTTCGCGAAGGAGCGAGCGATGTGCATGTCTCCCCGGAGAAGACTCATGTCCAAGTCCGGCTCCGGGTTGATGGAATCTTAAAGGATCTCCCGCCGATACCCAAGTCGATGCTGCTTTCGGTGGTCTCGCGCCTGAAGATTCTTGGACGTATGGACATTGCCATTACCCGTGTTCCCCAGGATGGCCGCTTCACTGCTAAGATTAGCGGTCGGGAGATCAACGTGCGGGTTTCATCTCTGCCCACCATACACGGCGAGAACATCGTCATGCGTCTCCTCGACATGAACTCTCTCGTCTTTAAGCTCGATCAGCTTGGCATGCGCGAAAGTGATGTCCGCAAGATTGAGGAAACCATCGGTAGGCCGCACGGCATGATTCTGAATACGGGGCCGACTGGGAGTGGTAAGACCACCACGCTCTATTCGGTGCTAGCGATGCTTAATCGCCCAGAAGTAAATATCATCACGGTCGAGGATCCTGTCGAATATCGGGTTCCCCGCATTCGTCAGGTCGAACTCAACACCCGGGCGGGCATGACCTTTGCCGGTAGCCTGCGGAGCATGCTGCGTCAGGATCCGGATATCGCGATGATCGGCGAGATTCGTGACTCCGAGACAGCCACAATCGCCATTCAAGCGGCGCTGACCGGCCATCTCGTCCTCAGCACCGTCCACACCAATAATGCCATCGGCACGATTGCCCGCCTCATCGACATGGGCATCGAACCCTTTCTCATCGCTTCAGTCCTCTCGTGCGTGATTGGCCAACGTCTCGTAAGGCGGGTCTGCGAGAGCTGTGCGGTGCCTTGGTCACCGCCCCCCAAGGCCTTGGACTTTTGGGGACTGAGCCCCGATTCCGAATCTCGCTTCCTCAAGGCGCAGGGGTGCCACCGTTGTCGCCATACCGGTTATCGTGGCCGTGTCGGCATCTACGAGGTGCTCCCGATTGGCGAGAACCTGCAATCGCTTATCGCAAGAAATGCCAGCGAAGGTGATCTGCGTGCGGCCGCCCGGGAGGAAGGCAACTTCGCTTCAATGCGAGAGGACGCTGCCTTAAAAGTTCAAAAGGGGATAACGACCCTCGAAGAAGCGGCCGCGAAAGTCGTCTTATGAAAACCGACAATTCATCCGGGCACCAAACTCATCGCCCCTCCCACCACTCACACGTGATCATTCCCACGATTGGGATCTTATACCATGGCTGTTTTTAGTTACCAAGCATCCGATCCTTCCGGAAAAATGCACAGCGGTAGGCTCACTGCCGATACGCTCGATGAAGCAATGGGGCAAATTGCTGATTTGAATCTGGTCCCAATCGATCTCCAGCGTGTCGGGGGCAGATCCGAGAGCGTCTTCACTCGCTTAAAGACTCACTATTTGCCCGTGCCAGCCTCGGACCTGATCGTCTTTACCAAACAACTCGTCACCATGGTGCGTGTCGGCATTCCGATGACGCAAGCGTTCGCGATCCTCAAGGACCAGACGGTGCAGCCTCGACTCCGACGGCTGGCAGGTGTCATCCGAGACGATATCGAAGCCGGTTCCAGCCTTTCCGCCGCAGCAGGAAAGCACTCCAAGGTTTTTTCGCCCCTTTTTTGCAGCATGATCGAGGCCGGTGAGGCGAGCGGGACGCTTCCGGAAGTTCTCGATCGACTGCTCTACCTGATCGAGCACGAGGCTCAGGTGAAGGCCGAGATCAAAACTGCGATGCGCTATCCCTTTATCGTCGTCGGCGTTCTCGGGGTCGCTTTCCTCGTCATGGTCGGCTTCGTCATCCCTCGATTTGTTTCCTTCTTCGATAAACAAGGACTTAATTTGCCCCTGCCGACACGCATCTGCATTACGATGAGTGAAATTCTCACGGGCTACGGGATATGGATCGCTCTCGGCACGATCGGTAGCGGCCTGCTCTTTCATCGCTACTTTAACCGGACGGATCCGGGTCGCTTGATCCGCGATCGCAGTCTGCTCGCGACACCGCTAATTGGGCCCGTCTTAGTCAAGGCGGCCATGTCACGTTTCGCCAGCATTTTCGCCATCCTTCAGTCAAGTGGCATCCTCGTCCTCGACTCGCTGCGAATTCTTACGGAGACCGTTGGCAATGCCGCCATCTCCGCCGAATTCGTAAAAGTTCGTGAGTTGCTGGAAGAAGGCCACGGCATCGCTGGCCCACTCAGCTCATCCAATTACTTTCCCCCCATGCTGGTCAACATGGTCAAGATTGGCGAGGAATCCGGTCGCCTCGACGAGATGCTTCGACATGTCTCCGAGCATTACGACGTGGAAATCAGTTACACCATCAAAAAGATGACGGATGCCATCGGCCCCATCCTGATCATTTCCCTCACCGTCGTCGTCGGTTTCTTCGCTTTGGCCATCTACATGCCGATGTGGGAACTCACCCAGATGACGGGTAAAAAATAACCGCGTAAATCCTGACCCACTGATACCATGAATCTACCTGAGCTGATGGGCCTCGCGGTGACCCGAAGAGCCTCGGACGTGCACCTCGCCCCTGATCGAAGCCCCGCATTTCGAATCGATGGTGCACTGCGCCCTCTGCGCGAAGAATATCCGCCACTCACTGCCGCGGAGTGCGAGGCGGCCATCCTCGGCATGCTGAGCCCGAATCAGATCGAGGTGCTCAATCAAGCTCTCGAGATCGATATCAGCTACGCGCTCGATTTGCCCCAGGGGGTCACACGTTTCCGCATCAACATCCACCGCCAGCAACGGGGCCTCGCCGCGGTCTTCCGCCTTATTTCCGACACGATTCCTTCCCCCGAGGAGCTCACCATGGAGGAATCAATCTTCACGTTCTCTAAGCTCCCACGCGGTCTGGTCCTCTTTACCGGGGCGACCGGGACTGGAAAATCGACGACCCTTGCTTGCTTGATCGACCTGATTAATCAGCGCAGCCCGAAGCATATCCTGACGGTAGAGGATCCGATCGAATACACTTATACAGAAAAGCAAGCCTGCATCACCCAGCGCGAACTGGGCATTCACACCCACGGTTTCGGGCCCGCGCTCAAGTCAGCTCTTCGCGAAGACCCGGATGTCATCCTCGTGGGTGAAATGCGGGACCTCGAGACCATCCAGCTCGCCCTGACCGCTAGCGAGACAGGGCATCTCGTCTTTTCCACCCTGCACACGAGCGACACCTCACAGACCGTCGACCGCATCATCGATGTTTTCCCCCCGGCTCAGCAGGCCTTGGTGCGCTCCCAACTTGCGGCAGTTCTCCAAGGCATCGTCACCCAGGTATTGCTTCCGCGCGCATCCGGAAGCGGTCGGATCGCGGCCCGCGAGATCCTGCTCGCGACCCCTGCGGTGCGAACGATGATCCGGGAAGGCAATACCCACCAACTTTACAATTCGCTCACCGGAGGTCTCCAGGTAGGGATGTGTCCGCTCGAGCTCTCCCTCGCCGCCAAAGTACGGCAAAAACTCATCACCCGGGAAGCGGCCGAGGCCGAGGCCAATCGCCCCACGATGCTACGTGATTACCTCGCGAGCCGGACCTTCTCCGACTCGATTCCAGGCCTTGCCCTCGCCAAGTCCGAGGACATGGAGGAGCGCGACGAGCTCAGTCTATAAAGAGCCACTCCCGCGGGGCTCACTTTACTTAGAGAGTGCCGTGCCCCATGAAATGTCATTTTGCAGCGCCTAAAGTTGTGACCTGCGGCCCCAGTTTTTTTGAATTACGCCCTCATCCCAAAAATGGGTTATTCTGTAAAAAACGAACAAATGTGGAAATAATGATCATAAAAATATAAAAAGAGGCTGTTTAGGGTCGAGGAAGGGGTGTTTGGGTGGATTTATAGTAATTTTTTTTCGATTGGTTGTTGACATTTACGTTTAACCTCATTAAAATAAGATTCTTAGAAGGAAATGGACTTTGCTTTTATCCCCGGTCTCTTTCACCACGTCAATAAACGCTCAAATCAGAAATAACATGCAACCTGCTGTTGACAGAACGGTCTGTTTCGACTGCGCAAAAACCACAAAAGAAAAAAAGATGAAGATGATTACAACACAAAAAATCCAGAAAAAGAAAAATGGTTTCACCTTGATCGAGGTCATCGCCGTCCTCGTCCTGCTCGGAATCCTCGCTGCCATCGCAGTTCCAAAGTATATCGACATGGCCGATAACGCAAAGGACCGGGCGATCGACGCGGGCATTTCCGAACTGAACAGCCGCGAATCCTTAACATGGGGTAACTTGAAGTTATCGCAGGCTGGATGGGTATCCGATGCGGCAACTTATGCCGCTGTCGACCAAGATCTTGGAGCGGATTACTCTGATGCATTCGCAGTCACTGGAGGCGCCCTTACCTTCCAAGTCGTCGCGGTTACCTTAACTCGCACCGCATCGACTAACGAGGGCCCAGGAAGATGGTCTAGATAGACCATAACAACCAAATATCACCACTAAGAAATCCAACCCTTTCCGGGCCGAACTCCTTCTGGATTACCATCACGTGAGTTCGGTCCACAACTGAGGCTCCCGACCGGTAGCGATCACAAAAAAGTGACTCATCTCAAGCCGCATAACAAACAAGGCAGCAATGGCTTTACCTTGATCGAAGTCGTGGCCACCTTGGCATTGCTTGGGATAATCGCGGTGGGCGTTGTGAGTAGATTGCCCAGCTCCAATCTCAATTTAGTAACGGAAGCTGATCGCATGGGCTCCCATTTGCGCTACGCCCAGATTCGGGCCCAAGCCGATACCTATCAATGGCGCTTGGTCTTTGCCGACACCACAACCTACCAGATCGGTCCTGTGGTGCTTCCGGGTGAGGGCTTCACACCGGGAATCGTTCCCGGCACCGGCGCTTTGCAAGGCACCCTGTCTGGTGGCGTGACCGCAGCCGCAGGGACCGTCATTCATTTCGATTCGTGGGGGAGGCCCTCGAGTGATGCTGGAGTTCCCCTTGAGTCGGATCAAACGATCACGCTGACCGACGGAACACGAAGCCAGGGCATCACCCTTTTAGCGGGAACCGGATTGATCCCATGAAACCGCGGTCTTCCAATTCTCAGCCAGTGCTCTCGCACCGTAGAAGCGGCTTTACCCTCATCGAGGTCATCGCCACTCTTCTTTTGTCAGCGGTTTTGATGGCCTTGTTGTTACCCCTAATCGGTTCTAGCTTGCAAGCCAGCAGAAGCGCGTTATTGCGCCTTTCGGAAACGAACACCCTGCGGACGGAAATGGATGCGGTGTGGCACCTTTACCGCACCGTTTATCCCGACAATCTCCCTGCCTTATCCGCCAGGATCGCCGAAGCCGCCGCCGCTGATCCTCCGGCCTATACCCTTCTCGACAACAGCTGGGTCGATTTCGATGCTAATGGGGCCGAATTCATCCCCCCTCCGGGAAATGAAAGAATCCTCCGGATCACCTTGGGCAACAGCCAGGGTGAGCGTCTCACCACCTATTTTTTCCCCATTCCGTAATGTCATGAAGATCCATTGCCAGAATCGGGCCGGTTTTACCCTCATTGAGGTCGTCGCCGTCCTGGCCTTGACCGGGATTTCGCTCGTATTTACCGCGATGCTGCTCGAAACGTCCACCAAGATATTTATCAGCAGTAAGGACGCGGCGGAGGACTCCCAGAAAATCCAGGTCGCCATGAATCGCTTAGTTAAGGAGCTGACCTTTGCGAGCGCTGGCACCGTGGTTGTTACTGATGGTCGGACTGTTCAGTGGACCTCGAGCCATCCCGAACGGGTTGGCGCAGCGGAGATCGCTACCTGGGATGGTAGCTCCGGCTCCAATCTGACACTGCAAGGCGCCGCTCTGCTAGACAACATCAGCCTTTTCACAATCTCCTCCACCGCCGACACCATCACCATCACTTTACGATCCACGCAAAGTGAAGGAGTAACACACACCACGATCGTCCATCCCCGCTATGACCAGTAAAGAAGAGCAATCGCCTTCCCGCTCAGCCAATTCGAGGATGGGAAGCGAGGTAAGCCATCTTCCGACGCGAAATGGCGCCCCTCTCCTCTCCTCTCCTCTCCATTAAGTCCTCCCAACCGCAAAATCAGATGATGACTCTCCATAAAGCGACTCCAATCCGCACCGTCAATGGCCTCCGGAAGGGCGCGGTCTTGATCAGCGTGATCACCGTCATGGTAATCGTGGGCGTTTTGGGGGTCGCCGTGATCTCCTTGACCCAGAGTTCGCAGCAAAGCTCCCCCAGCTTCAATGCCAGCTCCCGCGCCTATTATCTGGCCGAATCAGGATTGCGCTATGCCCAAGACTACTACTGCAAGGAAGGTTGGCCCGACGGAAGCCAACGCACTTTAAGCCTCGAAAACGGAGAAAAGATTGATGTCATTCGGGAGGACGACACTTTCTGGGCGACGGCCATCGTGGATGCTGGGACAGCGCGCGCTCGTGTCCCGATGCCATTGTGCCTCTGCGGGCATGGGGCAGGACCCGCACCGGTCAACCTCGGGTCGGCCGGGGATTTTGTCATTCTATCGAAATCAGGAATTACCAATGTTCCAACTTCAGCAATTACTGGGGACATCGGGACGAGCCCCATCACGGGTGCCGCTATGACGGCGTTAACGCAGTCCCAAGTGACTGGAAATATCTACTCCGTCAATGCTGCTGGCCCTGCTGGTCGTATCACCGACCCTACCAAGCTCACCTCGGCGGTCCTCGCCATGGAAGCCGCTTACACCGACGCTGCCGGACGCCCAACGCCCGATTTTATTGAGCTGGGGGCCGGTGATATTAGCGGGTTGACCCTCACGCCTGGCCTCTACAAGTGGGGTACCACCGTGACCGTGCCTACTGACGTCACGTTCTCGGGTGGCCCAAATGATGTTTGGATCCTGCAAGTGGCGGGGACGTTCACGGTGGGCAACGCTGTCGCAATCCAGCTCGAAGGAGGGGCCCAGGCCAAGAACATCTTCTGGCAGGTCGCCGGCGCTATCACGATTGGAACAACCGCCCGCTTCGAAGGAACCATCCTCGCGAAGACCTCAATCGCGATACAGACCGGGGCAACCATTAACGGCCGACTGTTCGCGCAGACGGCGGTGACCTTGCAGATGAATACCGTCACCAAGCCGGAGTAAGGTACCCATCAACTGAAGTTGTGAGTCAGAAAAGGCTGCGCGCTCAGGTTGAGGTCTTGTTTGAGCGGCTTGAATTATGGTCTGTGGCCCTCGTAGCTCCGGGGCTTCCACCTCCACCTACCGAGATCCTGAACACGACGACGATACGACCGCCGCTCCCACCTCCGCCGTGGGCTTTCAGGACCGTGACATGGCCGTTGTGACGGGACACTGTCATGCCGAGAGAGGGGCTTTCGATGGTATCGCCGCCGAGGAAGAGATCGTAACTCGGTTCCCAGATTGACTGCGGTGCCATCCAGCGAATCGGGCCGATGGCGGAGTTCCGAGCACCCGGGGATCCGTCCGCTTCAAGGAAGATCGGAGCGCCAGCGTCGTCGAAGGCGAAACGTTCGGTCGCTGCGCCCGCTGCATCAGTGACGAGTGTGGCGGCTAGGACGTTGGGGCTTTCATGGTGAGGCCCTCTTTGCAGGCTGACCGCCGATACTGATCCTCCTCCGTGGGGGTAGAGGGAGGTGCCGTTGCGGGTGGAAATGCAGCGTTGCACGCCGTCGACACAGACGAAGTTCACGTCGGGTTTACCATCGGCGCCGAGCTCCTGGATGCACACCTCGCCGTCGTAGATAAAGCGCGTTGTCTTGCCTGTCTGATCGTCCCGGACGGTGCGTCGCCCCAGGGCGTCATATTCAAAGCCGAGGGCGGCGGTGCCGGTGGCGGGATCATTGAACGCGATCAGTCGGCCTTCGGCATCGTGCCCATAGTCCACTTGGCCGGCCGCCGTATTGAAGGAGGCGAGGTTTCCGCGGTCGTCCCATCTCAGATTTCCTCCGGGCGATGTCGTGTATTGGCCCATCTGTTGGTCGCCGGGCGGAAGGGTGGCGGACTGGGTGTAGCTGCCGGGATTGTCACCACCGGTGGCGGTGAGGCGGCGGCCTTCCAGATCGAGGGTGTAGACGACATCGCTTTCGGTCACCGCTACCGCTCCCCGGGATTCTCGGCGGCTGGTGAGACATGCGGTCACCCGGCCGAGGGCGTCACGGGTGAAGACCTGCGCGCGACCCGGTCCCTGCGGCGAAGCCGTGAACAAGGTTTCGCAAGTCCTGGCGCGCTGGTTCGCATCGCGCCTCAGGAGGGTCTCGCTGAGAACGTTCGAAGACGGATCGGTGATGGTGACCCGCACGCAGCGGTCGAACGAGGAATCGTTACCGCCGGGCTGGGGCTCCTCGCCATCGCCGCGATAGAGGGAGGTGGTGACCACGCCATTGCCTTGGGTGCTGCGCCAGACACGCTCACCGGCATACGCCATCGTGACCACCGCGGGCGAAAGAGGCGCTCCCACTTCATCGAGGGTGGCTACGGACAGCAGCAAGCCGAGGGGGCTACGGCTTTCCGCATAAGCGCTGCCATCCGGATAGGTGATGCCGGTGCGGCCGCGGTGATCGAAACTGCGGACGATGGTGTGACCGTCGGAGGTATCGCCGACCGGATTTCCAAGAGAATCATAAAGGCAGACAACTGTCGAAGCCCCCTGAGCGCTGCGCACGCAGCGGCCGAGACCGTCCCAGAGATGTGCGGTGGGGCTGGAGGGAGCGACGGACTGCGGATTGGTCCAGGAGACCTGTATCGGTCGGGCGTTCTGGTCATAGGCGATGGCGCGGACGCAGGTATTCTGGCAGACCCACTCGTCGTTTTTACCGAGGAAATTATAGCGCCACGTTTCGAAAGTCGTGTCCGGGTGGTCGCAGCGTGTCACTCGTCCGAGTGAGTCCCGCGTGTATGCAGTACGATTTCCATAGGAGTCCGTGGTGCTGACTAACTCACCGCAGCGGGCGAAGCGGCTGCGCAGGATGACGGGGGAACCGTCCCCATTGAAGTCTCCGCTGACGCGGGAACTGTAGGGTCCGGTGGGGCCCGTGCCATCGAACTCGGTGGTCACGACCAATCCGCCAGGTTCGGTGAGCGTGAGGCAGCGGCCGAGCGAATCGTAGGCGTAGGCCGTGACATTGCCACTGCCGTCGGTGCTCTGGATGCCGCGGTTGAGCGGGTCGAAGACCCGGGTCACGGAGAAGGTTTTGTCGGGCGGACCACCGCTGCCGGCGAGGAGATGGTCGGTTTTCCCGCAGACAAGAATGTTGCCATTGGCATCCCGGGTGGTGGTGATGGTGCTGGCTCCATTCGAGGAACTCGTGAGGCGACCGGCGCTATCGTAAGCGCAGGTGAGAAGCACGTCACCATTACGGGTTACCTTTCCGACCAAGCCGGCGGGTGAGCGGTCCACGATGGTTGTTTCGGTAGCATGCGGTCCGGACTCACCGGGACTGAAACGCTCGGTGAGAAAGGTGTCATCCTCCACTTCCAGATTGAAGAAAGCCGAGCTTCCAAAGTCGTAGCGGTTGGCATTCGGGTCACCCTGCTTGTTACTCATTAGGCCCGCGCCGCGGCGGCGGGATGAGCTGCTAAGGTTGAGGTCATAGCAGGCGTCGCTCACGCCGGGGAGCGTCAGGGACGCGGATCCCGGAAGGCCGCCGCTTAAGGGGAAGGAGAGCGACGAGGAACGCGAGAGGAGCACGTTACCGGCTGATCCGGGAACGTCGTTCACCTCGCCGTAAACCGAGCAGGTGACCAAGCCGTTGTTGGAGTAGTTATAGGTCGTGATATTTCCCATCGGGTCGGTGATAGAGATCGGGCGATGAAATTCATCGTAGGCGTAAAGCGTTTCCGAGCTGATGTTAAGGCCAAGTATGGTAGAGCGGACGAGCGTGCCAAAGGAATCATAGTCGTATTGGGTGGTCACCGGGGAGGGGTTCGCTTGGCCGCCTTCAATGCAGCGGAAGAGGAGACCGCGTTCATCGTAGCTGAAATCGCACGCGAGATCGCTGGTCTGGGCCCGGGAGGCGGCGGGCGTGCTGAGGGTGACGCATTGGCCGGTCGCGTCGTAGGTAATATCGCATACGGCGTAGTTCGAGAGGGTGGTCGGATCGGGCACCAGCAGGCCGGTAGAATCGACCGGGCGTTCTTCTTTCGCCACGCGGATCAATCGTCCCCGGAGGTCGCGCACATAAAAGGTCGTGTAAAGCGGATTTGCGGTCACTGCCGAACCAGCGTCTGTTTGGTGCTCGTGGTCGCTGCGGGCGCTTCGGCTGCCAGCATCATAAGTGATGGTGGTGGTGATGCGGACCGGGACTGCGGGGCTACTCTGGCTGACACATTGGTGAAGCGGATTAGAGTCGTAGAGCCAATCGTGGCCGCGAGGGTCAACGACCCGGGTAACGCGTCCTTGGGGATCGCGGAAGCAGCGGGTTGTCAGTTGCAGGCCGGTGCTATCGCAGGTCACCATGCTCAGGAAGCCGGTGTCGCCGTCGTAGGTGAGTTCGTCACGGAAGGAAGAGTCCGGACCATTAAGAGTGGTGACGCTGAGGCAGCGGCCGAGTCCATCGTATTGAGAGAGGGTGCCCCTGCCCGGTAGCGGGCTGAGCGCGACGGTGCAATTCCCTTGGCCATCGTAGGTCCGGGTGGAGGACTGCCCGAGGGAGCTCGTGAGGCGTGTGACGAAACCATCGCAATCGTCGTCGATACCGTCACAGTCGTTGTCGATGCCCCTGGAAAGCATGGCGAGGATTGGCTTGCCTTTGTAGGTTCCATCCCAACCTCGGCTGCTCCTTGTGGTGGGGATTGTGTCCCCGTCGTCGTCGGGATCGAGCACCGGGCTGTTGGCTCCCACAATGATCCCGGCAATCGCGCCAGAAGAGAGCCCGTTTCCTCTGGTTGGGCTTCCGCCGATGGCATGACCCGTTCGGGCGGCTTCGGGCGCCCCATAGCCCGGGAGGTATTGGCAGGAAACGGTGCGGGAGTCGCCGTTGGCTACCTGGATCGTCATCACGCGGGCATTACCGCGCTCGCGCACCGGGCCGTCCGGCTTCAAGTCGCGCTCATAGGTGACCCGTTCGCGGCTGCCATCGGGATGGGTGCGGGCGACGCAACGACTGTCCGGGTTGTAGCGGTAGCTTGTTTCGAAAAAGTCCGGATCGCTGGCGCGGAGCTTGCCGGTGGGGCGGTTCGAAGATGCGGTGACTTCCTCGCCGGGTGTCGCGAAGCCGGTGTATTGGCGGCGCGAAAGCACGCGGTGCAGGCCATCGAAGGTGGTCTCACAAACCCGGCCGAGTTCGTCGTTTTCGGTCATGGTGTAGCCGTCTAACAAAATTGCGAAGCTCGTGCGGCAGACCTGACCGATATTTTGAAGGCGGTTGCGGTCGTGGCTTCTGCAAGTGTCGTAGACGATGTCGCCGGGGCTGGTGGAACTGGAGTAGCTGAAGGCCTCCAAGAGGCGGCCGGCGCCGTCGGTGATGCTGAGCAAGTTGTCATTCAGGCGCGGGTCGGGCGAGCCGGACGAGTAGGCGAAGGTCATGTCCCCGACTGGGGAGAGACTACCCGCGACAAAAGGGGCTGAGGCTGCTATGAGCTGGCGCTCGTTGGGGGAGTAAGTGAAGTCCACTGCCGCGAAGATGACACCACGATCTCCGGTGGATGACACCGAAGCAATACGGGGCGGAGACGCCGTGTCCCAGGTGACTGATAGGCCGCGGCCGAAGGCGTCGCTGACGCTGGCGAGCTGGCCGGAGAGATCATAGGCGCAGGCTATGGCGACGCCGTTGCGGTCGATGATCGATGCGATCTTTCCTGCGTCCGGCGAACCGTCAAGCGGGCTGAATGTCCAGGTTCCCTGATCGGCGAAGGTGAGGGTGAAGACTTCTCCGTCGAAGCTGCCTTCGCGGAACATGCCATCGCAGCGGAAGCTGCCGTCAGGCTGGCGGTGGTAGACATCGGCGCGGCCTCCGCCATCGCGGACCACCAGTCGTGAAGCGCTCGCTCCGTCCGACGCGGGCAGTGGCTCGATCGAAATATTATAGGAAAAATCCCAGCCCGCGCCGAGACCGGAGCTGACCGGTTTCATCGAGCGGTAAGTGCTGGTCCATGCCAAGGGTGGGCCGGCGGGACAGGGAAGAGAAATGGAAGTGACGCGGAACGAGACCTCACCGGGAAGCCCGGAAGGAGCCACAGCCGGCATAACACCTTCCGACCCGTTTTCGGCGTAGTAAGGATTCGTGTTGAGGCCGGAGGTGCGACTGTCACTCTTCGCCTTGTAGAAATCGTATCCTTTTTTGCTGAATCCTGCGGAAGCGTCCATGGCTGAGCTACTCTGATAGTGGTCGTATCCTTTTTTGGACGCAAAGGCGGAGGTCGCAGGCATCTCCCCATCTGTGTCGTTAAACTGGAACAGCGGATTGGCTATTGCGGCAGCACTCCCCATATCACTTTTGGCGAGGTAGGATTGATAGCCCTTCTTACCGGAAGACATCGGTGCCCCCGGAGGGAGGGCTGGCGGGGAATCACTCGCACGACCGGTTTCCGTCACGGTGACCGGGAGATTGACATCGAGCAGCAGCAGCCCGTTGTTGTCCTCGATGCGGGCGGCGATGATCCGTGCCCCCGGTGCGAAGTTTCCGCTGATGGCGGCCTCCCACACTCCGCTGCCGAGCGAGGAAAGAGGGAGCAAGACGGGATCCTGGCCGTCGATTTCGAGAACCAAGACGCTTCCTAGTGGGATGCATTGTCCGCGGAGTTGGAGGGTGCCGCCGACGGAGGTAAGCAGGGGTATCGAGATTTTGGTGAGTTCGATCTGGGGCAGGGACACGCGGTAGAAGGCCTGGGTGGTGGTTGCGATGGGATCAACCCACGCCGTGCTCTCGTCATTGGCCTCGACCATTGCGATCTGCGACCAGGCTCCGATCAGTGTTGTCGATTTTTGGATTGAGTAGCGCGTCCCCGCCACCGACGGCCAACTGAGGCGGACTTGTTCGCCTGGTAGTCCCGAGGTTAACTCAAAGAGCGGCTTGGCTCTTGTTTCCGAGGCGCTTGCTTGACTGGCGAGAAGACAGGCTAGGAGAGCGGGGATTAAGGTGACTTTCATGATGAGAGAGGATTAAAAGATGATCGGCATTCCGCGCGGATATGAGCAAAAGTGGAGGAGAAATGTCGGTAAGCCTTTGAGACGTATAGATCCACAGATTACGCGTCAATCGAGAAGTGTTAGATCAGCAGGACTCCCCCGATTCGGGTCGTGCCACATACCGCGAGGGTCGATTTTCCCTTGCAACCACTCCGCTTTTATCTTTTGCCTTTGTTTGCGGAAAGCGCAATTCAAAAGGAATACACTGACAATCTGACGGCCCTAGAGTCGGCCTGCTCCTGAATCACGGGGGAAGGGTGTGATCCTGCGACTTCACGGTTGCGGGCGATCCGCGAAGCGTTATTACTCGGCCTCCGGTGGCTCGAGCTTCCTCTGTTGCTCCAACCAGTTTCTCATTCGTGCCCGCGCCCGCGAGGTCTGAGAAATCATCGGAAAGGAGAGGTCCGTCCCTCGCATTGGCGAGGACAGCAATCTTAATTTGATTGATGCGAGAAAGCGAGGGCCGGAGGATCCAGCTCACGATAGAATCGTGAGCGGAATGTAGGCAGAGTAAACTTTGTGTGTTGCGTTTTCGTAGGGCAACGTAAGGTAGCAACAATGGCAGAAAGTGAATCCACCTACGACCTGACAGACCGCGAGTTGGCGAGTCGCATCTGGAATCGCCTGCAACCTTACCGAAGGCGCATCGTGTGGTCTCTGACGCTTCTGGTGCTGGCCGTTCCTTTCATTAACTTTCACCCCCTCGTTTGGGGGTTCGTGGCTGACGGGCTCGTTGCAAAAACGCTCACGCCGGGCGTTCTTGCCATATGGCTGGTCGTCATGTTCCTGACCTATCTGGTCGGTCTCGTGGCCGGGG
>Ga0222650_1001104_pt1 | contig 15434 bp, 6 predicted proteins | sample AntAcemetagen367_FD_179820 | JGI IMG/M metagenome (GOLD analysis project Ga0222650, IMG submission 179820) | Saline water microbial communities from Ace Lake, Antarctica - #367 | ecosystem: Environmental > Aquatic > Non-marine Saline and Alkaline > Saline | place: Antarctica: Ace Lake | collected...
AGCGTTCGCTTGTTATCGAAATGCGCCAGGCGATGTTCTGAAATGAGCTGCGCGAATGAAAGGACTTTCCTAGCCAAATTCGCTAATGTTCCAGTTTTAAAAATCAGTTTGTCGCGTACGTTCGGATTGAAAGGAACTCGGATAACGGTTCCGCTATCCCTCTTTTCTATTTCAATCGACCTATTAACGCTTGGTAAGTAGCAATCCTCAGGCTTATTAATTGGTAAATCCCAATGTCGTGTAACAACGATTGGGTAAATCCCGAATTCATTGAAATACTTCAGCCAAGCATTTGGTCGCTGCCCTCCAATGGAATTGTAGGGCGGGAAATCATAAGCTAGAATAAGTGCGTTTTTCAATCGAGATTGTCACGGAGTGTGGAACTGTCTCAAATATAGAAGTTGTTTGAGGGATTTACAGAGTCGTCAACTTTTAGAAAGTTGACGACTCTACTCCTGACGTTCGTAAGCTCCAATATCAGGATTACCGAAACCAAACGGACGGAAATTACCGATTACGTCCATTCCCATAATACTTAAATCAACATTAGTTATTCCGTTATCTCCTGCATTAAAAGCGGAAGAAATGGCAGAATCAAGTTCGAAATTATTTTCTGATGGGTCAACAAACAAAGGGTCCTCGTTGTAAATCACATCCTTAAACTCGTCCGGATTCGTAATATCAATTGGCTCTTCGGCATTGAAATCTAGCTTCATAACGCAATGGTCAAACTCAAAATTGAATGCAGAAGAAGCGTTTCTGTCAAGTCCTAGTTCATTCAGGTTGTTTCCGTAAACGATACAATTTCCAAAATAAGCTTGATTCAAATCATATGTAAAAACCGTACCGTCAGCTTCAATCCAATTGTTCAGTAGAAGCGCTGGCGTTTGTCGGTTACCATTCACCCAATAATTACCAAACGTACAATGGTAAAAATCATATGTCCCACCACGGGTGAGCGCGGCAGAATACTGTCCTGCGTTTCCGAAAACACAGTTATACGCTTCAATTGTGGCCTCAATCGATAGCAGAGAAACTGCCGACATGTTTTCAATAATTGTGTTGGTCATTGTCAGGTTAGGGTTGGAATTTGCAGCCAACGAATCAACCCGAACTCCAACACTTCCATTCTTGATGATTGCACCATGAATCTCGTTGTTCAAGCTACCCGCATAGAGCCAAATGGAGTTCCATTCGCCAGCCTGATCTTCATAAAAATCATCTAGTCTATCGCCTGCAAAGGTTACAGGATTTTGAGGAGTTCCGTTTACTATCAAAGTCGCATCTTCATCCACAATCAATCCAGAACCTTTATGGGAGTATATTCTTGAGCCAGCTTCAATTGTTAGAGAGCAAGCACCCCCATCGGCTAATCCCACTACTGCCCAGCCATATATGACGTGAGGTTTGTTTGATGTCCAAATTGTGTCGCAGCCCAACCTTGACAATGACCCATTGGGTGTAGTCGGATAGATAAAATGCGCATCCCAGCCACATGCAACCAAATCAACATCTTGGATGTTTCCGTTTGTGTTAAACAAAATGCTATCCGTAACAATGGCTGGTTGCAATAAGTTGTTTGGGTCGAGGGTGACATCAACAAACACAAAAAGCGAATCTTTACCTGGAATAGAAATGTTGCTAAACGCAATTCCTGCTACACCATCAACGTTTATTCTGTACTTGGATTGCTGACCACCAGCAAGCATAATAGAAGAAATATTTACTTCATTATTACTTGGGTTATAGATTTTAAACTGCCTTGTTGCAGAGCCTATGGTTGTAAAAACGGTATCAAAAAGAACCGTGTCCACAGAGAACGTTAACGCTCCATCCGTATTCAGAACGTCTTTTTTACAACTAGTTCCAAAAATGACAATAACAGCAAGAATGGGCGTAGCCCAACGTAGGATTTTCATATCGCGGCAAATATACTTAACGGACGTAGTACGGTAAGCACGTGTTGATATTGCGTTATACCCAAGGATTGTTCGAAATCGAAGAGAAATCAGTTCCTATGACGGTACTTTTGGACGAATTTCGCCAAGGATAAATGTATTTGAAAAGAAAATGTAACCAGAAGCACGAAATTCGAAATGAAAAAGCACGAAACCGTTTCGAGTTTAAAGTTTTAGGATTTCGGATTTAACGCTATAAAGATGAAAATTACACTCAAGCGATTGAATAACGACTACCACATGGAAGCCACCAATGAAACGGGCAACTCGATTCACATGGACGGTTCTCCAAAAATTGGAGGAAAGAATCTTGGTACCCGACCGATGGAATTGGTGTTAATGTCGTTAGCGGGTTGCAGCAGTATAGATGTGATTTCCATTCTCAAGAAAATGAAGCAGGAAGTGACCGAGTATGATGTTGAAGTGACTGCCGAACGTACAGATGAGATTCCATCCATTTTCACGAAAATTCATCTCAATTATTTGGTGAAGGGAATAGACTTGCAAGACGAGAAGGTGAAGCGTGCCATTCAGCTTTCGGCAGAAAAGTATTGCTCCGTTTCCAAGATTTTAGAGCCGACTGCGGAAATCACTTGGAGCTACGCTATTAGCTGATAAGGAGAATGAAACGCGCAAGATCGAACTGCAATAAACAGGTGAGGACTTAGAGAATAAGTAGCCTCTACCTTAAAGGCCTGAATCAGTTAAGACACGTCAATAACCTACTTTTTCTTCTTGTTATTGACGCTCTTGCTTCCGCGTGTACGTGGCTTTTTGTATTTCTTCTTCACCTCTTCGCGATACGAGCCGCCTCTGTTCACCTTCTTATTCTTATCCTTTTTCTCGTGATAAGCACCACCACCTTCTAGCTTTTTCTTTGCATTACGGTTTTGGTTTTTAGCGTATTTCGGCTTTGTACGTTCGTCAGGTGTGAGCTGCTCTGAAATAGCCACTTCATCAGGAAAATCGTACTGGTCAATTTCCATATCCATCAGGCGTTCAATGGCTTCTTTTGCCTCACGTTCTGCTTCGGAAAAGAAGAGAATAGACCTTCCCTCCTGCTCTGCTCTGCCCGTTCTACCAATACGGTGCATGTAGTTTTCGGGAAAGATGGGCACATCAAAATTGATGACATGAGACACCAAAGGAAGATCCAGGCCACGAGCCATTACATCGGTAGCAATAAGCAAACGGTGTCTGCCACCATTAAACTGTTCTAGCGAACGAATACGGTAATTCTGTGATTTGTTGGAATGCACTACTCCCATTTCTCTGCCGTGCGTTTCTTCCAACGCATCAAACAAGCGGTCGGCTGCTTTTTTACTCGGAACAAACACCAACACCTTTTCAAACTCGTTCTTATCGCGAAGCAAATGAGCAAGCAGATTAACTTTTGAGTAGAAGTTAGGAACTGCGTAAGCGCTCTGGGCAATGTTCTCCAGTGGCGTTCCACTTACAGCAACGGAAATACGTTCAGGCGTGATAAAATTTTCATTAATAAGTTCGGAAACTTCTTCCGTCATGGTGGCAGAAAACATGATGTTCTGCCGCTTTTCTGGCAACAATTCAAAGATATTTGAGAGTTGAAAACGAAAACCCAAATCGAGCATCACATCCACTTCATCAATCACAAGTTTTTTAACCGCCTTTAGGTTGGCAGCCCGTGCCACAGCTAAATCGTACAACCTTCCGGGAGTAGCTACCAAAATATCAACTCCATCGGCCAAAGTGGCTGCTTGCGTATTAATGTTTGTTCCTCCATAAACCCCCACAACTCGTACGCTCATGTACTGCGCATAAAGCTTTGTTTGTTCCACTACCTGCAAAACAAGTTCGCGTGTTGGTACCAGCACCAAAATTGTTGCATTCAATTGCTTGGTAAACTTCCAGTTTTGAAGAATTGGCATCAGATAAGCCAAGGTCTTTCCCGTACCAGTCTGTGCAATTCCTACTACATTCTTACCCGACATAATAATCGGGAATGCCTGTTGCTGAATAGGCGTTGGACGTTCGAACCCAAGTTCGTCAATTCCAAGTCTCAGCTGTTTAGTCAGGTTTATTTCGTCAAACGATTCCATCCTGCAAAACTAAAGCAATGTTGCTTCAAAGCAGTTAGTAATTGTTCTAGCAATGGTGGCTTGTTTCCACAACGGTTTCATTGCAGCATTAACCTCCGCCTTTCTACTACAGTTCCCTTGTTTAATAGTGTGATTACATACATTCCTGCTGGAAGATGACCTACACCGATATCCTCTCTTGACGAGCGCATATTCTGTTTTAGAACTAACCCACCAATGGCATCATACAGTTCAATACGCATGTGGTGCCCATTATTCGTTTCAACTGTTACGTTCTCTTTGGCTGGGTTTGGATAAAGGTTAAACACCTCCTCATTTTCAATATCATCAACACTCACATGCCAAGTGGTGTCTTCTACAACTGAAACATCGTCTATAAAATAATAAGCAGCTTCCCAAAAAAACGGCAAATTAGCTGGCGGGACTCCACCGTTTCCGACATACTGATATGATGAGTTTTCATACCCGTCAAAATTCCCAATGGTTAGAAAGTTCTCTCCTCCAGTGGCAATGAAACTCCCTCCTATCTTAGTCCATCCTAGTTTGTCCAATAATAACCCTGTTTCATTTACAATTTGGGGTGTTGTATTCAAAAGAACACCAATGTCATTCATGGGTTCGTCCTCTGAGAAATACACACCTAAATTGCTAACACCATAATACATGCTATCCCATAGACTAACATAAAGTTCTACGTTGTACTTTTTACTTTGATTCAAGGTACTTGTAAGAGGAGTTCCTAGGAAATTACCTTCAAAATGTTGTGAGAAAACTTCATTATTGACCCAAACGATTAAGTCTGAATAGGCATAACCAGAATTAGCATACCCGCCTCCTCCCTTGCTATCGGGAATACCATAGCCATCATAACCACATTCATGATAAAGGTTAATACCACCACCCCCTCCTACTTTTCTCCAAGGTGGGACAAGACTGATACTCCCATTGGAATGTGGACAATCAGAATAATTCTCGAAAGAAGGATTAGGAACAAGGTTTTGTTGCGCCCATATGTTGGGGCACAGGAGAACCATCATCCCTATCAGTCCACAAATACAACCAGCTTTCCAGCCCATCTCAATTCTGAGTTAACCGTTACTGCATAAATCTACAGAACAATGTTTTACTATTAAAGAAACGCATAGATAACCGGACGACTGGGCGCGGCATCATTTACAAAAGGTGCTACTTGCAGGTTAAGTAGGTAGAGGCCATCTTCTACCGATGTAGGAATAAAGGCCAATTCGGTAATGGTACAATCCATCCGTGTTGCTTCGGGGTATTGCCAGAATGCCTTGTGCCCAAGCAGTTTTCCTTCGTCCTCTTCCCTATCTACACTTGGCAAATCGAGAATGAGATGCTTACAGCCGGCATTCACCAATTTCCGTACAGCATCAGGATGCAAATACGGTGGGTTTGCGCCTGAATAGTTGCGTTGGCGTTTAGCTTCTGCGTTCGGTAGCGTACGAATAATAACGGCATCTACTCCTTCCAATTGAGGAAGTAAATCGGTGGTTACAATCATATCGCCATTATCGAGCTCCGTAGGATTTACCGTTACTAGTTGCGCAACGCAATGAAACTGAGTAAAATGCTCATTCACACTATGAATAGTATTGTCGATGTGCCCAACGCATTCGGTATGCGTTCCGTTTCCGTGAGGGTTAAAACTGATGTTTCGGTAATTGACCGAGCCGCCTTGGGCTACTTCTCCAACCCAATCTCCCATTTTAAATGGCTCGATATGAACTGGAGCCGCGTGATACGCATTTAGCTTTCCGTTATGCTCAAACGGAATAGACAAATCGATGCCAGCGGTTAAATCCGCAGTAAGTGTTCTATTTCCATGTTGGATGGTGACTTTCATCTTTCTATCTGTTACTCCGAAACCTAAAAGGTTTTAGAAACCTAGTAGGTTTAATTCATTTAATCAGCCCACATGTTTATCCATGCAGTATTCTTATCGGCTTCTACAGTTGCTTCGACATCATCTTCCAACTCCCAAAGTAAATCTAACCCACTTCTGCGCTCTACCTCATCAATTGTTACCGCTTTACTTTTCACATCGTCTTTTCGACCGCTTTCCTGCTCCATAATAAAAGCTGCATGCTCAAAGGTCTTGCTTCCCGTAGGAACAATTACCACTTTCCAGTAAGCACTTGGTACGGTGTGCTTTTCGTTTGCCTTAGGTAGCGGTGCCATTTCGTGTTCATACAACGGGCCCGTCATTACATAGACCAATCTATTCATCTGTACCAGCGTTCTAATGTCGTTCTCTAACTTTACCCAAGGCCCACGATTCAAATCAGCTTTCTGTGGCGTTATGTTGCTAAGATAATTGGTCTGCGAGGCGTAAATTGAATTCTTGAAAGAACCAAGTGGTGCCAGATGTCCACGGTCGTAATCGTTGGTAGAACTCGCGCTTGTGTAGTCCGATTCTTCTAGCGTTTCTGCTCCAGCAAGCCATTCTTCTGATTTCCAATTTCTATCTAAGTCAAGTTCTCCATCCACTTCGTGAAGCGTTAACTTATAAGCTACCCAATCGGCAAATTTGGTGTCATCATTATTGCTGAGAACATACAAATCTCGAATTACCAGATCATTGGTTGATGGCGCACCAAACGGATAACCATACAAAAAGTGCTTACAGTGTATTTCAGGTCGAGATTGACCAAAAGAGACTAAAGTGAAAAGGGAAAGGAAAACGGTAAAAACGTATTTCATGTTTTGGTTGATTTAAAAAGACCTTCAAGGTTTTGAAAACCTTGAAGGTCTCTGGTTGACCAAATTAGGGCTCGCCACCCATTAAAAACAAAGCCCCGCTCATAAATTATGAACGGGGCTTTGCACATTTATTGGTTAAATTACTTTACGACTACCAGACGCTGCTGAAGCACTTTATCGTTTCCAAGGGTGATTCTCAATAGATACACACCGTTTGCCTCTTGAGACAAGTCGATGACTTTCGTTCCACTTTGAGACGACATCAGCACATCATTACCAACACGTGAACCCAATAGGTCAAACACGGCCAATTCAATATCCGTTTGATATTCAAGCGCATACTGAACAGTAAATACTCCTGTTGAAGGGTTTGGATAAACATCGAGACTAAGTCCGTACTCTTCTATTCCAACCAAGCATGGCGCGTCTTCATTGAAGGTTATTTCGCTAGTGAAACTTTCAACTTCGCAACCATTATCATCTGTAATAGCTAGCACGTAGTTTCCGCTTACCGCTGGGCAAATCGAAGACGTGGTAGCATCCGGAATTGGAGCTCCATTCAAATACCATTGATACGACTGAGCTGTATCGTTAGAAGACACCAATAGACCTTCAGGAGAGATAATAATCTCTGGAGCAACTTCATCATAGAAGATTACTGTTGCCGTATCGGTATTACTCAAACAACCGTTAGCATCGGCAACTTGCAGCCAGTAGCTGGCTTCGTTAGATACGCTGATGGATGCAACGGAAGCTCCAGTGCTCCAATCGTAAATCGCATACCCCGAAGGTGCGCTTAACTGAACAGATTCTCCCTCACATACGTAAACCGTTCCGCTAGGACTGATTTCCAAATCGAATAACGAACCGTCTCCAATTATCACATTACTCGTTGCAGGACAACCATTTACATCCGTTACAATTACAGCATAGTTTCCAGCTGCTAATGCTGTAGGATTAAACCCACCCCAGTCTTCCGTGTAAGGAGGAGTTCCTCCAGTAACTGTTACAATGGCAGAACCATTATTACCTGCATTACAGGTGGCATCGGTTCCTTGAACCGAAACTTCCATAAGCTGTGGAGTAACGAAGAATGTACATGTAGCTGTATTACCACTTTCATCTTCAGCAATAATGGTTGCATTAAGCTGTGTAGTAATGGCGGCACCCGGCAAAGGCGACTGTGTAAGCGTAACTACACCACAAGCATCTGAGCTAGAAGCCATGGGCGTATAGTCTGGCACAACAAACTGGCAGTTAGCATTTAATTGAAGTTGCTGATTGGCTGGACATGTAACAGTAGGGTTGATGTCGTCAATCACCGTTATGTTAAACTGACATTCGGTTGCGTTTCCAGCATCATCGGTAACAATCATCGTTAACACCCCGGAACCCGACCCTATATATGAAGTTCCTGCTGTGGGTAGCTGACTTACCACAACAACACCATCACAATTGTCTGTCGCGCTAACCTGAGATGAGAAATCAGGAATAACAGTTTCACAATTATTGTTTACAGAAATAGTGAAATCTGCTGGACACGCAGTAATTACCGGAGCAACTGTGTCTTGAACCTCTAGTGCGAAAGAACAACCAGCTTCGTTTCCGTTTGCATCTTCTGCAGTAATCGTTACCACCGCATTAGCAACTATTACAGTACCCAATGGAGGGAATTGTCCTAGAACCAGGGCAGTAGACAAGCAGTTATCTTCTGCCACTGCCTGAAGTCTGTAATCAGGAATCTCGAACTGGCAGTTGTTGTCTAAATAAACCGTGGTGCTTTGAGGACAAGCAATTGTTGGAAGCGTGTTATCTATCGGGGTAACCGTAAATGAACAGTTAACAGTATTACCTCCACCATCGGTTACAGTGAAAACTATCTCAGTTTCCTGAGTTACAGCCGTTCCTTCATCTGGTGCTTGATCAACAACGGTATTTGTACAGTTATCAAAGACTTGAACCAGACCTCTGTAATCAATTATAGCCACCTCACACGTACTGTTTACACTTACCTCGATATCCTGAGGACAGCTAATGACTGGGTCCGTAACATCTGTTGGAATCACATTAAATGTGCAACTCTCGGTGTTTCCAGCATTGTCAGTTGCAGTCAAAACAATAGCTGTTTGAGAAGTAATTACTGTACCGGCAGCCAAACTTTGAGTAACCGAAGACAACTGACAATTGTCTGTAATAGTTGCAAGAGCAACGTAACCCGGAAGTTCAAATCCGCAAGCACCATCCAAGGCCACATTCTGATCAGCTGGACAGCTAACAGTAGGTGGCGTTACATCTATTGGAAGGATACCAAAAGAGCATGATGCTGAGTTTCCGTTTGCATCCGTAGCAGTTAACGTTACTGAACCCGCTCCAGTAATAACCGAGCCAGCGGCAGGACTTTGAGCATAAGTTATAGCACCTACACAGTTATCTGTAGCAGTAATGAAGCCAATGTAATCGGAAATCTCAAAGCTACAATTGGCATCAAAATCAACAACTATATCCGCGTTACAAACCACAACTGGCGGTGTAAGGTCATCTGGTGTTAAAGTAAAATCACATGTAGCTGAGTTTCCATTGCCATCATTTGCTGTAAGCGTAATGGAAACCGAACTCGATAAACTACTTCCAACTGATGGGGATTGAGTTACTACAATTGAGTTTGAACAGTTATCTGCTGTTGTGGCAGATGTCGTATAATCCGATAGTATGAACTCGCAATTAGTATTTACTACAACATTTTGATCTGCCGGACAGGTTACTGTCGGAGCAATTTCATCTACAGGAACCACAACAAATACGCAGTTACTTGAATTGCCTGCTTCATCCATCGCAGTAAGTGTTACAATAGTATTTGCCGTATGAGTTGATCCAACGACTGGACTTTGAGTAACAGTTGAAACAGAACTACAGTTGTCTGATACCGTGCCTAAGGCTGTGTAGTCATCCATTAGGAAGCTACAGCTTGCATCAAACAATGCCTGCTGACTTCCAGGACACGTAATCACTGGAGAAACGTTATCATCAGGAGAAAGACTGAATGAACACGAAATCGCATTTCCATCAGCGTCTGTTGCGGTTAAGGTGATAATCGTATCGCCTTGAACTAATTGTCCAGCAAGTGGGAATTGAGTAATAACGGGAACTGCATCACAATTATCATCTGCAAAAGCTTGACCCGTATAATCCGGAAGCTGGTATTCACAATTTGCATCAAACAATCCAACCTGATTTCCAATACAAGTAATACTTGGCTGGATGTTGTCAATTAACTCAACATCAAACTGGCAGGTTGCTATATTTCCGAAGTCATCCGTTGCGGTTATCTCAATTATGGTATTCGAACTCACAAGCGTACCCGCAGATGGAGATTGAGCCAATCCAGACGTTCCACAATTATCAGTTGTAGTAACCAACGTGGTATAGTCCAATAGTGTAAACTGACAGTTTATATCAGCTCCCACAACCTGATTGCTAGGACACGAAACTACTGGCGGTGTATTATCGATTACACTGAATGTACATGTACCTTGGTTTCCAGATACATCCGTAGACGCCAACGTCACTGTAGTTGTTCCAGTAACCGTAGCTCCGGCAACTGGAACTTGAGATATAACTGGAGAAGCATCACAATTATCTGAATCTGTACCAAAAGACGTGTAATCAGGTAAGACCAATTGACAAGCAGCATCAAAGCTTTCGAACTGATTTAACGGACATGCTATAACAGGCGCTGTTGTATCAGACACCGTTAATGTAAATGAGCAAGTTCCCGTATTTCCGTTTCCGTCTTCCGCTTCAAATGTGACTGTAGTTGGCCCAAGTGGGAAAGTAAACCCACTAGCTGGCGCTACTTGCACAGGAACTGGACTTGGGTTACAGTTATCAGATGCAATAGGGTTGTCATAAACTACAACCGCATCGCACGATATGATTGTATCGTTAGGACAAGTTAAAACTGGCAGCTCGTTATCCTCAACAGTAAGGGTAAACGTGCAACTGTTAGTGTTTCCACTACCATCTACAGCTTCGTATGAAATTGTGTTATCTCCAAAACCAAATGTCGATCCCGAAACCTGACCAATAATTACATATGGAACAAGGCCTGTTGAGCAATTATCAACAACCGTAGGCAAATTGTATGTCACAACTGCATCACATGTACCTGGGTCATTGCTAACTGCAAAGTCTGCAGGGCACGTAAGCGTTGGTCGTTCGTTGTCTTCAACTGTAACGACAAAACTACAATCGTCCACATTTCCACTTCCATCAACAACGTTATAAGAAACTGTAGTTGGTCCTTCTGAGAAAGAAGCACCCGAAGCAAGTCCACCAGTAAGCGTTGGCCCTGTGTATGTGATACAGTTATCAGTAACCGTTGGTAGAGCGTAAGTCACATTGGCTTCACAAGTTCCAAGGATAGCAAAAACAGAAATATCAGCAGGACACGTAATTACTGGGTCCTCGTTGTCGATTACGGTAACAACAAAAGAACAAGTAGCAATATTGGCAGCCGCATCCTCCGCCTCATAAACCACCGGTGTAGCACCTAATGGGAAAGTTGAGCCGCTGGCCAAACCATTCTCAAGTGTTGGTGTGATAGCTCCAATACAATTATCAGTTGCTACAGGATTAGCATAACTCACTTCCTGACCGCAAGTCCCTGGATCAACATTTACTGTAATGTTAATAGGACATCCGAACATGATTGGGAAAATATTGTCGTTAACCGTTACCGTAAATGAGCAAGTAGAAACATTTCCGTTTCCATCATTGGCTTGATAAACCACGGTGGTTACTCCTAATGGGAAAGCAGAACCTGATGAAATTCCAGAAGTAAGTACTGGGGTAAGTCCTGTAGCACAATTATCTGTTACGGTTGGAGAGCTGTAGTTTACGAATGCTTGACAGCTGTTGATTCCAACGTTAGTAACCACATCCGCAGGACACGTGATAACTGGTTCTTCATTATCAGTTACCGTAACCGTGAAGCTGCAAGATTCGGTGTTACCAGCAGCGTCTTCAGCTTCGTAGGTTACAACCGTTGCTCCAAGAGGGAACGTAGCTCCAGAAGCAAAACCTGTTTCTAAGCTTGGAAGAATACCAGTTGAACAGTTATCAATAGCGGTTGGCAAGTTGTAGGTTACAGCTGCACCGCATGTTAAAGGTGTTACGTTGGCTGCAATATTCGTTGGACACAAAATAACTGGGTCTTCTACATCTACCACCGTTACATTGAATGAACATGTTGCCACGTTATTGTCAGCATCAGTAGCAGTATAAGTAACTAGCGTAGTGCCAACAGGGAAACTTGTTCCACTTGCTCCTCCTGCTGTGAGCTGAGGGATAAGAACTCCGTCACAATTATCAGTCACCGAAAGAGTAGCATAATTAACCACTGCCTCACAAGCATCTACATCATTATCAACCTGAATATCGGCTGGGCAATTAGCAAACACAGGTATTTGATTATCCTCTGGTGTTACGAGTATTGAACACGTACCAACGTTGCCAGAAGCATCCGTTGCCGAAAGAGTAATGGTAGTAATTGCACCGATAGATGTTCCTGCAATTGGCGATTGCGTAACAACCGCTGACTGATCACAATTATCGCTTGGTGTAATTGCTGTGTAATCTGGCAGAACAAACTGACAGTTAGCATTTACCTGAACAACCGCATCCTGAGGACATACAATGGTTGGTGCTGTATTGTCTTCTGGAATTACATCGAACGCACATACAGAACTATTTCCTGCATCATCAATAGCTGTTAAAGTGATGGTAGAAGTACTACTTCCAATATTGACTCCTGAATTAGGACTTTGAACAAGAGTTAAACTGTTATCACAGTTATCTGCAGCAACAGCTAGAGTTGTGTAATCTGTCAAGGTGAAATCACATGTTGCTGATAAGTCAACTAACAAATCATCAGGACATGTAATTGTTGGAACTGTAATGTCAACTGGGGCAATGTCGAAATTACATGAAGCCGTATTTCCAGCATCATCCACCGCTGTAACAGTAACCGTTGTGGTTCCTGAAACGATTGAACCTACTGAAGGACTTTGCGTGATGAAGAGTGTATTATCACAGTTGTCTGAGATTGTTGCCAGACCAGTAACATCTGCCACTGTAAATCCACAATCGGCTGTAGCGTTGATGGTTTGATTTCCTGGACAAGCAACACTTGGATTCGTATCATCCTCAGCAACAACATTGAATGAACAGCTAGCTGTATTTCCGGCAGCATCCTCAACTTCAATCGTTACAACGGCATTTCCAGATAATGTAGTTCCAGATGCAGCTGTTTGCGTAACCGTTGGGTTAGAATCACAGTTATCATCAACGGTTGCAGAAGAAGTATAATCTTGAAGAGAATACTGACAGCTAGCATCAAAGCTTACTGTTTGGTCTGCAGGACAAACGATTGTTGGATTAACATCATCATCTGGTAATATTTCAAACGTACATGTATTCACATTGCTCGCTCCATCCATAAATGACAACTCAATAGTTGTATTACCAGAAACGGTGGTTCCTGCAATTGGCGATTGAGTAACTGTGTATGGCGGTGGCGTGCAATTATCAGACACCGTGGCTAATGAAACATAGCTTAGAAGGTCAAACTCGCAGTCAGCATCAAACGATTCTACAATATCCGCTGGACATGAAATAAACGGAGCGGTGTTGTCTGATGGAGTTACAAGGAAAACACAGTTACCAATGTTGCCTGCACCATCTGTTGATAAAAGCGTAACAGTAGTTGCTCCGCCTATTGTTGAGCCAGCAACGGGCGATTGTGAAATTGACAGACCAGCATCGCAATTATCCGCAACACTTCCCAGCGCTGTGTAATCTGGCATTACCAATTGGCACTGCGCACCAAGAGAAGGTGTTTGCGCAACAGGACAAGTAACAACTGGCTCTGTGCTATCTTCTGGAATTACATCGAACGTACAAGTAGCTGTATTCGTGTCATCATCAGTAGCAGTCAACGTTATAGTTGTTGTTCCAGTGATTGTAGTTCCAACATTTACATCTTGAGTTACCGTTGGAGTACTGCTACAGTTATCAGTTGCAGTAGCAAACCCAGTGTAATCAATCACATCAAACTCGCAATCTGAATCAACAGCAACTGTTTGATCTCCAGGACATGTAATGTTTGGGTTATCATTATCGGCTGGTGTAACTAAGAAAGTACAAGTAGCTGTATTGACATTATCATCTTCGGCAGTTAAAGTAACTGTAGTTGGAATAGTGATAATGGTTCCGAATGAAGGACTTTGTGAGACAGAAACAGAAGCGTCACAGTTATCGTCTGTCGTGGCATTTCCTGTATAATCTACTATCACAAACTGACAGCTGGCGTTAGAGCTAACCGTCTGTGGTCCAGGACAAGTAATGCTTGGATTCACATCGTCATCAGGAATTACGTCAAACGTACAAGCGGCTAGATTTCCACTTGCATCAGTAACTGTAAGAGTTATTTCAGTTAAACCAGTGATAACGCTTCCTGCGTTAGGACTTTGAGCAACACTTGGACTAGCATCGCAGTTATCGGCCACTGTAGCTCCACTTGTGTAATCAGTTAAAGTGAATTGACATCCAGCATCAAAACTGACATTCTCGTCTACAGGGCAAACAATTGTCGGATTCGTGTTATCAACTGGAATTACCGAGAACGTACATGTATTAGCATTGAGTGCTGCATCTGTAGAGGTAATGGTAATAACCGTAGTCGCAGAAACACTTGTTCCTGACGCAGGGCTTTGAGATAAAGTTGGAGAAGCATCACAATTGTCGTTCGTGTTTACTTGACCAACATATGATGGCAGCGTATAAGTACAACCAGCGTTAAAGTTGACTGTTTGATCACCAGGACATGAAACTGTTGGAATTGTATTATCCGAAGGAATCACATCAAAGCTGCAAGAACTGGCATTTCCATCAGCATCTGTAGCTGTAAGCGTAACAGCACTTGTTGTTCCGATTGATGAACCTGAAGCGGGTGACTGAGTAATTACCGCAACACCTCCACAATTATCTACAGCCGATGCTGATCCAGTGTAATTAACAATTACAAATTGACACTGCGAGTTGAAAGATACATTCTGATCAATAGGACACGTAATAACTGGCGCAGTATTATCAACTGGAAGTACACTGAATACACAAGAAGTACTGTTATTATCATTATCAACCGCAGTAAGCGTAATTACTTGAGAACCAGTAATAGTGGTAGTGGCACCAGGAGACTGTGTAACCAAGACACTATTGTCGCAGTTATCAGCGGCAGTTGCCAAAGAGGTGTAATCAGGCAGAACGAAATTACAACTCGCACTAAACGCTTCGGATTGATTGCTTGGACAAGTAATTGTCGGAACTGTATTATCTGAAGGAATTACAGCAAACGAACAGTTGCCCGTATTTCCAGCATCATCAGTACCTGTAATTGTTACTGTGGTTGAGCCAGAAATAACTGTTCCAAAACCAGGGCTTTGTGTAACTGTTACAGATTGGTCACAATTATCGGTGGCACTCGCCTGTCCTGTGTAATCCGCAAGAGTGTAAGCACAGCTTGCATCAAAATTCACGTTGATGCCATTAGGACAAGTTACCGATGGGTTTTGACCATCAACCGGAATGAGATTGAAGCTACAAGTACTGGTGTTGC